>OBCQ01000099.1_pt1 | contig 23331 bp, 15 predicted proteins | sample 1517991 | NCBI WGS metagenome assembly OBCQ01 (sample SAMN03418263, study PRJEB22391) | human gut metagenome | biome: human-gut; feature: organic feature; material: feces | host: Homo sapiens | place: Tanzania | collected 2013-01
GCAGAGGGTCGGCGGTTCGAATCCGTCAACGCCCACATAAAGCGAACAAGTTTTCAACTTGTTCGCTTTTTTTTTTGTATCTACACAAAAATCGTATACACGCGAAAACAAAATCACATAATTTCACATAAAAACCACACACAAATAAAAACTTATTTGTAATTTTGCACCCGTAATTACACATAATTATATATAATAGCCAATTATGAAACTTGATTTGCTGACAGCCATCTCGCCGATTGACGGCCGTTATCGTGGCAAGACTGAGCGCCTTGCCGACTACTTCTCAGAGTATGCACTGATACGCTACCGCGTACGTGTGGAAATCGAATACTTCATCACGCTTTGTGAGTTGCCATTGCCGCAGCTCGCTTCGTTCGACCATCAGCTCTTCGACCAGCTGCGCGACATCTACCGCAACTTCGGCGAAGAGGAAGCACAGCGCGTGAAGGACATCGAGAAAGTAACTAACCACGACGTGAAGGCTGTGGAATACTTCATAAAGGAGGAGTTCGACCGCATCGGTGGACTCGACGCTTACAAGGAGTTCATCCACTTCGGTCTCACTTCGCAGGACATCAACAATACATCAGTGCCTCTCTCTATCAAGGAGGCGCTCGAGCAGTTCTACTACCCGCTCTGCGAGGAGCTCATCGCACAGCTCCGCCAGTATGCAGAGGAATGGGCAGCAGTGCCAATGCTCGCAAAGACACACGGACAGCCCGCTTCGCCTACACGTCTGGGCAAGGAGGTGATGGTGTTCGTATACCGTCTTGAGGAGCAGCTGCGCCAGCTGAAGGAGTGCCGCCTCACCGCTAAGTTCGGCGGCGCTACCGGCAACTACAACGCACACCACGTAGCCTACCCCGAGTACGACTGGAAGGCGTTCGGCAACCGCTTCGTGAGCGAGAAGCTCGGACTGGAGCGCGAGCAGTTCACCACACAGATCTCCAACTACGACTGCCTCGGCTCTGTATTCGACGCAATGCGCCGCATCAACACAATCATCATCGACCTCGACCGCGACTTCTGGATGTACATCTCTATGGAGTACTTCAAGCAGAAGATCAAGGCAGGCGAAGTAGGCTCGTCGGCAATGCCGCACAAGGTGAACCCCATCGACTTCGAGAACTCGGAGGGCAACCTCGGCATGGCTAACGCCGTTCTGCAGTTCCTCGCACAGAAGCTCCCCGTGAGCCGTCTGCAGCGCGACCTCACCGACTCTACCGTTCTGCGCAACGTAGGCGTACCGTTCGGCCACACTCAAGGGTCTGCGCAAGCTCATCCTCAACGAGGAGAAGCTCAAGGAAGACCTCAACAACACATGGGCAGTAGTGGCAGAAGCCATCCAGACCATCCTCCGTCGCGAGGCATACCCGCATCCGTACGAGGCTCTGAAGGCGCTCACACGCACCAACAAGCACATGACCGAGGAGACCATCCACGAGTTCATCCAGACTCTCAACGTGAGCGACGCTGTGAAGGCGGAACTGATGGCTATCACGCCGATGAACTACACCGGCATCTAAGCAAGAAACAATAAAAGCAAGATAAAATTATAATTAGACAATAGCCGTGAGGCTATAATACATAAACAATAAAACCAAATAAGCAATTATGGATTCAGAAAACGTAAAGAATCAGGAACAGAACACAGCGGATCAGACTACTGGCAATAGCGAGAGCTACGGCCGTGCCGCAGGAAACTATCAGAAAGAGTATCGCAGCGTGACGGGACGTCGCCCGCGTATTCACACACAGCACTCGGCTTCGGCTTCAACACAGAGCGAGGACGGCGGCTTCCGTCCGGAAGGCTTCGGATCTGGCCTCGGCGCTCAGCAGCAGGGCGGATACCAGCCACGTCAGGGCGGATACCAGCCACGTCAGGGCGGCTACCAGCAGCGCGGTGGCTATCAGCCACGTCAGCAGGGCGGCTATCGTCCGCGCTACAATCAGGACGGCGAACAGCAGCAGGGCGGCTACCAGCCACGTCAGCAGGGCGGCTATCGCCCGCGCTACAACCAGGACGGCGAGCAGCAGGGCGGCTACCAGCCACGTCAGCAGGGCGGCTATCGTCCGCGCTACAATCAGGACGGCGAACAGCAGCAGGGCGGCTACCAGCCACGTCAGCAGGGCGGCTACCAGCAGCGCGGCGGCTACGGACAGCGCCAGCAGGGCGGCTATCAGCAGCGCGGCGGCTACGGACAGCAGGGCGGCTACCAGCAGCGCGGCGGTTACGGACAGCAGGGCGGCTACGGTCAGCAGCGCGGCGGCTACAACCGCGGCGGCTACCAGCAGCAGGGCGGCTACAATCAGGGTGGCTACCAGCAGCGTCAGCGCACACCGGGCTACGACCCCAACGCAAAGTATAGCATGAAAAAGCGCATTGAGTACAAGGAGGAGAACTACGATCCGAACGAACCGCTTCGTCTGAACAAGTTCCTCGCCAACGCAGGTATCTGCTCGCGCCGTGAGGCAGACGAGTTCATCCAGGCAGGCGTGGTTACTGTGAACGGAGAGGTAGTGACCGAGCTCGGCACCAAGATCAAGCGCACAGACGAGATAAAATTCCACGACCAGCCCGTAACACTCGAGAAGAAGGTGTACGTGCTGCTCAACAAACCGAAGGACTGCGTGACAACAAGCGACGACCCGCAGCAGCGTAAGACCGTGATGGACCTCGTGAAGAACGTGTGCCCGGAGCGCATCTACCCGGTAGGACGCCTCGACCGCAACACAACCGGCGTGCTCCTGCTCACCAACGACGGCGACCTCGCTTCTAAGCTCACACACCCGAAGTTCCTGAAGAAGAAGGTATACCACGTATACCTCGACAAGAACGTAACAGCTCACGACATGCAGCAGATTGCTCAGGGCATCGAGCTGGAGGACGGCGAGATACATGCAGACGCTATTGAGTACGCAAGCGACACAGACAAGAGCCAGGTAGGCATCGAGATCCACAGCGGCAAGAACCGTATCGTACGCCGCATCTTCGAGCACCTCGGCTACCGCGTCGTTAAGCTCGACCGCGTGCAGTTCGCAGGACTCACCAAGAAGAACCTCCGCCGCGGCGACTGGCGCTTCCTCACAGAGAAGGAAGTGGAGATGCTGCGTATGGGAGCATTCGAGTAAAACATAAACAGGTTGAGATAGTGAGGTGTTCTTGCTCTGGCAAGCGGCAAAAGCCGAGCGGAGATGGTGAGATGTTAAGTTGAGATGGTGAGATGTTGAGGTGTTGTGATTTCCAACACACCGGCACATCACCGCAACAAATCCTCCACACAACATCCCACTGTGTCAACCCTTTTAACTTAAACAATATAATGGAAAGAACAAAAGTTATTGACGCTCTCCGTAGCACCGACTTCGGAAGCCAAATCAACGTAAAGGGTTGGGTGCGCACTCACCGCAGTTCGAAGGCTGTCGACTTCATCGCGCTCAACGACGGTTCTACAATCAAGAACATACAGATCGTGGTAGACCCCACCAAGTTCGACGCCGAGATGCTGAAGCAGATCACCACCGGTGCCTGCATCAGCGCAGTAGGTACGCTCGTAGAGAGCCAGGGTGCAGGTCAGACATCTGAGATACAGTGCGAGAGCCTCGAAGTGTACGGACTCTGCGGCAGCGACTACCCGATGCAGAAGAAGGGACAGTCGTTCGAATACATGCGTCAGTACGCTCATCTGCGTCTGCGCACCAACACATTCGGTGCAGTGATGCGCATACGCCACAACATGGCGATGGCTATCCACACCTACTTCCACGAGCACGGCTACTTCTACTTCAACACTCCGCTCATCACCGCAAGCGACTGCGAGGGTGCAGGTCAGATGTTCCAGGTTACGACCAAGAACCTCTACAACCTGAAGAAGACAGAAGACGGCAAGATCGACTACTCTGACGACTTCTTCGGCAAGCAGACTTCGCTCACCGTGTCTGGACAGCTCGAGGGCGAGCTCGGAGCCACAGCGCTCGGAGCCATCTATACCTTCGGTCCGACATTCCGCGCAGAGAACTCTAACACTCCGCGCCACTTGGCTGAGTTCTGGATGGTAGAGCCTGAGGTGGCATTCCTCGACCTCGCCGGACTCATGGACCTTGAGGAAGACTTCATCAAGTATTGCATCCGTTGGGCGCTCGACCACTGCAAGGACGACCTCGAGTTCCTCAACAAGATGATCGACAAGGGCCTCATCGCACGTCTTGAGGGCGTGCTCAACTCCGAGTTCGTTCGCCTGCCTTACACCGAGGGAATCCGCATCCTGCAGGAGGCTATACAGAACGGCAAGAAGTTCGAGTTCCCATGCGAGTGGGGCGACGACTTGGCTTCTGAGCACGAGCGTTTCCTCGTTGAGGAGCACTTCAAGAAGCCGGTTATCATGACCAACTATCCGAAGGCTATCAAGGCGTTCTACATGAAGATAGACGCTGAGGAGAGCGGCTTCGGCGGCAAGAGCGGTCAGACCGTTCAGGGCACCGACGTTCTCTTCCCGCAGATCGGCGAGATCATCGGCGGTTCTGTACGCGAGGAGAGCTACGACAAGCTGATGAACGAGATTGAGGAGCGCAACATCCCGATGAAGGATATGACCTGGTACCTCGACACACGCAAGTACGGCTCATGTCCGCACGCTGGCTTCGGCCTCGGCTTCGAGCGCCTCATCCTCTTCGTAACAGGTATGCAGAACATCCGCGACGTGATTCCGTTCCCGCGTACTCCGAAGAGTGCTGAATTCTAAACCAATTTCCACATCCATAAACTTTATGGGGGTGTAGCAGACAATAGTTTGCTGCACCCTTTTTTGTTATTAATATAGCGTATGCGAAAAAATCTCCCGTATCTTCCAGCTATTACCGCATACAGGAAACATCATTACCGCATACTGGTAACACAGTTACCGCGCAACGGCTATATCGTTACCACGCCACGGTAACAACGGTTGCTCTTTATTTTAACATTATTTTTATTTGCATTTATAGGTGTACATCATACTATATTCTTTGCATGATGTACACCTATATTGCAGAACACGCCAAATATTTGCAGAACATTCCAAATTGTTCTAAACTTCATGTAAATGCGTCGAAAGAAGAACGTTTGCAAGGTTCTTAAATTTTACATAACTTTGCATATAGTAAAAAGTATTAAGTGTTTTTCTAACGTTTCAAAGGCGTTATGTCCCTGCAAAGTTAAAAATCAGTTAAAATACAAAAGACAATGAGAAAAGTTATCAAGACTGTAATGATGGCAGCCTTCACCGCCATTGCCATGTCTGCATCAGCAGCGTCTGTGCAGACCTACAGCGCATCGTCGGACTCTGTTCTGACACAACCCGTAGACACTCTGAGCGAGAAGCTCGCACAGATGGAGAACCGCGTGAACACCCTTGAGAAGGAGCAGAACTACACTAAGGTTTGGAAGCGCAAGAAATACTGGAAGTTCGGTATCACTCAGCCTAACCTCGAGCGCACAGACGGCGAGGCGATGACATGGAAGACCAACGGATCGTTCTTCGTACAGCAGGGTCGCACAGCCTATCTTCACGCTAAGCCAATCGCCGGCATGATCAAGTTCGGTATCGACTACGGCTTCTTCGACTTCACCTATACCAAGCTGAAGCTCAACACTGACAATGCCACCGCACAGAGCGGCACACGCGCTTCTGACGGCTTCGACGACATCGTTAGCGGCAAGCCCGACGGCAATCCGTCTGTACTTCCTGGCAACATCAACCTCGGCATGCACAAGTTCGACTACAGCGTACACGTTGGTCCGAGCGTAAGCGTCAACCCTTGGAACAAGCTCATCGCAGCAGCCTACTTCCACGTGATGCCTACGGCGACGGGCGTGCTGCAGAACGACACTTTCGCCTACGGTTTCGGTTGCATGATGGCAGCCGGCGTATCGGTGGCTTACAAGTGCATCTCGCTCGGTGTAGAGGGTCTTTGGGGCAAGGTTAAGTACAAGCAGACAAGCTTCGACGGCGGCGACGACGACGAGGGCAACTACGATGGCGACTATGACAACGGCAGCGACTACGACGATGGCGACAGCGAGAGCTACTTCTCAACCGAGAAGTTCACGCTGAAGCAGAGCGGCATCCGCGCATACGTAGCCATCCGCTTCTAAGCAATACAAAAAATCAGAATACACAACCCTAAACGAAAACATATATGAAAAGAAACTTTCTTTATGCCTGCCTCATCGCACTTGCATCGGTAGGCTTCACAGCCTGCGAAAGCGACGAAAACGGCGAATATGGCGATGAGAAGATACCCGAAGGCGCATTGCCTACCACAGAGTTCACACTCGGCAATTTCGAAGATGAGCCTTATGCTGAGGACGCGATAAAGGTCGAGGTTCAGAGTACATTGGAAGGCAATCCCGAATTCTCGTCTATCGAGCTTTTCGGCGACGGCCACTACCTCATGAGCGGAGCACGCTCTAACCATGCGCCGCAGAAGACCGTGAAAGCGAAGCGCGAGGCAGACGGTTCGGTTTCTGTCTTCAAGAAACGCGGCACAAAGCGCATGGCTACACGTGCCAACGAGGACGGCACAATAATCTTCGACAACGGTTCATACTCTTACGGCACATACACACGCGAACAGAAGGGCGTATATCGCTTCAACAACGGCGCATTGCTCGACCTGCGCAAACTGCAGGAAGGCAGTTCGGAAGTGGTATACACCAACAGCGACGGCTCGAAGTCGACGGTATACGTAAGCTACAACGTTGACGAAAAGCCGCTGGAAATGCGCAGCATCTGCCGCTCATGGCGAATGAACAGCTTCGAGACATGGCACTACCTCAACGGTGGATACATAGCACACGGCAAGCAGTGGATTACCAACGGTGTGGTCTCGCACAATATTGATCTCTCGCCGGCTGCACAGAAGTGGGACTATGACAAGGACGACGTTCTTCCCGCGGAGGACTACGAGTTCTGCAAGCGCGTTATATTCTCAAGCAGCACCTACCTCTGCTTCTACGTGGACGGCACAGCCGAGGTGTCTGGATGGGATTGGCGCGACCGCAGCAACGGCACACTGTACTATTATGACCTCTTCGATCAGGATAACACAGACAAATGGGACGGCTACGTAACCGTACGCTTCAAGGGCAGTCAGATGCGCGTTTACGAAGACTACAGCGAGCCGGAAGGTGGCATGAAATTCCGCATGATTAACGTGAGCACTCTCACCGCAGGCTATTAACACATAAAAAACTCCGTATGCGCTGTGCATGCGGAGTTTTTTTATTAACACGGATTGAGCTGTTAGCGATTTTTTGTTTATCTTTGCATAAGAAAGGCTGCATCTCGGCAATTTAAGCAAGCTTCATTGCACTCGATTTGCACTTTCTTTGCAAATAAAAAACAATCAGTACATGACCAATCTTGCCAGCTATTTCCCGATAACCGACCCCACCCTGATATTCTTTGTGGTGATGCTCATCATTCTGTTTGCCCCTATCATCATGGGCAAGCTGCGCATCCCGCATATCATTGGCATGGTGCTCGCCGGAGTAGCAGTAGGCAAGTACGGCTTCAACATCCTTGCGCGCGACGACTCGTTCGAGCTGTTCGGCAAGGTCGGACTCTACTACATCATGTTCCTCGCCTCGCTGGAGATGGACATGGAGGGCGTGAAGCGCAATAAGGGAAGGTTCCTCGGATTCGGACTGCTCACGTTCGCGCTGCCGCTCGTGCTGACATACTTCGCCAGCATATCCCTGCTGCATTACTCCGTGTTCGCGTCGCTGCTATTGGGCTGCCTCATGGCGTCGAACACGCTCATCGCCTACCCCATCGTGGGCCGCTACGGTCTGCAGCGCAAGCCGAGCGTCACGCTCTCCGTGGGTTCGTCGATGATTTCGCTGCTCATGGCGCTCGTGGCGCTTACAGCCATCGTCGCTTCGTACGGCGGCGACACGAGCGTGTGGTTCTGGCTGCTGTTCGTGGGCAAGTTCGTGGGCTACTGCGTCGCGATGTTCCTGCTCATTCCGCGCTTCACGCGCTGGTTCCTGCGCCGTTACAGCGACGCCGTCATGCAGTTCATCTTCGTGATGTCGATGCTCTTCATGAGTGCGGCGGCGAGCGAAGTCGTAGGACTTGAAGGTATCATCGGCGCCTTCGTAGCCGGCATCATCCTCAACCGCTACATACCCCACGTGTCGCCGCTTATGAACCGCATCGAGTTCATCGGCAACGCACTCTTCATACCCTACTTCCTCATCGGCGTGGGCATGCTCATCAACGTGCGACTGCTCTTCGAGGGCAGCACCATCATCATAGCGATGCTCGTCATTGCGGGCTTCGGAACGCTCGGCAAGGCGATAGCCGCCTACACCGCAGCCTCGATGTTCCGCCTGCCGAAGTCGTCGGGCAACATGATGTTCGGACTCACTTCGGCACACGCCGCCGGTGCCATCGCCATGCTCATGATCGGTATGCGCGTGGAGCTGGAGCCGGGCAAGCCGCTCGTCACCGATGACATGCTGAACAGCGTGGTGCTCATGATTCTCGTTACGTGCATCATCTCGACGATGATGACAGAGCGTGCGGCGCAACAGATCACGCTGCGCGACCGCGAGATGCCGAGCGACGACAAGCCTGCCACGGCTGAGGAGAAGATTCTCATACCGCTGAAATACCCCGAGTATGCGCAGCGCCTCGTTAACCTCGCGATGCTCATGCGCAACCCGAAGAACACCACGCAGCTCGTGGGTCTGAACGTGGTGTACGACGACGACGACATGCAGCACAACATGGAGAAAGGCAGCCAGCTGCTGGAGCGCATGGCGCAGTACAGCGCGTCGGCAGATATGACGATGCAGACGCAGGTGCGCGTGGCGGCGAACATCGCCAACGGCATACGCCACGCCTTCAAGGAGTTCCGCGCTACGGACATCATCATCGGCATGCACATGCACCCTGAGGTGTCGCAGAAGTTCTGGGGAGCGTTCCACCAGAGCCTCTTCAACGGCCTCAACTCTCAGATAATAATGGCTCGCCTCAACCAGCCTCTGCCCACGATACGCCGCATAAAGGTGGCTGTGCCGTCGCGTGCGCAGTTCGAGCCTGGCTTCTACCGCTGGTTGGAGCGCCTCTCGCGCCTGGCATGCAACATGGAGTGCCACACGGAGTTTCACGGACGCGGCGACACGCTGCCGCTCATAGCCGAATACATCAAGCACTACCACCCCACCATGCGCTGCTCGTTCACGGAGATGACCCACTGGAACGAGATGCCGCGCATAGCCGAGAGCATACAGAGCGACCATCTCTTCGTGGTGGTGACGGCGCGCAAGGGCACGGTGTCGTTCAAGAACGCGCTGGAGCATCTGCCCGAGGAGATAAAGCATCACTTCTCAGGCTCAAACATCATGATTATCTTCCCCGACCAGCACGGCGACGCTATGGACGAAATGACGTTCGCTCAGCCGCAACACACCGAGGACCAGAGTGCATACGAGGCAATCGGAAAGTGGATTAAGAAGAAATTCTAATCTCAACATCATATCTCACCACCTCAACATCTCAACATAACACCACCAACTATGATTGACATAAAAGGAATAACCAAGAGCTTCGGCTCGCTGCAAGTGCTCAAGGGCATCGACTTGCATATAGACAAAGGAGAAGTAGTGAGCATTGTCGGACCGAGCGGCGCCGGCAAGACCACACTGCTGCAGATAATGGGCACGCTCGACAAGCCCGACAGCGGCGAGATAAGCGTTGACGGCGTCGACGTGATGAGCCTCTCGTCGAACAAACTGAGCGACTTCCGCAACCAGCACATCGGTTTCGTGTTCCAGTTTCACCAGCTCCTGCCCGAATTTACGGCGCTCGAGAACATCATGATACCCGCTTACATCGGAGGCAAAGGCACATCGGAGGCTAAGAAACGCGCTCTCGAACTGCTCGACTTCATGGGGCTCGCCGACCGCGCCAACCATAAGCCCAACGAACTCTCGGGCGGCGAGAAACAGCGTGTGGCTGTGGCTCGCGCCTTGGTGAACAATCCGGCTGTAGTGCTGGCAGACGAGCCGTCGGGCTCGCTCGACTCGAAGAACAAAGCCGAACTGCACCAGCTCTTCTTCGACCTGCGCGACAAGTTCGGTCAGACTTTCGTAATAGTCACCCACGACGAGCACCTCGCTTCCATCACCGACCGCACAATACACATTGAGGACGGACTGATAAAGCTGTAGCATTAGTGAACACCATTTACAAGGGTATGGCAGGAATGCACATACCCTCCTACAAATAAACAAACGAACAACAAAACAATATGATAAAACTCGGCGACTACAATAAGATGACTGTCGTGAAAGAGGTAGACTTCGGAATCTACCTCGACGGCGGCGACGAAGGAGAGATACTCATGCCTAAGCGCTATGTGCCCGAAGGCACTAAGCCCGGCGACGAGCTTAACGTGTTCATCTACCTCGACCAGGACGAGCGACCCGTAGCCACTACGGAGACGCCGCTGTGCAAGGTGGGCGACTTCGCCTACCTCGAAGTGTCGTGGGTGAACGAATACGGCGCATTCCTCAACTGGGGCTTGATGAAAGACCTCTTCTGCCCGTTCCGCGAGCAGAAGAAACGCATGCAGAAGGGCGAGAGCTACATCGTACATGTGCACATAGACGAGGAGAGCTACCGCATCGTAGCGTCGGCAAAGGTTGAGAAATACTTCGCCGAACGCCACCCGTTCTACAACCACGGTCAGGAGGTAGACCTGCTGGTGTGGCAGAAGACCGAGATGGGCTTCAAGGTGATTATCGACAACTGCTACCCGGGACTGGTCTACGAGGATCAGGTGTTCCGCTATCTGCATACCGGCGACCGCGTGAAGGGCTACATCGGCACCGTGCGTCCCGACGGAAAGATCGACGTCACGCTGCAGCCTACCGGACGACAGCAGACACTCGACTTCGCCGACACGCTGCTGCAGTACCTCAAGGAGCACGACGGCAAGTGCGACCTGGGCGACAAGAGCGACGCTGAGGACATCAAGCGACGCTTCCAGGTGAGCAAGAAGGTGTTCAAGAAAGCCGTGGGCGACCTCTATCGCCAGCGACTCATCAGCATCGCACCCGACGGACTGACGCTCAACTAACGGTCAGCCAGACTTAATGCCAGAGACAATGAAACCAAACTATCTACTAATCGTCAGAGAAGCATGCGCAAAACGCATCTCAACATTCGCCTGTAGGACATGCGCTACGCTTCTCGCCGCACTCGTCGTGTCTGTTCTGAGCGTAGGATGCGGCGGAAGAAGCGCGTCCGCCACAGACGACACCGACTCGGCACGCATCAACCGCCTGCGACAGATTGACGACTCGGTGATGACCCTCGCACCTTCCACACAACGAATCATCGACGAGGGCATACGCACAGCGCCCGACAGCATCACAGCCTACGAATACCGCCTGCGCGAGGCACGCTTCTTCTCGCTCAGCGACAGTCCGGAGCGCTCCAAGAACTGCATCGACAACATTCTGCGCTTCGCCAGCGAACAACGCAAGCAGAAACTTAGCCGAAAACAGACACTCCGACTCAACTCGCTCGTAGCTGGTGCGTACAACTGCCGCGCTGTCTACTACCACAACTTCCACCGCAACAAGGAACAGGCTATAGAGCTATACCGGTCAGCTTACGACCTGCTCGCCAACAGCGACGCTAAGCACAATATGCCCAACGTGTGCGCCAATCTCGCCGACGCCTACATTCAGAACAACGAGATTCCGAAGGCGGCGCAGTGGTACCGCCGCGCGCTCTTCCTCGTCGACTCGCTCTCGCTGCCCGAGAAGGAGAACATTACGCTCTACATGGGACTGGCGCAGATATACCTCTCGCTGCACGACTTCGACACCGCACTACATTATTATAAGGCTACGGAGAACTACTTCCAGATGATGTCGCCGTCAATGCAGGCTTACTTCCTAAACAACTTCGGCAACTACTACTATTTTCTGAAGGACTATCCGCAGGCGCTCAAGATGTTCCTGCGCATGAAGCACACCATAGAGCGCCACGGCATGCAGAACAACTTCGACATGTACCAGTGCAAGGTGAACCTCGCCGACGTCTATCTGAACATGGACAGCATAAGTCGCTCGCAGCAGTGCCTCGACGAGGTTGAGCCTTACTTCCGCAAGAGGCACGACCTCACTGCGCTCCACTACTGCAAGACAATACGCATCGGCATAGCCACCCGAACGGGCAACACCGCCGCGGCTCAGCGCATAATAGACTCCAACGACGAGACGGAAAACCACCCCGTGCAATACTCGCTCGCCAACCTGCGCAACATCTATCTGCAACGCTACTACGAGAAGGTGGGCGACTACCGACGGGCTTACACGCTGATGAACGAAATCAGCGAATACAACGACTCGCTCGAACATAACCACTCGAACATGCGTTCTGCTGAAATCATGGCGCGATTCACAAGCGACACGCTAAAGCTGCACCACGACCTCACAATAGAGCACAAGAACGCCACAATCGAGAAGACACAGAAGCAGCTGCTGCTCAGCATTGCCATCGTACTGTTGCTCATGCTGCTCTTCGCGCTATGGATAATGCAGAGCAAACGCAAGCAGATGAAGGCGCAGATGGACATCATGAACCTGCGTCTGAACATCGTGCGCAACCGCATCTCGCCACACTTCGTGTTCAACGTGCTCAACAACAAGATTGTTAACGCCGGACGCGTGGACGACACCGAGCTGCTCGACCTCACGCGTCTCATCAGAACCAACCTCGACATGTCGCGACAACCCGCCGTGAAGCTCGCCGAGGAACTCGACTTCGTGGAGAAGTACATACGTGTGGAGCGCTTCATGCTGGGCGACGACTTCGTCTGGCACATCAATGTGGCGGCAGACGTAGACCGCGAGAAGGTGCTCGTGCCGTCGATGTTCCTGCAGATTCTCACCGAGAACGCCATCATACACGGTCTGAAGGGATGGGACGGACACAAGGAACTCACCATCGAAGTGCACCGCGAACTGCACACTACAGTCATCAACGTGAGCGACAACGGACCCGGCTTCTCCACCTTCAACGGCACGTTCAAGAAGAAGACCGGACTGGGCATCATTGCGCAGACCGTAGCCATAAACAACGAGCATAACAAGAACAAGATACGCTTCGAGATAACGAACATAGAGCACGACGGAAACGTCTGCGGATGCCGCTCAACGGTGCGCGTGCCCGACGGAGTGAAGTTCCTGTAACAGTAAGCTGAATAGAAACGCAACTAAAAAAAGAAAGACTTATGATGAGATTTGTAATTGTCGACGACGACAAAGCGGCTGCCAACGCCCTCGCAAAGAAGCTCTCAGCGTATGACGAGACCGAGCTGTGCGGCATAGCCATGAACGGACTCGACGGACTGCGCATGATAAACGAGACACGACCCGACGTGCTGTTCCTCGACATCGAGTTGCCCGACATCTCGGGCATAGAGTTTCTGGAGCACGTCAACTGTCTGCCGCAATACAAATGCCGCACGGTGATGTACACCGCGCACGACCGCTTCATGCTCTCGGCGTTCCGCAACAAGGCGTTCGACTACCTTATGAAGCCTATCGACGACACCGAACTGCGCAACATCGTGCGACGCGTCTGCATAGAGATGGCTGGCGCGCCCAACTCCGTATACAACTACGCCGAGACGAGAGGCGAAGCCGAACTGGAGGAAGCCACTGACGAAGCCTTCGACGACGAAACGACCATTGGCGACCCTGCCAACGGCATCGCCTGCCGCAACGACGGCAAGTTCATCGTCTACACCAACTCCGTCGACTTCCGTCTTGTGGACATCCGCGAGATTGGGGTGCTTGCCTACAACCACGATCTGCGTGTGTGGGAGCTGACACTCGCCCACCAGAAGACGCCGATACGCCTGAAGCGCAACGTGAACAGCGACATGCTGCTCGCGCTGAACAGCCAGCTGGTGCGCGTGAGCCAGAAACACATCATCAACATCGGCTATCTCATGGAGGTGACGAACAACACCTGCCGCTTCTATCCGCCGTTCGACAAGGTGGAGGACGTGAAGGTGGGACGCCTGTTCCGCAAGAAACTCATCGACCAGTTCTGCAATCTGTAGGTTCTGCTGACGTATAAAATAAGAATCAAGCTACCAATATAAACGAATTATATAAGTATACAAACGAATTGTATAAACCATATAAAAAACAAAAGGCAGAAATACGCAATGTATTTCTGCCTTTGTTTTTCTTGTTGTCTGACGGGTGATTACTCAGCTGAAGGAGCAACAACGCGACGCTCAGCGATACGTGCCTTCTTACCAGTAAGGTTGCGGAGGTAGTAGAGCTTAGCGCGACGTACCTTACCGTGCTTGTTCACCTCGATGCTGTCGATGTTCGGCGACTCGATAGGGAAGATACGCTCTACACCTACTGTACCTGACATCTTACGAACGGTGAAACGCTTCTTGTCTCCGTGACCAGAGATCTTGATAACTACACCACGGTAGAGCTGAATACGCTCCTTTGAACCCTCGATAATTTTGTAAGCGACTGTGATTGTGTCACCTGAACGGAACTCAGGGAACTTCTTGCCGGTTGCAAATGCTTCTTCAGCAACTTTAATTAAATCCATTTTCTTTTGATAATTAAATTTGTTTATCGTTCTCGCGCAACATAATCGGGCTACTCATCTTCCCGTCATCGGTTACGCCGAAAAGCGAGTGCAAAGTTACGACTTTTTATCCGTTCAGCAAAATTTTATCAGAAATAATGAGTATCTTTGCACTACGTTTATATAAAGTTTAACATAACACCATAAAAATCAAAACTTGCATATAATGAACAGATTACACACAATAAGCATCTCGGCAGCAGCCGTTCTGGCGCTTGCCTTTGCTTCGTGCTCTACGGCTCAGTATCGTGTAGCGTCGGTGGAGCGCAGCCGCATACTCATCGACTCGCGTTACGACAACAGCACCGACCCTGAAGTGGTAAGAACCAACAACGCCTTGCTCGAACGCAAGAAGCTGGTGGACGCAGAGATGAACCCCGTGCAGGGTCATGCTGCAGAAAATCTCTGGGTGAAGCGCCCCGAGAGTCCGCTCTCAAACCTTCTCGCCGACATACTCGTGTGGGGCGGCGCAAAGTTCAACGAGCAGCCCGACTTCGCCGTGTACAACATGGGCGGCATACGCGCTGCGCTGAGCAAGGGCACCGTGACGCGCGGCAACATTCTCGACGTGGCGCCGTTCGACAACAAGATTTGCTTCCTCACGCTCAGCGGAGCCGACGTGCTTGAGCTGTTCGGGCAGATAGCTATGCGCCACGGCGAGGGACTGAGCCATTCGCTGCGCCTGACGGCAACGCCTGACGGCAAGCTCCTTTCCGCCACTATCAACGGGAAACCGGTAGACCCCAACGCTAAGTATCGCGTGGCTACGCTCGACTATCTTGCGCAGGGCAACGACCACATGGAGGCGTTCCGCAAGAAGACCGACGTGGTGTCGCCTACGGGCGAGGAGAACAACGTGCGACACATCATTGAGCAGTATTTCAAGGCTGCCGATGCTAAGGGCGAGGCTGTGAGCTGCGCCGTGGAAGGACGCATGACAATCGTTGAAAAGTAAAAGAGTAAAAAAGTAAAAAAGTAAAAAGGGGCTTTTAAAAGTAAAAAAGTAAAAGAGTAAAAAGACAATGAAACGCTACATATATATTATAGCTCTTGCGCTTGCCACCACGCTCAGCGCGGCAGCGCAGAAAACCATAGAGATTCTGCACACCAACGACACGCACAGCTGCATCATGCCGCTCAACCCCAACCTCGCCGACACGCTCGTGGCTGGCAGAGGCGGATTCATACGCCGCATGGAGATGATACGCCAGGAGCGTCAGGCTAACCCCGACGTGCTCGTATTCGACTCGGGCGACTTCTCGCAAGGCTCGCCCTACTACACTCTGTTCAAGGGTGAGGTGGAGACCGAACTGATGTCGGCAATGAAGTACGACGCCGTGACGATAGGCAACCACGAGTTCGACTTCGGCTTGGAGAACATGGCTAAGATATTCCGCGCAGCTACCTTCCCCATCGTCTGCGCCAACTACGACTTCACGGGCACAGCCGTAGAAGGACTCACCAAACCGTACATCATACTGAAGCGCAACGGCGTGCGCATCGGCGTGTTCGGCGTGTCGCCGAAGCTCGACGGACTCGTTGACGCCACAAAGTGCGTAGGCGTGAAGTATCTCGACCCCGTAGCCACAGCCGACAAGGTGGCTCACGAGCTGCGCCACGACAAGAAGTGCGACGTCGTGATATGCCTCTCCCACCTCGGATGGAGCATGGAGAACGACGTTGACGACGAGGAGATGCTCGCCAAGAACCACGACATAGACATCGTGCTCGGCGGACACTCGCACACCTACTTCACCGAACTGAAGTATGCGCCAAACGCCAACGGCAAACTCATACCCGACGACCAGAACGGCAAGCACGCCGTGTTCGTAGGCAAAATAAAACTCACGCTGGAGAGAAAATAAATGTTAAATGTAATACCTATTTGTAGGTATATCAAAGAAAAACACTACCTTTGCAACTACTACAAATGTAGGTATCAACTGAAACAATAAACATTTAACAATAACAATTTAAATATTAAAGATTATGGCTTACGTAATTGGTGACGACTGCATCGCATGCGGTACATGTATTGGCGAGTGCCCGGTAGAGGCTATCTCAGAAGGCGAAAAGTATTCAATCAACCCTGACCTCTGCACAGAGTGTGGCACATGCGCAAGCGTTTGCCCGCAGGAGGCTATCAGCCTTGGCGAGTAAGGTAAGGATTTGATTTTCGATAAATCAAGCATAATGGTCGGTTGGCTCAACGCTAACCGACCATTTTTTTTCGTTCTGCATCGTTACCGTGGCGTGGTAACGACATTACCACGGCGCTGTAACGACGTTACCACGCCACGGTAATGATGTTTCCGCTACGCGGTAATCAAAAACTTGAAGTAATAATAAAGCGTTACATTATCAGCTTTATTACGTTGCACGCTTGTTTATGTGCCAACTAATGAGTAACTTTGCGTTACGATTCATTAATGACAAAAGAAATCTAAAACAACTAATTATAAACAACTAAAAAACCAAAGCATTATGATTAAACATCTACGCTTTTTCATGCTAAACCTGCTCGTGCTCGTAAGCGCGGCGGTTATGGCGCAGAACGAGGCAGTGTGGAAGTCGCTGACTTTCCCTGACGAAAACAAGGACGAAAACAAATGTAGCGCCTACACTACAACATGGACAGCCAAGATTGGCGACGACACATGGAGCGTGAGCAACTTCAACAACAATAATTGGGGCTGGACTCACATCAGATGCGGACGCAAGAAGACAGCATCTACAGCATCTATCATGAACGACGCTGCTTTCACAGAGGCTGTCACCAAGGTGGTCGTAAACATCAGCGAGGCAAAGCAGCTGGATAAGGTGAACTCCGTGAATCTTATCGTTGCCAAAGACCAGGCTTGCAACGACATTGTAGAGACTGTTGCAGGCAGCTTCGGCGAAGGAACATCATTCACTGGCGACCTCACATTCAACGTTACAGCTCCTGCAAAGAACCTCTTCTACAAGCTGGTTTTCGACATGAATGGCGGAACTGCAAACGGTTTCATCCATGTTGACGCCGTAGACTACTACACCGCCACTTCCGCAACAAGCACATCGCTCACCTTCGGCGAGGACGTAGACGGCAAGACATTCGTCGTGCGCCAGGGCGACAGCTTCGCCGACAAGACCGCAACCGTCACTCCAGCTGACGCTAAAGGCTCAATCAGCTACGCAAGCGACAACGAGGAGGCAATCAGCGTAGACGCCACAACCGGCGCCGTTTCGTTCCTCGCTTTCGGCAAGGCTACCATCACAGCCACATTCACACCAGAGGAAGGCTATCTCGGTTCGTCGGCTTCTTACACCATCGCATACCGCCAGGCTGCCGACCCTACAAAGGTGATCTTCGACTACAACGAGGGCGCTTTCGACTGCTTCGGCAATGAGAACAAATACAAGGAGGGCGAGTTCGACTTCGTTGACCTCAACGGCGACAGCTACACCTTCACCGTTCACAACGCTATGCTCAACAACTACGGCGGCGGACTGCAGCTGAAGAAGAACTCTCCTTCGGACGCTACACAGCAGGGCTACGCCATTTCGCCTGCGTTCGGCAAGTTCCCGAACGGCTACCGCGTAACAGTGAAATACAAGGATCAGAATGCGCCCGAACTCGGATGCACAAACCATGCAGAAGATGTAGCCGTATTTGACGACGCCAACGGCACAATGTACATGGACGTTCCGTTCGCCGACGGCGTGTTCAAGCTCTCAGGCGCAAGTCAGGTGGCTTACATACAGAGCATCGAGCTTACTCCGCTCGCAAAGAAGGAGGCTACAACAATGTCGTTCCCGAAGGAGGAGTACAACCTCAGCGACATCAACGCCGTCCGCAACTTCAGTTCGCCGAAGGCTACCGTGAAGGGCGAGAACGGCGAGACTATCGAGGGTCTCAAAATCGTCTACACCTCAGACAACGAGGCCCTCGCGTATGTTGACGAGAGCGGCGTGGTATGGCTCGACGACAAATTGGCTGGCACAGCTACCATCACAGCCTACTTCTACGGCAACGAGAAGTATGAGGCTTGCCAGGCTTCTTACAAGATTAACGTAATAAAGAAGAAGGAACCGCAGCCCGTAACAATGACATTCCCACAGGACGTCTACACCTGCTACACCGACGAGGCTCCGCTCTTCGACGGCTTCGCGCCGACCATCAAGAACGCGGCTGGCGAGGTGCTCAACCTCCCCGTTACATACACAAGCAGCAACACCGACTTCTGCATGATTATGAACGGCACCCTGCTGCTCTCGCAGAACCCGGGCGAAGTGACCATCACAGCCAAGTTCGCCGGCAACGACGACTATCTGCCTGCTGAGGCTTCGTACCTCATCAAGGTGATAAAGAGAGAGAAGGCAGAGGCTGGCATCGCTTTCGAGGAGACAATGTTAATGATTGACCTTGCAAACCCGAACACAACTGTTAAGGAGCTCGGCTTCCTGAATCCGAACAACCTCGCAGTGACATACTCTTCTAACAAGACTGACGTAGCAGAGGTTGACGCAGAGGGCAACGTTACGCTGAAGAAGGCTGGTCGTGTGAACATCGACGTTACGTTCGCCGGCAACGACGAATACAAGGCTGCTACAGCATCGTGCACACTCATCGTGAACGACTACCGCAACACACCAGAGCTCGCGTTCGACCAGGAGGAGTACACAGCCAACATGCGTGAGGGCAACACCTTCAGCGGCGCTACACTCTACAACGAGTCGGAGGTGGCTCCGCTCACATACACCAGCTCTAACGAGGAGGTGGCTGAGGTGGCTGCCAACGGCGTTGTGATCCTGCGCAGCACGGGCGAGACAACAATCACCGTATGGTTCGCTGGCGACAACGACTTCAAGGCTACTTCGGCTTCATACAAGCTCACCGTTGTCGACGAGGTGGTTGACGGCATACAGAACATCACCATCGACAACATGCCAGAGGACGCTAAGGTCTACAACCTCAACGGACAGCGCATGAACGCAAAGGCTCTGAAGAGCGGCGTCTATGTAGTGAACGGCAAGAAGGTTGTGCTGAAGTAAACCGAAGCAATACATTAAAGGCTAACTATAGGAGGCTACGGCATTCTTGCCGTAGCCTTTGCCATATATAGTGCAGATAACGTTCTGCTGTTTATCGCTGGAATGCGCACACACTATTGACATATATCAAAAAATCGAGTGTTTCGGTAGCAAAAGCGCAAGAAACACACGCAAAAATTTGGCAATATGCCTCAAAATCAATATCTTTGCAATGTTTTTCATGGTATTAGATTTAAGGTTAACAAAGGTTGGGACTCGGCGGAGCCCCTTTTTTTGTGCCCATACGTTACGCAAGCAACTTTTTTAGTGTACATTTTGCAATATTACTTGCAGGATAAATATCATTTTACTATATTTGCAACCGGATATAAGCCATTTTAGTAACTAAACAAGGATATTTGCTTATGGAAAAACTTTACTCGACGCTAATCTTAGCAGCAATGTTCGCCACTGGAGCAATGGCACAGAGCGAAACACAACTCATAACAAAGCCTGCAGAGGGCAAGACAATCAACCTCTACCGCACGACAACCGGCTTCGAGTCGGTCTACTACTACGGCATTCCGCATAAGAGCACTGGCGACTGGCAGCGACTGGTCTTCGGCAACGACGACGCCGTGTATCTCGAAAACCCGATAAACTCACTCTACACGAAGACATGGATAAAGGGCTACCGCGCAGAGGGCGACACCATCGCCTTCCAGCTGCCACAGCCGATATACGCCGAGGAGGATGTCTTCTCGGGCGACATGGTGTACGGCTACCTCTACCGCCTGCACCCCGAAACCGTCGACGACAAGAACACCTTCCGACCCAACGAGGGCGAAGCTAACCAGCTGCTGAAGTACGTATGGCGCAACGACTCGCTCATCATGGTGATGCCCAAGGACGAGATGATAGGCATGTGCCGCGCCAACGGCAACTGGACAAGCTACGCCGAGGCAACATACAAGGCTGTGAAACTCGACAACAACACGGCGGCGCCGTCGGCAGCTGCCACCGTGCAGGACGGACTGATGCTCTACATGGACGTAAAAGGACAGTCGCAGCTCTACCCCGTGAAGTACGCCTTCGACGGCGACGACGTATACCTCGGCGACCTCTCGGCGAACATCAAGGGCCTCTGGATAAAGGGCAAGAAGGACGGCACGACAGTCACCTTCCCCCCGACATCGTACATCGGCATCGACACCACAACGGCTTGCTACATGTACGCCTCGTCGGCTGTGATGGGCAAGGGAGTGGACGAGATGGGCACCGAGTTCGACAAGGCGTGCCTCAGCACCGACCCACTCGTCTTCACCTACGACGCCGAGAACAATGCGCTCAGCACGAAGGGCATCATGATGATTCACAAGAGCGTGGACGACGACCGCAGCACCAACATCTTCGACACCTACCGCTATGCGCTCATCAACGCATGGGACAAGCGTCCGGCTGCACCGCTGCCGCCGAAGCTCACCGCCTTCCAGCCGTACGACCCTAACCCGTGGGGAGGCCCCGGCGGCTTGCAGTTCACGCTGAGCTACTACTCGTCTGACTTCAACTATCTCGACCCGTCGCACCTCTACTATAACCTCTACATCGACGACGAGTTGGTTACGTTCTCGCCCGACGACTACAAGAATCTGGAGACGGAGATGACTGACGTGCCCTACTCGTTCAGCGACCAGTACGAGTTCTACAAGTACGACGAGAACAACCGCACCATCTACTTCTACAAGGACGTGAAGAAGAAGATTGGCATGGAGGCTGTCTACGTAGACGGCGACCTGCGCTTCGGTTCGGGCATCACCGAGTACTATCCGAACGGCGACCCGACTGGCGTGGATATGACCGAGGCTACGGTGAAGCAGATAAAGAGCGTCGACTTCTACGACCTCTCCGGTCGCAAGCTGAGCGCACCTGCAAAGGGCATCTGCATACGCACCATCACATACACCGACGGATCGAAGGCGTCGAGAAAGATTGTGAAGTAAAAGTTCTTCACAGCGACACAAATAGTAGCGGAGGTCTCCGGCCTCCGCTACGGCTTTTTACGCCGTAGCCTCCTACGATTTGCACTAACTTTTCACAACTTCGTCGGCATCATCGAGTTAAAATCTGTCCCTTATGGCAATTTTCTTGCCGATTCTTTCTTTATTTTGGATTTTTCTTATTACATTCGTTGCCGGATTATAAGCACTCTGACTGTCGTTATAGGAGACGTGCTCTTCTAAGACCACAAGAGAAAATGTATTTATCCTTATAAATGGCGTTCCATCAACGGCATATGACTTACGTGGATATAAGGGTGAGGACATAAAGAACGTAGAGTTTTATTCTATTGCTCCTCCTCAATACATGAGTCTGACTGCAGGGCCTGTAGTCAACATTGTTGTGAAGAAGAGGCACGATAGATCTTATACCGGTTATTTCAACACTTCTAATGCTGTAAACACAGGATTTGGAACAAACCAGATTGACTTGACATATGCGGATTCTCTGAACCAAGTAAAACTAGGTTATCTAGTTGATTACAGAAACATAGGCAATATTGATAATCTTGCTGAATACACTTATAGTCCGCAACTACATTCTCAATATAGGGGTACAAGTCGCTATAAAGGTCAATATCATAACATCAGTGCATCGTACCAAAGATATCAGGGTAATCATCTGTTTAATGCTAAGGTATATACTATCATTGAACCCTTACAAGATGAAGAAAAAATGGCGGGCCTTATTTCGACAGATGACACCCAATATAATGGTGAAGGTACAAGCCTTTTGAAGAGTCGTTCCAATACGGTGGCTGTAGATTTATACTATCGCTATTTATTAAAGAAAGGCCGTCTGTTTGCCATAAATGTGGTCAATACATTTGGAAATAGTTATTCGGATTCGAAGCAATCTATGCTCTCGGAGAATACAGGAAACAATGACTATGACTACAATTTACACTCAAGAGTGGATAATGATTCGTATTCATTTATTACAAACGCTGTCTATGCCTCTCCGCTTTGGGGTGGCTCATTGAGTGTTGGTTCAAGATATGAATATAAGCAACTTAATCAGACTTCATTCAATAACAAATACAAACCATATTCTCACAATGAGTTCCTTAATACGGGTGGTACCTGGACATGGAATACAATATCGTTTGTTCCGGCTGTTGGATTGAATATATTTAAGCAGACATCCTCGGGTATATCGCAAAACTCTGTTCTTCCTTACATAAGACTTTATTCAGATTGGTGGGGAAAGGGTAAAATGAAAGGAACAACTGTGCAGTTGACGTTGACAATGCGTAATATATCTCCTTCGTTAAATGAAATCACTGAGAGTGAAACCTATTTAGACCCCTGGCTGATATCTGCTGGCAATCCAAAATTGAAAGATTATTGGATTACATCGGGTAAACTGTCGTTTGCATATTTCTCACCCAATAATAAAAATCAGATAGTCTTCATGGTACAGCCATCGTATGCTAACAATAAGATAGCTACCACAATACTAAAAGAAGGCGATAATATTTATTTCAGACCTCAAAATATAGGAGGTGATTTCGAATGGAGATTTGACCTTTATGGGAGTTGGTATCCATTTAAATGGTTAGAATTATCAC
>OBCQ01000108.1_pt1 | contig 22412 bp, 19 predicted proteins | sample 1517991 | NCBI WGS metagenome assembly OBCQ01 (sample SAMN03418263, study PRJEB22391) | human gut metagenome | biome: human-gut; feature: organic feature; material: feces | host: Homo sapiens | place: Tanzania | collected 2013-01
GATTCTTTCAAATTGGGATAGTTATCGATGTTCCATGCGCTGTATACCTCGCAACTTTCACCTACTTTTAGTCCGAAATCGTACATCAGATACCATGTGTCTTTTGCTGCGTTAGCAGGCTTGAAGTACACTTTTTCGCCATCGGTACGTATGTAGGCATATAATTGGGGCTCAGGTTTGGCTTCTTCATAATAGAATAGTTTCAAGGCTTGGTGCCCGTCAACTGTTTCCGTACCATTTAACTTGGCATACGTGTTGTAGTATACTGTATTGTCTGCCGATTGAGTTCCACACAATCTCGTTTTCCATGTCGTACCGTCTTTGAAATATGTTTGGGCGGTAACGAGCATTGGCATTATTGTAAATGCAATCAGTAAAAAAATGTTACGCATAAGTTTTTGTTTCATAGGTGAAATGTTTAAATGTTAATAATAGGTTCGGCTATGTTGCAAAAATATAAATAATAAGTGTTATAAGCAATTATCTATTGTTGTTTTTGTTGATTTGTCAAATTTTTTATCTATTTTTGCGGAAAATGTTAGTAATAAAATTGCTATCACGCTTTTAATAATATTAAAAAAACATTGTATTATGAAAATCCGCCATCTTAAAGTGTCAGCTGTGCTTCTCGCAGCTACGTTATTGACAAGTTCGTGTGTTGGTTCGTTCAGTCTGTTCAATAAACTTGCTGGTTGGAACAAGGAAGCAACCGCCAACAAGTTCCTCAATGAGCTTATCTTTATCCTCATTTCGCCGGCATACGCAGTGTGTACTGCGGCTGACGTGCTCGTGCTCAACACCATCGAGTTTTGGACCGGCAGCAATCCGGTTGCTCAGCGCGTAGGCACAACGCAGGAGATTACGGGCAAGGACGGCAAGCTCTACGCCGTGACCACTCTGCGCAACGGCTACAAGATCAAGTCGCCTGATGGTGAGGTCATAAAGTTCAAGTACGACAAGAAGACCAATTCTTGGAGCAAGGAGGAGAAGGGCAAGATTGAAGAACTCTTCCGCATCAACGAGGACGGCACTATCCAGGCGCATCTGCAGGACGGTCGTTCTATCACCGTTACACCCGACGCTGCAGGTCTCTACGAGGTTCGCATGGCTGCAGCCGGCGCTTGCTTCTGGGCGCAGCGATAACAATGTTTTTACCTATTCAGAGTTATTGGAGGTTTATCAATAACTCTGAATAGGTAAAATTTTTTATAGTCAGCTTGTTTTTTATTGGTCACTAAAAAATAGATGTTCTATTCAAAATGTCATTTTAAAAACTTAAAAACAGACATTAATATAGTTAATTAGTGTGTTGTATGTGTTTTAGGTTGTTAAAATATTAAAAAATAGCATTCTGTTTGTTGCTTTAATTTCTTTAAAATCTTAAATTTGCACAAGAGTTTTATAAAAAAATATTTACCATTTAAAACATTTCTATGAAAAATGTAATGATTTTCTTATTTGCTGTTTTTGCAATGCTAAATGTTGCTTGTACAAAAACAGATGTTTCTGAGGCAAAAAAATCTCCACAAAGTTTTGATGAAGATTTGAACTCTTATGTTAGTGAACAAAAGGAAATTTTGCATGGGTTAACAACTCGCTCTACCTCAACAACGCTGACAAGTGAAGAAATTGCAGCAATTGCAATTAAAATGGACTCTGTAACGTTAAAATTTTACAATGAGCATCCAAAATTTGTGAATAGCCTTCCTAAAGTTTCTGAGGAACAAATGGAAGTCTTGAAGGAAAATCCGGATTCTCTTATGACGTTTGTACAGAGAAATTATTCTGAGGAAGTTTTTAATATCGTAAAAGAAGATCTTGGTAGTGATCGCTTTATACTATTAGAACCTTCTAACATTTCAAGTGCAAGTAATGTGCAACGTGATAAGTTCGTTAAGGCAAATCTTGAGATTAATAGAGATTTTAAAGAGGTTATAACAGAAAATGCTGCTAATACTTATAAACCGTTAATTCAAGAATCGAATAAACGTACTGACTGCTATAAACGATATAAAAATAAGGTAGATAATTGTTATTCTACAATGATGCGAAGTTTAATCTTAGCGTCAATATCTAGTGTTAATCCTATTGGAGCAATTACACTAAGTCTAAGTCTGTTATATATAGCATCTGATTATAATCAATGTTTGTATAATGCATCAGAATTTTACTATTTGTGCAATGGACAGAAATGATATGTTTTATTATGTGCTCGTTCTGTTTGCTCTTTTAATCGCGGTATTGCTTTTAGTTAACTTCATGATGAAGCGTGCGTTAGCGAAAGGCAAGTCTGAGGATAGTGAGGGCGCAAAGCCTTCGAGCGTTAGAAAGTTCATGAACGGTGTCGACTTCTTTCTGGCATTGTCGTTCTTAACTGTTGCCGTGAACCACTTCCACGTGTCTGTTTACACGCTGGTAGCTATGGCTTTAGACTTCGTTTTAGGCGTATATACATTGTATCTGTGCCTTACGTTGCGCCAAAAGCTACTCACGCTCAGCGTTATCGTGAAGTTAGCGATACTCGTGTTGATTTACGTCTCGTATAAGTAGCCGCTGAACATATACAGAAAAACGACATATCTTAGGGCTTTCTCCCTGAGATATGTCGTTTTTTTGTTGCTTATTGCTGTAAGTCATGCTTCAGCAGATACTTCTTTCCGCCTTATACCACGCCTCGTAGCGCTCCTGCATCGTGCGCACCGAGAAGCGTTCTTTGGCGAAAGCGTAGGCTTGCTGTGTGAGTGCGTCGCGGTCGGCGGTGGGCAGCAGGTTGAAGATGCGGCGGTAGTCGTCGATATTGTTGCCATGCGCAAGCAAAGACCAGTCGGCGGGGAGCGTGTCGGCGAGTCCTGGACACGCATTGGCTATCACGGGCAGGCGGTTGAGACTCGCTTCCATCGACAACATGCTGAGCCCCTCGAACTCCGACGGCATGAACAGATAGTCGAACGACTGCATGTAGCCGGTGAGTCCGAATATCGGGGGCACGAGCTCGGCGTTGGCTGACTTTCCTTCGGCGGCGATCTCGGCGAGGGTCTGCTCTACGAGTGTGCGCTGCGAACCGTCGCCGGCTATGGTAAAGAAGAAGCGTGCGTCGCCTGCAAGCATCCTCAGCACCTTGCAGAGTACGACAACGCCCTTCTGAGGCTCAAGGCGACCGGCGAATAAGATGTTGAGGTGTTCTTGCTCTGGCAAGCGGCAAAAGCCGAGCGGAGGTGTTGAGGTGTTGAGATGTTGTTGGTGCACTTGAGACAAGTGCACCCCCTGAGGTGTTGAGATGTTGAAGTAATCCTTCTGCTCAACCTCCGCCACACCATTATTAATTATGGGCGCCACCTCGCCGAAGCGTTCGGCGTAGCTGTCGCGCACCGAGTTGGAGATGGCGATGTTGGCGCCAAGACTCTTGAAGAACGCCTCAACCCACTGGGCGGTGCGGGGCAGACCCGTCCAGAGGCGCGTGTTGTGGATGGTGCGCACTATCTTCACGCGGCGCAGCATACGCGGAAAAACACGACTGAACACGTAGAGCGCCAGGTCGGGCGTCTCGGTGTGCGTGTGTATCACGTCGGGGCGCCAGCGCAGCATGATGTAGAGCATGCGTAGTGGAAAGAGCAATGCGGCGATGCGCTCGAAGAGGAAGTGGAAGCTCACGTCGGGCATCCACGAGCGGTGGCAGCGCACGCCGGCCTTTTCGAGTTCGCCGATGAACTTCGGTGTGTAAGCGGTGCGTCCGCGCATTATCTCTACGACATGATACTCCATGCCGTGGGTCTGCGACTCGGCGATGTTGGCGGCTACGCGTTCGGTGCCGCCAAGCGAGAAGTGGGTTATGAGGTGGAATATTCGCATGGAAATATGGTGTTGAGATATGATGTTGAGGTGTTGTTGTGTTGAGGTGTTGAGGTATGATGTTGAGGTGTTGTTGTGTTGAGGTGTTGAGATTTGATGTAGTAATGTCACCACTTCAACATCTCACCATCTCAACATCAAACCTCACCATCTAATCTCAACATCTCAACACAACACCATCTCAACATAAATAATCAATAACAATTACTGCATTATACGCCCAAAGCCACAGCGTGAGTGCCGCAACGAGCACCCTTGCAGCCATGCTGTTCTTGCGGCGCAGTATGTAGCCGGCGGCGATAGGGATGATGAACGCCCAGTGAGCCGTCATGATGTACACCTCGTTGAGGCCGAAACCGAAGCCCATGTGCATTATCATGTCGAAGGCGAACCACGCGAGCACCATGAGGAAGAACTTCTCGCGGCGAGCTATCCATGCGCCAGCAACAAGAAGCAGTACGACGAGAGCCTCTACGATATAGTTTACCGCCGAGCGATACTCTACGAACACGGGGCGCGTCTGCTGCACGTCCTCAAGCAGATAGTCGCGGTGGAGCTGTAGCGACTCGCCGAACAGATTGTCTACAGCCGACTGCCAGCGGCTGGTTGTCATATCGCTCCATTCGAGCAGCGGCACGCTCTTTGTGAGCGCCTCGCCGTTCTGTTGCTTCACGAAGTCGTCGTGCTCTTTCAGTTTCGCGATGCGTGCCGGGTCTTTCTTCGCCACAGCCGCCTCGATGCGCTTTATCTTCTGCTCCTGCGGCGCCACGATAGCCTCCTGCTGCCACAGATAGACAGCGCCGAGCAGCAGCGTCGGCACCACGAACGAGAGTATGCTGCGCCAAGAGAACACCTTTCTGCCGCCTGCGAACCAAGCCGCCAGCGCCACCTTCACGCCGTTGGTGAGCGTCATGCCCGCCGTGAGGAAGAAGAGCAGGGCGCTCTGCCATAGCTTCATCGGCTTGCTTTCCTTCAGTCGGCGACCGGCTATGAGCAGCGTGAGCAGCAGCAGCGGCAGCGAGAGCGCGAAGTGGTCGGGCACCATCGTGGCTATCATCACATGCGCGAAGCCGTAGAACATAGCCGTGAGGAAAGCCGCGTCCATGCGGTTCACCTCCACCACGTCGCGCAGCAAGCGGTGCATGAGCACAGCCCCCCACACGTCGGCAGCCACGAGCAGCGCGCCCATGAGCAACACAGCGGCGTTGAACTCCGTGGGCGGCATTATCTGATGGTTCAGCCAGAACAGCGGCAGCAGCAGCGCCACGAACAGCGGGTGGCGCAGGGCGTTCCAGTGGAGGCGCATGCAGGAAATGAATATCAGCGAGAAGATGTCGTAGCCCGACATGTTCAGGTGGTTGTAGAACACCGACCAGAAGCCCACGTGCGCACCACGTGTGAACGACTGCCAATGATTGGCGATGAGCAGGGCGTTGAGCGCGGCGAACACTATCAGTGCCACTATGGCTACGGGGCGTTCCTCTTTGCGAAGTATTTTCATGTTATGTTTTCCTATATGTTGTCAGAAGAAGAGATACTGCACGATGAGCGCCACGTTCCATATCCACAGATATGCAGCCAGCGCAGCTATCAGCCCTTTCAGCGCGAGAGCCTTGCGGCGCTTCTCGGTAGCCTTCAGCAGGAACGCTACGGCTATCGGTATGATGTATATCCAGTGGGCTGACATGATGTACACCTCGTTGATGCCGAAGCCCAGACCCACGTGCAGCACCATATCCAGAGCAAAGTAGGACATGGCGAGCCAGAAGAAGCGCGAGCGTCTGCCTGCCCAGATGCCGAGCACGAAGAGCAGGGCGATGATGCCCTCAACGATATAGTTGAACGCGTAGCGGTAGTGTACCATCATCGGGCGCGACTTCAGCACGTCGCCCAACAGATAGTCCTGGTGCAGCTGAATCGACTCGCCGAAGAGATTTTCCACTATCGACTCCGAGCGCGAGGTCGTCACGTCGGTCCAGCTAATGAACTCGCCGTTGGCTATCGGCTTGCCGTTCTTGCGCACGCGCTTTTTCTTCTTCTTCGCCGCAGCCTTCGCCTTGTTTACAGAGTCGCGCTCAGTCTTTGCCGCCAGCGCAGAGTCTTGCTGTGCGGTGGTGAACGCAGCGAAAGCTATCGAGTCGCGGTGCGCCTGCTCAGCCTGCTCCGCCTTCCGCTTAGCCTCCTTCGCGGCTTTCGCCTTCTCGCGTATGGCTTTTGCCGTCACGTCGCGCGGCCATACGATGTAGTCATAGCTCATGCGTGCCACGCCCCATGTGAGCGCCGCCGGCAGCAGAATGCAACCGAAGAGGAACTTCGGTCGGAAGATGCGCCATCCGTTCACGAAGAGGTCGGAGAGATAAATCTTCAGTCCGTTGTTGAGCGACGTGCCCGCGGTGATGAAGAAGTAGAGCGCCGCCTGCCATCCGCTCAGCCGCTGCTTCTTCAGTATCAGCTTGCCCGACACGTAGAGCGCCAGCAGCAGAAGCATCATCGAGATGACGAAGTGGTCGGGCACCATCGTCGAGAGCATCACGAACGCGAAGCCGAAGTAGAAGACGGTAGCCAGCGTAGAGTCGGTGCGGCTCACGCCCACCACCTCGCGGCAGATGCGGTAGAGGAAGATCATCGAGTAGAACGCTGCGAACAGCAGTATCGCCGACACGATGAATATGGCGCAGTTGATGCCCGTGAGCCACATCAGTCCTTGGTTGATGAGGTAGGGCACGTACATGAAGAACGCCAGCAGCGGATGGCGGTAGACATTATAGCCCGCCGTCCAGTCGCTCACCACGCTGTACGTGATGGGGTCGAAGCCCGAGATGTGGAACTTCGAGATGAACAGATGCCAGTAGTGGGCGTTCTGCGGTGTGAACACGTCGTAGTACTTGCAGATGACGAGGGCGTCGAGGGCAAGGAACACCAAGAGCATCACCGTCGCCAACGGGCGTTCTTCGCGCTTCACGCGGAAGAGGCGGAACGCACTGAGGAGGGAGTCGCTATTCATATTGTTTGTTGTTTTCTTTCTTTCTTTCTTTTCTTTTAAGCCTTTCTAAGCCTCTTTAAGCCTTCTTAGGCCTTTCTAAGCCTTTCTAAACTTTTGCTAACTAAGCCCTCCCCGACGGGGAGGGTTGGGAGGGGCTTTTTAAAAAGAATCTCACGAGCACGAAGTTCACGGGCACGCAGATACAGAACATCGGAATCGGCGCCCACTGCTTCGGCACGCCTATCCAAAGGAACAGATTAAGCGTGAGCATCTGCAGCACATAGTTTACGGCGTGCGAGAAGGCGAAGCCTGCGCCGCGCTTAGCCGACGCCTTCACGCGGAACGTGTAGCGCGTGGACGCCACGAAGTTGAAGACGAAGCTGATGGCGTAGCCGATGGTCATCGCCACGGTAGGGTTGAGCCAGCTGATGAGCAGCCAGTAGATGGCGTACTGCAGCGCCGTTGCCAGCACGCCCACTATGCCAAAGCGTATCACTTCGCCGAGTTTTTGTTTATCTATCATGTCTTTCTTTTTTTTATATATGGATGGGTGTTAACGGATTCTCTGCGCACAAAAACTTCCGTTTAATCCGTTTAATCCGTGGTTAAATATTGCGCAGGCAGGGCTGTTGATTATCCGTAGCGGAGGTCTCCGGCCTCCGCCACAATCAATAACACTAATTATATATTATAATGATTTCTTGTGTTATGAGCATTTACGGTTTTTACTCTACAAACTTGGTGCTGCGGAGGCCGGAGACCTCCGCTACGGATAAATTGCATTTCTATAGTTTTGATGCACCCTCTGTGTATTTGTCATCGTTCTCCGTCCGCCGCCCGATCGGATTCCGTTCGCCGTCCGATCGGATTGCGTTCGCCGTCCGATTGGATTGCGTTCGCCGTCCGCCGAAAAAGTCAAAAAAAACGTCCTATCTGAACGGCTTGTAATGGGCCTTATCTGCGAAGGCGAGCAGTTCACGGTCGCCCCTGCTGTCGCCGAACGCCTCGATGTGGTAGTCGCAGCGGTGCGTCGTGAGTTCGGGCAGCTGCTTGCAGAGTCGCTCCACCTTCTCCTCTCCGTAGCAGTTGTTGGAGAGGAAGCGCCCCGTGAGGCGTCCGTCTTTGTCAGTCTCCACCTGCGTGCCGAGCACACAGAACGCCGACCGGCTCGCGCGCGCCATCTCCGTAAAGAACGGGCGCACCCAGTTGTCGATGCTTGCGCTCACCACGCACACGCTCTCGCCCTGGGCGAAGAGCTTCGAGAGCAGCGCCTTCGCCTTCGGTCTTATCAGGCAGGCGTTGTCGTCGGCGAAGCGGCGGCACAGCGCGTCGAATGTTTCCGCCTCCATACCGCGGAAGAACCATGCGAAGATGCGCTGCTTGGCGCGGTAGTTGGGGTAGAGCTTCAGCTTCATCAGCACCAGCAGCGGACTGTGCACGAGGAATCCCCAGAGGAACCGCCACGTGCCGCAGGCGTAGCGTATGAACACCAGCAGCGTGTCCGCCGTCGTCAGCGTGCCGTCGAAGTCGAATACGTAGAGTCGTTTCATATTATATAACGTATATCATAAGCAGGAACGTGAGCAACCACGCCACCACGACAATCTGCGAGAAATGGTCGCGCAGGATGATCTTTGTAGGGTCGCCGCTCTTCTGGTCGACCACCGCAATCTGTATGTAGCGCAGCAGACCGATGAGCACGAAGACGAACGTGAGGTAGAGGTAAGGCGTCTGGAAACGCTCCACAACCTCCGGCGAGACGCAGTACATGATGTAGCAGACGAGCGTGACGGAGGCGGTGATGGTGATGGCTTGGTTGATGAACGTGAGGTTGTAGCGCACGGTGTTCTTGCGCGGCGCCTCGCCCGTCTCGTTCATGCGCAGCACGTCGTCGCGACGCTTGGCGAACGACATGAAGAGCGTGAGCAGGAAGGTCATGATGACTATCCAGTTGCTCAGCGGCAGCTCGCAGGCGAAGCCTCCGGCGAGGATGCGCAGCACGAAGCCGAACGCCACGATGCACACGTCGAGTATGGCATACTGCTTCAGCTTAGAGCAGTAGGCGAGGTTGAGCACGTAGTAGAACACGATGACAGCCATCACGTTGCTCATCACTTCGGGCGGCAGCATCAGCGCCACGCTGATGCCGAGCACGAACATCACTATCATGAGCGTGTAGCCCATGCGTATGGACAGCGCGCCTGAGGCTATCGGGCGCTGACACTTCACTGGATGGTTGCGGTCGGCGTCTACGTCCACGATGTCGTTGTAGCAGTAAATGGACGATGCCACGAAACTGTAGGCGAAGAATGTGAGCGTCACGAGTTCTATCGAGTGGAGGTCGAAGAGCTCGCCACCGAAAAACATCGGGATGAAGACGAAGAAGTTCTTTATCCACTGCTTGGGGCGCGTAAGGCGCAGAATATTCTTTATCATAATGGGTTGAGGTGTTGAGATGGTGAGATGTTGAGATATGTTGTTGAGATGGTGGGGGTGAGGTGTTGAGGTGTTGAGATGGTGAGAAATGTTGTTGAGATGGTGAGGGGTTGACATTACTTTTTGCTGAAGATATTCAGCGCGAAGCTCGTTGTCTGATGCAGCACCCACGCTACGGGCAGCGTGATGGCTACGGTGGCGGCGAACGTTCCCCAATAGCCCAAGCCCATAGGCTGTATGTATACGAGCACGAAGTGGATGTGTATGAGGTAAGCCTCCAGACTGAGCATTCCGACAAGACGGAACGCGCGGTTCACCCACTCGGGTGTGCGGCGGAAGATGCGGTTCATCACCAGTATGGAGCACACCGTGAACGGTATGTAGAGCATTCGTTCAACGAAGAGCGGGAAGCGTCCGTGGCGCACCTGCTCAAGATATAGGCACGTGCCGAACGTCATTAGGAACGTAACGAGCAACAGCCACATCGCATCGGGCGGCAACTGCTTGCGCGAGCGAACCATCTCGCCCATGTTGATGCCGATGAAGAAGATAGGCACGCGACTCCAGAATATCTCCAGGTGACCCACGGCGGCATGTATAGGCAGCACCCACTGCACCATCACGCACCATACCACCATCAGCATTGGCAACCAACGGTAGGTAGGGTAGCGCTCGATGAGGCGCATGTACCACGGCGCAGCGATATAGAGCGCCATGATGGCGGGCACGTACCAGAACGTTAGTTCGTCGTGCAGCCAGAAGTCCCAGTTGATGGTGATGTCGCCGATGAGGTCGACGAGGTCCTTCGAGAAACGGCGCGCTCCGAGATAGTCGCGCAGGTAGAACGCCGTAGAGCAGATGAGCCATGTAGGCAGAATGCGGACGAGTCGGCGGCGGTAGAAATGGCTCACCGACGGCGTCTTTGTCCACGCGAACCACAGGCCCACGCCACTAAGGAAGAGGAAGATGTCGACCCCCACGTTGCCGCAGCGGCGCAGTCCGTAGAACGGGTCGCCGCGGTCGAGCGCCACATGGAACAGAATGACGAAGAGCATTGCGGCTCCCATCTGTTCGGCGCGGAATCGCGATATGTTTCCTAACTCAATGCTTGGTATCTTCATTGCGTAGCTTGAAATTATGGTAGAACCATGCCAATGCTATCGACGCCACGATGTACAGCAGCAGACCCGTGTACACATCGCCGTGGCGAGAGATTGGTATGAATATTTTTCTTGTGAGCGGATGCAGCACGAAAAGTGCGGCAGAGATGGTGCCTACCCACGCTATCCACTCGTTCACGGTCTTTGGCAGCAGCTTTACGATGCCGATAGAGGCGGTGCACACGAAGAGCGGCGCCCACAGCCATGTTTGGAAGTTGAAGCTGAAGAAGAACACTGCTACGACGGATATCACCATGAGTGTCATGCGCACGCCGTGTGTCAGTTGCTTGCCGTGGCGAGCATAGAGCAGTCCGGCGCAGAACGGCAGCACGCCGCCCATGAAGTTGTAGCGCACGCGGTTGAGCGTGTCGCCCTCTGGGTCGCAGAACGCCTGCATCGCCCAGCACACCGCAATGAGAAGCAGGGCGTAGACGTCGCCCTTGCGCCAAAGCAGCAGACGGTAGACTATATAGAGCTGCATCATCAGTCCGAAGAACCAGTAGGGGCCGGGCCATATCACATGGTCGGGGTCGGGCATCATGTTGTTGAACATGAACATCTGTCCGAGTATGTCCATGACGTGATACTTGTGCGATCCGGGCGTGATGGCGTCAACCATCGTGAACGCCACGAAGCCCACTATCATCATCTTGAACAGCTTAACGTAGTGATGCTTCAGGAACGGCACCACGTTGGTCTGCTTCGGCGAGAGCGCGCCGCGCTTCTCGTACTTCATGACGAGTCCGTAGGCGGAGAGGAAGAGGAACACCGGCACACCGTAATGGCCGAAGAACGACACGAGATGGATGGGCAGGTTGAGGTCGGGCTGTGTGAGCGCCTGCATCAGATCGCTTGCCTTCGACATGGTGAAGGTGTACTCGTTTTCCTTTACGGCGAAACCGAGCCAGTGACAGTAGTTGTGCAGGAAGATGCCTATTATGGCGAGTCCGCGCATGGCGGAACATTCTGTGCGGGTAAGCATTATTTATTCTTCAATTCAAAGTTTGTCGTAATCCGTAGTATTCTTTAGTATTCTCGGGCGATTCTCTTCGTACTCGGGCGACAGCAGGTTGAGCTGTTCCTTGTAGTCGCGGGCGTGGATGCCGCCGAGATAGAGCAGCATGTGCGCAAGAGCGTCGGTCATGAAGCGTCGGTTGCGCGCGTTCACTACCTGGCGGAACACCTCTGGGCGCTTCTTTATATACTTGCGCGAGCACCATATCCACATCGGAATGTCGAACTCGGCGTGCGCCAGTCGAGCATCTATCTTCGCCGAGTGCATTCGGCAGAAGAAGTGCATGTCGCCCTCGTAGCACTCCTCGCCATGATCGGGCACGTAGATAACTATAGCGTCCTCGTTCTCGAACTTCTTCACTATCTCTGTCACCACCGAGTCGTTGTACAGAATAGCGTTGTCGTAGTCGGCAAGCGTCTGACGCTCGCGGGCGTTCAGATTGGGCTTCAGCTCCTTATAGTCGTCGCCGCGGAAGAGCTTGCGCTCCTTCGGCGAACGCTGGCGATACTGCACGTGCTGGCCCAGTAGATGGAATATTATGAGGTTGTGGTCGGTGTTCTGTCCTTGCAACTCGTCGTAGTCCTTCAGCAGGTCCTCGTCGTAGCGGTGCAGCTGCGTGTTGCGCGTGTCGAACTGCGCCGCACTCAGTTTCGGGTTGTTCAGGAAGAAGCCGCCACTGAAGTCGTACACCGCCTCCTTAGCCTTCGGCAGGAACTGGTTGGTGAGGAACGTTACGTGGTAGCCAGCCTTACGGAACAGTTCGGGGAAGAGCGGATAGTCGCACCATTCGCCCTTGTCGCCCACGCTGTACATAGAGAAGAGCAGCTTGAAGACGAAACTTGTGAGGTTCCACGGCGACACAACATCGGTGTACTTCACCAGTCGGCCCTGACGCTCGAGTTTCTGCTGACGCGGTGTGGTGGGCATCGTGTAGCCGTACTGCGAAGAGTGGTGGCGGTTGTAGCTCTCGCCGATGATGAGCACGATGTTAGGCGAGCGGAACGAGCAGGAGTCTACCTGCACTTTGCTTGCCGTGCGTACAAGTCGGTCGATCTGTTTCGCCGTGAGCGTGTTGGCGTATACGCTGAACACGAGTCGGTATATCGGTTGGTAGAGCACGGCGTGGTCTTTCTCGGTGAGGGTGTGCTCAACTTCGCCGATTGTGGTGCCCGACATCAGTTTGTGCGTGGCTGCCTTGTTATGCGCACTCGCGCAAACCGACCATACGAGTAGCGCAAGCACGGCGGTGCCTATCACGGGGCGTGCACGGCGCAGCAGTTCGCAGGTACGCAGCCATATCGACTTGATTAGTTCGCGCCAGCGGCGTGGAATGAAGTGGGGAAAGCGCAGTTGCAATGCGCTGATGATATGCACGAACATGAGCAGCAACACCCATCCCACGTTACTCAGCAACACATCTGGCGACACGCATGAGCGCAGGAACTCGCCCGACTCGCGCGAGTCGGTCTCGCCTACAAGCTGAAGCATGGTAGGCGTGAGCGTCGACTGGAACTTCACGAAGCAGTAGACGTCAACCACTGCCGTGGCGTAGAGTGCGAAGTAGAAGAAGCCGCGCACCCATATCATCAACTTGCGTGGCAGCACGGTGAGAATCAGCGTGAGCACGTATACGTCAAGGAACAGTTCGAGGTAGAGGTTGTCGTAGAGATGTGCTCTGCGTGCGTCGGGCAGCGTTGCCCACGCTGTTATGCAGCCGAGCATATACATGAACACGGCGAATGCACAATTGCGGTGCAGCGGTTCAGCCACAGCAGCGAGCACCTTACCAATAGTTTTCAAATATTTCATCTATATCTTCTGTTGTATAGTTTTCAACCTATTATGTATAGTTTTCAACCTATTAAAATAATATAACGCAAATTTACACATCTTTTCTGATATATTAATTGATTGTCTTTAAAAAATATCGGTGTACGTTAAAACTTACCCACACAGATATACGAAAAAAGGGCACTCCCTTTCGGGAATGCCCTATATCTTGCAATTAAATCATTGCTTCGTAGCATAGAATCTGTTGCTCGTTAAGCTGTCTGATTAGTCAGCGAGCTTAACAGTAGCGCGGCGGTTGTAAGAAACCGGTGAGAGGTCGTTAACACCACCCTTACCCTCTGTTGTGATCTGGTCGCGGCTAACGCCCATCTTAACGAGCTCGTTAGCAACTGTCTCAGCACGACGCTCAGAAAGCTTCTGGTTGTAAGGAGCAGAACCAGTAGCGCTGTCTGCATAGCCAGTAACTACGAGGTTAGAGTTGTTCTCCTTAGCGTACTCAGCGAGGTTCTTAACATTTACGAGGTCCTTGCGAGAAGCGATGTTGTACTTGTTGATGTTGAAGAATACAGACAACGGAGCGTTGTAGTAAGCCTTAACGTCGTTAGCAACCGGCTCATCCTTCTTAGCAGCGAGGAGACTCTTCAGACGTGCGTTCTCAGCGTTAGCATCGTTGAGCTGTGCGTTGAGTGCGTCGATCTGTGACTGAGAGAGTGCCTTGATAGCGTCTACGTCCGGAGTCTTGTTCCATGTAGACTTGCCGAGGTTGAACTGAAGACCGAGCTCTGCGTAGAGCTTGTTGTCGTGTGTCTCCCAAACGCGGCTGTCCTGCATATCGTTGTATGCACCGTCGAAGTCGTTCTCTGCCCAGTTCCAACCAAGCTCGAAGTAGAGACCTACGTGCTTGCTCAGACGGAATGTGTTGAGAAGACCTACTGAGAGGTTCATTGCGTAGCGGTTGTAGTCGCAAGTACGGTTGATACCAGCACCTACGAAAGGAACGAAGTTCCAAACGCGTGTCTCGTTGTAACCATAGATCATGTTGCTAAGGTTGAAGAGAACGTTCTCGTTGAGTGTCCAGTGGTCGTTGCTGTGCTTGTGCTCGTCGATTACGCGGCGGCCCCAAAGACCTGAGAACTTAGTGCGAAGACCAAGACCCGGTGTGAACCACTTACCTACAGCAACTGAGAAGCCCGGAGTTGCACGGAACTTCTTGAACGGGCTGCGGTCGAGGCCCTGACCATGCTCCTGGTTTGAATAGAATGCGTTCCAGTCTGCACCTGCCTGAATAAACCAATTACTCCAGAATGAATTTGTAGCAACGCTGTGCTTGAGTGTAGGATCAGCAGTTGTCTCCTGAGCCATTGCACCCATTGATAAGCCACACATTGCCAAAGCAATTAATAACTTTTTCATAGCTTTTATATTTAACAATCAATTAATATTCGTTGTAATTGTAAGTACTTTTTGCCTATATTAGTTGTGCAAAGTTAATAAAAAAAACAATTAGTAATACTATTTTTTTAAAAAAAACGTTCTAATGCCTTAATTTTTATTGATTTATGTATGCATTATACTCCGAAAAGCTGTTCCAAGTCGGTCTGGCGTAGCATTGTGAGTATCTTTTTGCCGTCTGGAGTGTAGCTGAAATTGGAGCAAGCGAATAGGCTATTGACGATATTTTCCATCTCTGCGTTGGTGAGCACCTGACCGTATGTGACGGCTGTGTTGCGTGCCAGTTCGAGAGCGATGGAGTGGTTGATGTCGTCGATGGCGGATGTGGTCTTTTCGCGAGCCGACGCCACGAGGTCCTGCACAAGAGCCACGTAGTCGAGTCCGTCGAGTCCGCTCGGCACAGCCGTTATCGTGTAGTCGCCTTCTTCGTTCGGCGTGAGTTCGAAGCCGATGTTCTGCAGCTCGGGCATCACTGCCTCCACTACAACCTTGTCAGACGCCGAGAAGTGAATGGTGTCGGGGAAGAGCGGTTTCTGCGAACTTGGACGGCGCTTCTGCATCTGCTCGATGTAGCCTTCGTAGAGAATGCGAGTGTGGGCACGGTACTGGTCGATAATCATCAGACCCGACTTTACGGATGTCATGATGTAGCGACCCTTGTACTGATAGTGAGTGGGCGACTTCTCTTCGAGCGGCGACGGCTCGGTTGAGGCTGACAGCATGTCTGTGTCTGCCGAAAGTGCGTTGAATCCTGCCGACTCTGCATTAAATCCGTCCGACTTTGAAAAACCTTTCGAGAGAACGATGCCGTTGTCGGCGAAAGGTTTGTTTGCGGCGTTGGAACGCGACTGTATCACGCCGCCCGTATCGTTGCCGAAGAGCGATGGCGTAGACTGTTGGCGCGAGTGTGCCGAGCTGAGCCCTTCGTAGAGCTGCTCCCAATTGTCGGGTGCTGCGGAAGATCGCTGCGCAGACGGTTCGTTGAACGGGTTGTATGCCGGGTTGTACTGCACTTTTGGTGCGCTGATGTCTGCCTGCGGCATTGCGCCGAGTGCCGGAATGTCGGGCTGTCCTTCGGTGTCGAACTCTATCGCCGTCACGTCGTTGAACATGCCCACGGCGTCGCGCACAGCTGCTGTGAGAATCTGCCACACCGTCTGCTCGTTCTCGAATTTAATCTCGGTCTTCGTGGGGTGGATGTTCACGTCGATGTCCGTCGGGTTGACTGTGAAGTATATAAAATAAGGTATCTGTTCGCCTTCGGGCACGAGTCGTTCGTAGGCGGTCATGATGGCTTTGTGGAAGTAGGGGTGCTTCATGTAGCGTCCGTTGACGAAGAAGAACTGGCGTGCGCCCTTCTTTCTTGCCGACTCTGGCTTGCCTACGAATCCGCTTATCTTGCACATCGTGGTGTCGATGTCTATCGGTAGCAGGTGCTGGTTTATCTTCTTTCCAATCACGTCGACGATGCGCTGGCGCAATCCGCCTGCCTTCAGGTTGTAAAGTTCGGTCTGGTTGTTGTAGAGCGTGAAGGCAACGTCGGGGTAGACGAGTGCGATGCGCTCGAATGCGGTGACGATATTGTTGAGTTCGGTGGTGTTCGACTTGAGGAACTTGCGGCGCACGGGCACGTTGTAGAAGAGGTTGCTGATGGTGAAGTTGCAACCTACGGGGCATTGCACGGGTTCTTGCGACACGTAGCGCGAACCGGCGATGGTGAGTGCCGTGCCGAGGTCGTCGTCAGGTCGTCGCGTGCGCAGTTCTACTTGAGCTACGGCGGCGATAGACGCGAGCGCCTCGCCGCGGAAACCCATCGTGTGCAGATTGAAAAGGTCGTCGGCTTGGCGTATCTTCGACGTGGCGTGACGTTCGAACGACAGGCGCGCGTCGGTCTCCGACATGCCCTTGCCGTTGTCGGTCACTTGTATCGACGTGCGGCCGGAGTCGACGCATACAACGTTGATGAGTGTGGCGCCGGCGTCGATGGAGTTCTCCACCAGCTCCTTTATCACGCTTGCGGGGCGCTGTATCACCTCGCCTGCGGCTATCTGGTTTGCCACTGAATCGGGCAGAAGTTGTATAATATCGTTCATGTCGTTAGTTGTTCTCTTAGGGTGTGTCTTTTAATATATGTGGCTCGGCTACATCGCTATCAGCAGTATGATGGCTATGAGCAGGAATCCTATCATCACAAGCAGTCCCAGCAGCCGCACTTGTCCGTTCTGACGGCGGCGCGACGGCGGTTCGGCTTCTCTTATCGAACGCTCTGCGAGTTCTTCTGGCGGTACGCCACGGCGCAGATTGTTGAGAAGGTCGCGCTGCTCGTTGCTGAAGCGGAATGTATGGTGGAAGCCGCGGGGGCGGCGGTTGAAGAAGTACATTGTGAATGTTGAATGTTGAATGTTGAATGTTGAGTGTTGAGGAGTTGAGGTGTTGAGATGGTGAGATGTTGAGGTGTTGAGATGTTGAGATATGTCGTTTCGGCTTTTACGCCTATACTTGCTCTTTGCCGTAGCGGAGGTCTCTGGCCTCCGCAGCAGCAAACAAGTCTTATTATGCAGCAAAGCCGAGCAGATAATAGTTATTCTAACCTCTGCAGCGGCGCTTCGATTCGCAGCATCTCCTTCAGTTCGGTGCCAGCCGCCTTGCCTCGCCAGTTGAACACATCGTACTTGTCCTTCGGTCTTATCTCCTCGAACCATGCGAACTCCGGCAGCTTGTACTTCTCTGGCGGTATCTGCGTGATGGGATACATCGTGCCTACAGCCTTCGACGCCCATATCTTCTGCAACTTTCGTTCAGCCGACATGTACATGCGTAGCGTGTCGGTCTCCATATAGTTGAGCTCTGAGAGCAGCGAGTCCTTTTGGTCGGCGTTGTAGTAGAGCGACTTCACGTTGCCCGTTGCCTCGGCGCGTCGTATCGCTCCGTCGGTGAAGAAGGCGTCCATGCGCTTCGACGAGATCTGGTTGAAGTGGTTCTTCTCGTCGCACTTCTCTACGGACAGCGCCTGACCCACAATCTCCGCCTTGCGCACCGTCGAGTCGTTCATGTATACATGTATCACCTCGCCCAGCAACTGTCTGCCGAGGTTCCATACTATCGGGTCGCGGTACATCGTCATGCACGAGTCCTGCGAGCTGAACACGAGCGAGTCGCACACAGCCTGCACGTCGTCGCGGTAGGCACGCACATGGTTGAAGGCGTGCACCTTGCGGTAAACCGAGTCGGTCTTGATGTTGAACGTGTAGAGCTTCAGCGAGTCGGCATGCACGTAGAGCGTGTCCTTCTGCGAGTAGTCGAGCATCAGCGCGCGCTTCGTAGCGTAACCGTAGCCCGTCGTCTCGTTGTAGAAAAGGTGGTCGCAGCGCAGTTCGTTCTTGTTCTCCGTGTCGGTGTATATCACGTTGCCGAATCCTTCGTTCTGCTTCAGCTTGTCGTTGTGGAAGAGCGAGTCGCCGGTGATGGTTTTCTTGCCGTCCACGATGGTGGAGCGTCCGAACAGTTGCGACATATTCGTCTTGCTGTTGGTGTAGGCGTCGGTAGTGTTGATGACGGTGCTCTTCGACTTTATTGTAGACGGACCCGTAACGTGAGCGATGCGGGTGCGTGTGTCGTAGTGGAGTGAGTCGGTGTTGATGATGTTCTCGCCGCTGCGCATGTGTACGTCGTAGAAGAACGCCGCCTTGCGTGTCGCGGTGTTGTACTCGCCCCAGTCGCTCACCAGCTCGTCCTTGCCGTCGATGAGCTTGCCGCCCTCGAAGAAGTAGGCGTTGTCGTACAGACGGTCGTAGTCGAGCGAGTCGGTGTAGAGCGTCTGCGTGCGATGCTTAAGCACCACGTTGCGGCGTGCGTGCATCATTTGCTCCGCACCTATATAGTCGGCATAATCGCACGTTAGCGAGAGCGTATCGCCCTGCTTGAAGTGCACGTGTCCGAACGCCTTCACCGAGTTAGCCTCCTGGAAGAAGTAGGCGCTGTCGCACCACAGCTGTGATCCGGCATGCGTGAAGTGTACCTTTCCACGCAGAATCTGCGCGTCGGGCACTGCGCCGTACATGTCGTAGGCGAGCTCGTCGGAGTGGACGAGATACACGCGTTCGTCGGTCTTCGGTCGCTTTCTCTTGCCCTTCGGCGCCGCAGAAGCCCATATCAGGCAGAAGCCAAAAAGGCATAGAACTGCTGCGAGAGCGGTTCTATGCCAGTTGTTCGTTATTGGGGATTGTCTTTTCTTCATTATTATTCTAAGCCTTTCTAAGCCTTTTAGGCGTTCTTAAGCCTTCCTGAGAGCCTTATTTAACCCAGCCTTCGTACTCGTACTTATAGTTCTTGTAGCGGTCCTGCATGCGCACATAAGTGGTCTTTATCTTCTTCACCACCCAATTGTGCAGGAACTCGGCGCGCTGCTTCTGAAGCACTACGTTCTTCAGCACCTGGAAGTCTTCGTTGATAGTAGCGCGGTGAGCCGGTATGCGGTTCTTCAGCTTCACGATAGCCACAACGTTCTTGCCCTTCTCGTTCACCATTGTGAACGCGTCAGACACGTCGCCGACCTCCATGTTCTCCACTTTGCGAGCCACCTCTGTCGGCAGGTCCTTCATCTGGAACTTCGATGTGCGGCCATCCTCGCTGTTGAACGACATGAGACCGTGGTTGTTGCGTGTGTCTTTGTCGTCAGACATGTATGTAGCAGCCTCCTCGAACGCGAGCTTGTTGGCGCGTATGTCGGTAGCGAGCGAGTCGAGCTTCACGCGCATTGAGTCGGTAGCCTCTGCCGATACACGCGGGATGCGCAGGATATGGCGCACCTTGATCTTGTCGCCGCGCTTGTCGATGAGCTGGATGATGTGGAAACCGTACTCCGACTCAACAATCTTCGACACGCGCTTCGGGTCGGTGAGGTTGAACGCAACCGCAGCGAACGCAGGGTCGAGCATACCGCGACCTACGTAGTCCATCTCTCCGCCCTGGCGTGCAGAGCCCGGGTCTTCTGAATAGAGGCGTGCGAGCGTTCCGAAAGAAGTCTCGCCGCTTGTGATGCGGTCGGTATATTCGCGCAGCTCGTTCTTCACATGGTTGATTTCTTCCTGCGAAATTTTCGGCTGCTTTGTGATTATCTCCACCTCAACCTGCGTCGGAACGAGCGGAATGCTGTCCTCTGGCAAGTTGTTGAAGTATTTGCGCACGTCAGCCGGCGTAACGGCGATGTCGCTCACGAGCTTCTCGCGCATCTGCTGTATGAGCTGGTTGTTGCGGAAGTCGTCGTGCAGTTGCTGGCGCATCTGCGTAACGGTCATCTTCTTGTACTCCTCCAGCTTCTCCTTAGAGCCAGCCTGCTGTATCCAGCGGTTTATCTGCATCTCTATGTTCTGCGAAATCTCAGCCTCAGTAACGTTGATTGAGTCAATTTCAGCCTGATGGAGGAACAGCTTCTGCACAGCGATCTGCTCAGGAATGATATAGTCGGGGTCGCCGTTCCATGTCATACCCTCCATCTCGCCCTGGAGTTTCATCATTTCCACGTCCGATTTGAGGATGGGCTGGTCGCCTACCACCCATATCACTTCGTCTACGATGCTGTGCTCTGGCACGCGCTCCTCGGTCTTGAGCGTGTCCTGCTTAAGCTCAGTGTCCGAACCGGCATAGCTGCCTGCGTTCGCACCGATGCCCACGAGCAGAGCCGCAGCGGCGAAAGTCGCCATTATAATGTTGCGTTGTTTTCTCATGTATATGTATATATTATAATATGTATAGTGTGTAGAGGGTGCGTCAGCACCCTCCGACGATTAGTGCTTGTTAACGGTGCTGAGCACATCCTTGTTCACTACGACCGTGTAGCGCTTGCGCAGAGCTTCAATCCACGCTTTCTCGAGCTGCTCCTGATAGTCGGCAACAACCAGTTCGCGCACGTCGTTGTATGTCTTCGGCGCCTTCAGTTTCTCTCCGTATGTAGCCGAGATGGGGAAGTCTTTCACGTCAGCCACAGTAGTGTCCTTAGCGAACACCACCTTGTCGATGAGCGCGTTGTCGCCCTCGCGGAAGATGCCCTTTACGACCTTGATGCGTATTGTAGAGTCGTTGAACTCCTTGCGCAGACGCTCAGCCCACTTCTCGAACGGGATGTTCTTCAGCGACTTCTTCACAGCCTCTACGTCGCCCTCCTGCTTCACCCAGTAGGCGATGCCCTTGAAGCGCGGCTGTTCCCACTTGTAGCGCTTGCGGTTCTTCTTGAAGTAAGCTGCGAGTCCCTCTTCGTCTTTCGCTGCCTTGTCCCACACCGTGCGGTTAGAGATTTCGTAGAGCAGCAGTCCGTCGTGATACTCGCGGATGAGGTTCTTCAGTGCAGGGTCGGCAGCTGCCATCTCGTCGGCGCGACGGTTGAGGATGTCCTCCGGTGTGCACTGCGGAACGGAGTGCTTTGCTATAGAGTCGATGTTCTGCGAGATGATTCGCTCGCGCAGTCCGCGACTTTCTATGAAGCGGTGTATGTCGGCGCGAACCGTATCGTAGGGGAAGAAGTTCTGCTTTGCTTCGACCTTAATGATGTGATAGCCGAACGGTGAGAGGATCGGCTTTGATATCTCGCCCGGCTTCATTGCGAAGATGGCGTCCTCAAACTCCTTCACCATGTATCCGCGCTGCACCCAAGAGAGGTCGCCGCCGCGGCGTGCCGACCCCTTGTCGTCTGAGCAGCGCTGTGCAAGCTCGGCGAAGTCGGCACCCTTGATGAGTGCGTTGTATATTGAGTCGGCACGTACGAGCGCTGAGTCGCTCTGTGCCTTTGTTGCGTTCTGCTTCAGTGAGACGAGTATATGGCGCGGGCGAACCAGTCCACCGTTCTCGTCGATGCGTTTGCGTGTGTCTTCGTAGATGGTGCGTGCCTCGCGCTCTACGTCGTTGTCGTTGATGAAAGAAGGGCGTATCTGCTGGTCGCGGTACATGCGGAACTCGTCGCGGAAAGCCTTTGTGGTGTCGATGCCAGCCTCTTCAGCTGCCATCACCTTCAGTTTGTAGTTTACAAACAGGTCGATATATTCGTCCACGCTCTTCTTGTCTACTACAGTCTCAGAGTTGTTCTTGTTGTACGAGTACTCGAACTCCGAGCGCGGCACAGCCTTTCCGTTTATAGTCATGATAGTTGGGTCGGCTGTCTGTGCCGATGCTGTGGTTGCTGCCACGAGCAGTGCTACCAACAATGATTTTACCTTCATCTTTTCTTTTGGTGTTTGTTTATTGGGGCTTTCTCCCCACGTTTTTTATATATTTGAATTGGCTTGAAAACCCAATAACAACACGGCTGGAGATGCCTTCGCACCTCAAGCCGTGTGGTTGTTGGGCTTTCTTTCAGTGTTCAATATTTATTACTGTGGGCGCGAGTAGTTCGGAGCCTCACTTGTAATTGTGATGTCGTGTGGGTGGCTCTCGAGCACACCTGCGTTTGTGATGCGTGTGAACTTAGCGTTGTGCATAGCCTCGATAGTGCCAGCACCGCAGTAGCCCATACCTGAGCGCAGACCGCCGATGAGCTGGTAGATCACCTCCTGCACGGTTCCCTTGTAAGGTACGCGTCCTGCGATGCCTTCCGGCACGAGCTTCTTCACGTCCTTTGTGCCAGCCTGGAAGTAGCGGTCCTTAGAGCCGTTCTCCATTGCCTCAAGCGAACCCATACCGCGATAGCTCTTGAACTTACGTCCGTTGAAGATGATAGTGTCGCCGGGGCTCTCCT
>OBCQ01000110.1_pt1 | contig 22324 bp, 22 predicted proteins | sample 1517991 | NCBI WGS metagenome assembly OBCQ01 (sample SAMN03418263, study PRJEB22391) | human gut metagenome | biome: human-gut; feature: organic feature; material: feces | host: Homo sapiens | place: Tanzania | collected 2013-01
ATTCCATAAACGAGATATGGACGGCACTTGCAGAGTTTTTCAAATCATTGGCACAATAAAAACGATATGGCAAACCAATACTATAACGAGTTAATCCGTAGTGCAAAGCCAAGTAATGGCAAGCCTACGGAGTACAGCGGAAACGTGAGCCGCTTTATGGCTTCATTGAAACCGAGGTTTGCGGATATGCTGATAATGAAATTTCTATTTTGAAATAAAGAGCATTCGGGTGAGACATACCGAAGTTTAAGCCGTATTGGGTAACGCCTGATACGGCTTTATTTGCGTATCTTCTTTTTGCCGTTCTGAATGATGATGCCCTTTGTCGTGTCGGTGGCGGTCATGCCATCGAGGGTGTAGGCTTTGCCGCTTGCCTTTGCGTCAGCCTTGACAGAGGAAACAGACGAAGCGGTTTGCTTCTTTAGGTACAATGTGCCGTTACCGCTTAGAGTTTGCAGTATCATTTCGCCATTAGCAAATTTGGAAACAACAAAATTTATGGTAGTAACATCGCCTTGTCTTGTCTCGCCAGAATCATACGATTGATTGGAAAGTATGTGCAATATGTATCTTTCTGAAGTGTGGCTAACCCAATAACCACCATACTGCTGATAATCGTAGTTGTCGCCAGCATATTCCCACTTTATTACGGATGCCTGGTTGTCGTTGAAAGTAAAACCTACTGGTTTGCGATAGCTATTGTTGTAGATAGGCAAACGCCCGGTAAATATACCCTCACCGCTAACGTATTCCCATGTACCCAACAATTCCACTTCGTCTAAGTTTTCAACCTGGGCCTTTGCCGACATTCCGAGGGCAAGAAAGGCAAGTGCTATAAGTAATTGTTTCAAGTTCCATATAATTATTGAATTTATGTAAATATACTGCAAAAATACAAAATTTTGGTATAAGTAAGTAACTTTTTACCGAAAATCTTTGGTGCTTTAAACTTTTTTATGTATCTTTGCAGTGCTTAAAATTCAAATGCGGTACAGATGTTGCCGCCGTTCACCGTAACGTAGCGGCTATTTTTGTATCCATACCATAATAAAATTAATAGGATATTTCTATATAAAGAGATAGCCGTGCCGTGTCGGGTAGCAGAAATGCCCCGGAGGTGTTCGCATTTGAAGCCTTAGCAACACGTAGCACGGCCTTTTTGTTTTTGCTAAAATACAAATGCGATGTCAAGTAACGTATCAAATCAAAATCCTGTAGAGCAGGTAACGGAAGTGGTGCAGGTTGCACCCACCGACCAAGAGTTAAGTTTGGTAGCAGTAGAAAACGAGCACGCCGTTACTACATCTATGAGAGTAGCGGAGGTTTTCGGCAAACAGCACAAAGATGTTCTGAAAGCCGTTAAGTCGTTGGATTGCAGCGAAGAATTTAGAGAGCGAAATTTTGCGCTTTCTAAAATCGACTACCAAAATGGCAACATCAAAAAGCAGTTGCCAATGTATTACATTACCCGTGATGGCTTCATGTTTCTTGTTATGGGTTTTACCGGAAAGACGGCAGCGAAGTGGAAAGAGGCATACATCAAGGCGTTCAACGAAATGGAGGCTAAGATAAGAGCCGAGCAGATGGCGAAAGCCATTGAGGAGCACGACAGAAAGGAAGCCATCGAGTACGAGAAGCTTCTGGAGCGTGAGGAGCGAGAGGAGGCGGCGATTGATGCACGCGTGGCAGCTATGCCGCCAGCCAAGAGCAGAAAGCGCCAGGCAGAGCAGCCAGCCACCACAACAGAGGACGGCATCATCATCGAGGACTACAACGGCAGACGTGTGGTTTCGTCGCTCACACTCGCAAAGCTGCAAGGGCGTGAACACCGCTATGTTTGTGAGAGCATTCAGCGTATGAAAAAATATTTCGTGCGCCCTGGTAGTGTCATTTTCAGATGCGGCAGAACGGTAAACCGAGGCTTTGGCAAGGGCTACGAAAGCCCGACGGGTGTAGTGTACTACATTACGGCCGAGGCGTTCAAAGTGATGTGCAAGCACTGTACGACCATAGACAAGGACATGCAGAGTGAGGTTCGCAAGGCTTTTCGCAGAGCACAGGGACCACAGAACCACGGCAAGCCTGTAGCGACAACCCAAGCACCACAGCAGACCAAGCCAAAGGCCCCTACCACCCCACCGACACCGACTGAGACGGCAAAGCCTCAGCCTCAGCAGGGCAAGCCGACGGCGGCAACGATGCCACAGACCCCAACCGACCTTATGCAGCGTTTTGTAAAGGCAATGGGCGTGATGATGGGAATGGATACAGACAATTTAATGAACTTAATGAATAAAGGAGAATAAGATATGATAGTTACAGATAAGAAGCACAAGGATACTATTACAGTGCAGAGCCAGATTAATACAGATGCCGACGATTTAAAGAAGAACATCGCCGAGGTGTACGATTTCATTAACGACCTTATGGCAGGTTTGCCGGAGGACGTGAAGGTAAGTGCGAGCAAGGTGCGAAGCGTGCAGGGCACGTTGGAGTATCTTATGAACTATTGTTGGATTGAGGATGCGGACGAGTAAAACAAGGGAGGACACAGATATGAGATACAAGAAGCCTAAGAAAGTTACAAGTCTGGTGATAACAGACCGTGACGGAATGCCTGTATATAATGCCGACACGTTCCGTGATGCAATCAGGCAGACACGCGACTACGTGAAATGGTTGTTGGAGGAACTGCCACCCGACTACGAGTTGAGAATACACGGTTTGCTTGATGCCATGTATCCGCTTGAATGGCTCACCGAGGATGCCGTTATAAAGACGGTGACCAACAAGCCATAGGGGCACGATCCCGACATTACCAAAACCCACCTACATAGCCGCTGCATCGTAATGGTGTAGCGGCTTGTTTCGTTAAATGATATTAATATCAATAACATTTTACCCTATTTATTTTGATATTCAAATAAATATCATTATCTTTGCATCGTGAAATTTAATAAAGCAATGAAGTACAATGAACTTGAAAGAAAACTAAGAAAAATCGGGTGTTACGACACAAAAAAGCAGATGGCAGGACACCCAATCTGGTACAGTCCGAAGACTGACAAGGAGCTTAAGATGAGCAACCACGGTGGCGAGGAAGTCGCAACGGGTACGCTCAGAGCAATTAAAAAGGCGGCAGGGCTTATTTAAGCCCCCGTCTTTTACAAAACAGATTTATAAACAGAAAACATTAAGGAGATACGACAATGAGACAGGTTAAGGCAGTTATCGAAAGAGCAGGCGACGGAACGTATAGCATTTACAGCGATGCGGACGATTTAAGCTATCTGATAACAGGCACGGGCAAGACCGTGGAAGAGGCTAAGAAATGCTTTGAGGATGGTTACGCGGATATGAAACGCTACTACGAGAAAGAGGGCAAGGAGTTCACCGAGGTAGAAATGTGCTATTGCTATGATATGGCATCATTTCTCGCCTATTACTCAAAGGTGCTTTCATTGGCGGGTTTGTCACGTCTGACGGGTGTAAACCCACAGCAGCTTAGCCACTACGTTACAGGACGTCGCAATCCGTCGCCCAAGACCGTAAAGAAGATTATGGACTCTATCCACGCTTTCGGCAAGGATCTAAGCACAGTGCAGTTTGCTTAATATTGAATTTCACATGCTACGCTTTCAAGTTCACTTTATATAAACGCCGTTAGGGCGTTATCTTTAGCCGTGTCGGGTTAACGCCCGATGCGGCTTTTTTGTGTCTTTTAGCCTAACAGCCAAAAACTATTTTCTTAAAAAACTAATAATTTTACCACGTTGCGCCAACGTGCGCCACGATGTGCCCAACGGCATTTGGTTTTTGCAAAATACGATTGTATTTTTGTAGCGGCTCATTAGCCGTTTGGCACGATGGAGCATGTTTTTGGATTCATAATTAAAGGACACAACACCGCCGGAGCGAAAACAGTAAGATAGTTGACAGCATTCAAATTGTAGTAGCTTTGGCGGTTTTGTATGAAACGACAGATGGCAACATTTTGGAACAGTATAAAACGATTTTTCAGCCGTGAGGCAACAGGTGCTGACACTACCGGCACCGCGCGCCCCACCACCGTAAGGACTGGTGGCGGCGTGGCGGTGTTTTCGCCCTGGGGCGGCGATGCCATGACGGTTGCGGCGGTATATCGGTGCGTGACGCTTCTAAGCGAGAGCGTGGCGAGCCTACGTTTGCAGTATATGCGGTGCAGGGACGGACGCTATCAGGAAGACACGGCAAGTGATCTGCATTATCTTCTGACCGTGCAGCCTCAACCCGAAATGTCGGCGTTTGACTTCTGGACGATGGCGGTACGCCTGATGCTCATTGAGGGAAATGCCTACATCTACCCACGTTATGTGCTGGGAGAGTTGACCGACTTAGTGCTTTGCCGACCTCACACCGTGACCCACGACCCGCTGAACAGCCGTTACTACATAGCCGATGCCTATAATGGAGTGTTCGGCACATTCGAGGAAAAGGACATCATACACCTTTACTTGCATTCCTCAGACGGGCGCAGGGGCGAAAGCGTGCTGACCCACGCAAGGCGCACGATGGATATTGCCACGGCAGGAGATGCGGAGACGGAGAACCGGTTTACCAATGGCGGCAGTGTTCGCGGCATTATCAGCAACGACAAGACCACTACGGGATTTGGCGAGTATCAGGACAAGGAACTGGAGAAGACAGCCGAAAGCGTGGATAGCCGTTTCAGCCGTGGCGAGCGCATTGTTAGTTTGCCGGGGCAGGTGGACTTTAAGCAGATTTCGCTTTCTTCCACGGATATGCAGTTTTTGGAGAGCCGAAAGTTTACGGTGCGAGAGGTATGCCGTTTCTTTGGTGTTCACCCGTCTTTCGTGTTCGATGATACGAGCAGCAACTACAAAAGTGCCGAAATGGCAAACGTGGCTTTTCTTTCCAACACGCTCAACCCGATATTGAAGCGTATAGAATGTGAGCTGACCCGAAAGCTGATACCGCGGACTTTGTGCTGCAAACGCCGCTTTCTGTTTGACCGCCGGGGAATTTACTCAATGGATTTGCAGTCACTCGCCGACTATCAGAAAAAGACGATCGAGAGCGGCATTTACACCGTGAACGATTGGCGCAGGATGGAAAACCAACCTACCATCGACGGAGGCGATACGGTTTATCTTTCTACCAATCTTGCACCGCTGGGCAGTGAAAAGCTATCGGGCGCAGCTGCAAAGGGAAATGACAACAACGATAAAAACAACGGAGAATGAAAAAGAAAAGAACAATAGCTATTGTGTCGGGGCTTCGCATTCGTGAGGCTACCGACGGAGCAGAGAGCCGCACGATTGAGGGCTATGCGCTGAAGTTCGGTGTACGTAGCCGTCTTTTATGTGATTGGTGGAACAACTATTACGAGGTGCTGGAGCCTGGATGCGTGACACGCGAGATGCTGGATAAGCAGGACATCAAACTTACGATGTTCCACGACCGACAGTTGGTTTTGGCACGCAGCAACAAGGGCAATGGCACTTTAAGCTACGAGGTTGACAAGGTGGGCGTTAAGTTCTGGGCAGAGATGCCACACACGGTTGACGGTGACAAGGCTTTGGAACTGGTAAGCCGTGGCGATATTGCCGGGTGCTCATTCATCTATTCCACCGACGAGGACGACAGCGAGAACGCCGTAAGCTACGAGCGTCTGGACGAGAAAGGCGACGACGGCGAGGATATTCTTTTGCGTCACGTGAAGCGTATTGACAACGTTTACGACTTCACCATTACCACCGATCCCGCCTATGAGCAGACCGACGTAAGCAAACGTGAGGTGGAAGCGGCAGGCATCAAGTTTGAGCAGCAGCCGAAGCCCAAGCAGATAGACGAGAGCAAGAAGCGTGAACGTATCAATGAGGTGCGCGAGCGTATAGCAAGTGTTGGCCGCAATCTGTAGAGGCGGCTTCGATATATATTTTTAGTAACTAATTTTAATCATTGACAGATGAAAAAGGAAAAGTTTAATTTTCGTGAAGCCTACGAGCGCATGGACGTAATCAAGAACCGCCTCGCAGAAATTGCGCAGGGCCTGGAGAACGACAAGGAGCGCGAAGACTTCACCGATGCGGAAAAGGGAGAGCGTAAAGCCCTTTACCGTGAAATGGACATCCTCGAAATGAAGATCAAGGCGGCTACCCCTACTATTGAGGTTATGCGCCGTGAGGACATCGAGGAGGCTAACAAGCAGATGCGCGAGTGCATCAAGAACGGCAAGCGTTTTGAGTTGAAGATCAGCCGCGCCGTGGCTTCTGACTTCGGCGGCAACACTTCGGGTTATCTCAACCCTGGCAGTTCTACCAATCCGTCACCGGTCACCATGGGCGACATCGTAGAACCATTGTACGCCAAGACCATTCTTTCGGCAATCGGTTCGCCATTGCTCACCGGACTGAAAGGCAACTATCAATGGCCTGTAATCGAGACTTTCGAGGCTACCATCAACGATGAGGGCGTTAAACTGGGTGATACCAAGATTGATGTTACAAAGCTTATCGCAAAGCCTGAGCGTATGGGTGTAGCCGTGCCTATCACACGTGAGGCAATCAACGAGACCGACGACCTTTTGCAGCTTGTATGTACCCAGTATATGCCAGTTGCGGCAGCCGCCCTTATGAACAAAATCATGTTCAGCACCGAAAAGGTGGCAAAGGCTACAAATCTTGTAGGCCCATTCGTCAACCTCAAGGCCGCTAACAAGAAGACCTATAAGGGTGAAGCACCTACCCTCGCCGAGCTTCTTGCACTCAAGGGCATTGTTTTGGGTGCCAACATCATGCCGGAGGGACTTTGCTACGTAATGACAGAGACCACAAAGGCACTTTTGGAGGGTACACCAAAGTGGAGCGGTGCAAATCAGGCTATCGTTGATGAGAACGGCAAGATTTCGGGTGTACCGGTATTCTGTAGCTCATACGTGGCTGAGGGTTCGGTATTGTTCGGCTCATTCAAGTATGCCCCACAGGGCTTGTTTGGTGAAATGTCAATCATCATCGACCCTTATACACTCGCACGTAAGAACTCTATCGACTTCGTGCTCAATGCCGACTACGCTATTACCACATTGCGTGAGGAGGCGTTTGCCATGTTGTCAAAGGATCCGGCAGTGGCAGTGGCAGCGGCAGCAGGCACTAAGGGGTAAACAAGTAATCACAATTTAAAGTTATAACGTTATGGCAGTAGTGAGTTTGGCACTTTTCAAAAAGCACGTAAGGGCTGATGATTTCGCCGATGATGACGAGTATTTGCAGCATCTATTAGATACAGCAGAGGGCGCAGTTATCACGGCGACCAATAGAACCCAAGAGGAATTGGCGCAGATGGGTAACGGACATGATGTACCTACCCCCATAAAACACGCTATAATGATGTTGGGCGCACATTGGTACAATCAGCGTGAAAGTGTGAGTAGCGTGCAGATGCACGCCGTGCCTGATTCGCTACAAGCCTTAATTAAACCCTATCGGAAATTAGCGGAATGAGAGCAGGAGAAATGAAATATCGTTTGCAGTTGTTGAAGCCTACGGCGACAACAAACGACTACGGCGAGGAAGCGACAACCTACGAGCCTATACGTACCGTGTGGGCAGAGAGGAAGAAGCAGAGCGGAAACCGTAGCGAGGAAGTGGGCGAACATTTCCCCGACTATCGAGCCGAATTTAATGTGAGGGACGCACACCCGGTTAAAGAAAACTGGAGGGTGCAGCAGTTGGGCGGCTACCTTTATACGGTGGTTGCCATCATCCCAAACATTGATAGAGGTATGAACACTTTAGTTTGTGAACGTGTAAACGAGTAGTCAGATTTTGAAATAGTCTGTTTTCTTAATGTATATGCAGTCAGAACGATGAAAGAAACCGCTACCGACATCAACAAGCCGTTTGCCGATGTTTACAAGGCACTCGACGTGAAAGACCAACGCAAGGCTATGCGGAGTGCCATGCGCAGGGAGGGCAACCGCCTGAAAAAGGCGGCAGTCTCCAATCTGGGACAAAGCGGCATAGGCAGTGGCACAAAGCGCAGTCTTTCAAGTGGCATCTATGTGCGTACCTACCCCGATCGCTACGGCCTGGGCTTCATGGTAAGCGTCAAGCCACATGGTAGGCGCAAGGGCATCCACCTCAACCGTCAGAACATGGAAAAGCCTGTTTTGATGTGGGCAGAGGACGGAACACGCCAAAGACATGTAGGACGGCGTATTTCATCGTTTTTCGGTAAAAGCAGGTTCACGGGCAAGAAAATAAGGCAGTATCTACGAGGTGGTGCGAGCCGCGGCAAGATGAAGCGTTACGCTTTTCTCGCCAAGACAGAGCAGCAGACCGCCGACAGCGTGGAAACCAACCTTTTCAACAACTTGCAGAACAACGTGGAAAAGGCAGCAAGAAAGCAGGGACTTTTATAACATATAGCTATGGCACAGAAAAAGACATCATTAAGTGCGGGCAGCATTATTCGCGATATTCTTCTATCTAACGAGGAAGTGAAGCGGAGAACAAACAAGGTTTTCCCCATCGTGATAGACAACGCCCAACTACCTTATATATTATATCGCCGTGCGGCATTGGCACACAATCCCACTAAGCAGGGAATGCCGGGAGCCGACACCGTGACTATGGAGGTGGTTTGCTATACGGCAAAGTATGCCGAGGGCGTGGAGCTTGCCGAGGCAGTGCGCCAGGCACTCGACTACGCAAGCGGAGAACACGACGGCGTGAAGATGCGCAGTTGTACGCTTGCCGACAGCGAAGAGGGCTACGAGGATGATGCCTTTGTGCAGCAGCTTGTTTATCAAGTCAGAATTTAAGTAATACAGAACCATTTAATTTTTATAGTTATGGCAGATAATACTGGATATATCAACGGTAGTGACCTTTTGCTTAAGGTTGGAGGCAAGGCGGTGGGACATTGCACAAGCCACACCCTTACTTTCAACAGCGAGACAAAAGACCGTGCCGTCAAGCCTGTAGCGAGTGCCGCCAAGAGCAGCGGACTTTGGAAGGGCAAGGGAGTGACTGGTTTGTCTATCTCTATCAGTGCCGAGGGTTTGCGCTTCTATGGCGAAACCGAGAACGGACACGAGCAGATTGCACCACTTTGGGGTAAGGGCGCAAGTGTGGAGGTTGAGGCATTCAAGCGAGGCGGCGACACGACACCTTATGTAAAGGGTAACTTTGTTATCGCCTCATTGGAGGAGACAAGCCCGGCGCAGGACGATGCTACTTACAGCGTGTCTTTGGAGAATGACGGCGAGCCTGAGACCTACCCGGGCAAGGATGCGACAGCGACGCAGGCAACCGACAGCGGCAAGGCAGTGAGCAAGTAACGCCCACATGAAACAAAGGCCATATTGTTTTTAAGATAAGTGTTTGATTTGTTGAATTATTAGTTAGTTAATTGTTGATTTATGCCAAAGATTGAAATCATGATCAACGGCAAGGCATACCCCTGTAGGCAGACTATGGGGGCTATGCTTCGCTTTAAGAAAGAGACCGGCAAGGAGGTGACGGAGTTAGGCAACAGCCTATCAGATATGTGCGCCTATCTGTTTTGTTGCGTGGCGTCAGCCTGTAAGCACGATGGCGTAGAGTTCAATATGTCGCTTATGGACTTTGCCGACAGCCTCACACCCGAAGACCTCAACAAGTGGACGGACACCGTGAACGCCACGGCAGACCAGGCACCCGAGGACACCGACACGGAGGGCGAAAAAAAAAGTTAGGCATCTTCGACATTCTGGGCATAGCCGTTGGCAACATCGGTTTGCCCTACAATGATTTTTGCGCCCTTACGCCCGAGGAGTTCAGCCACATATACAAGGCGTACAGCGAGGAGCGGACGGCGCAGTATCAAGACAGTTGGGAACGTATGCGTATGCTTGCGGCAATAACCATACAGCCATATGCAAAGAAAGGGCTAACGCCCCACGGACTTCTACCCTTTCCATGGGAGAAGAAAAAGCCGGAGCATACGAAAGCAGCCCCGGCAGTATCTAAGGAAGATGCGTTAAAGCGTTTTGAGGAAGTGTTGGGAAAAGTGGAAAACGGCTAAACAGCTTCGCCGTTCAGTTCTTCGGAACTTGTAAGCACCATTTGCCCAATAGACAGGAAGAACAATGCGGTAGAGCCGCCAAGGGCTAACAAGCCGTTGACCGATTGGTTATTGAAAGCAAAATACGTCAGGCAGATAACCCAGACAACAAGAGACAACAAGGCAATTACGCCCCAAGCCTCATATTTGTTTGAATGCTTGTGCGGCGTATCCTCGCCTACAACTTCGACACTAACAAGTTCTGCCCTGATTTCGTTTTCGGGCTTACTCGCTACATCGTTGGTTGCGGCTTCTGATATGCGGTTGATGTTCTTATAATCCTTTTCCATAACGCTTAGTTTGAATGATTTACGTCACAAAGATACAAAAAATATTGATTACTTAGTTACTTATACGCTGAAATTATGGCAAAAGAAATAAAATTTAACGTTAAACTGGTTGTTGACGGCAAAGAGCAGTTGGTTACAGCTACTTCTACAGCGGAAGAGTTGCGCCGTGTGCTTGATTCTGCCAAGACGAGCAGCCAAAAACTAAACGCGGCTTTGGTTAATTTCAACCAGGCGGTAATGGCGGCTAATAACGTTACCAATGCCATTTCGCAGATTTCGGGAGCACTCAACGGCGTTACCGAGGAAAGCCGCAGTTTCAGCGCAGCCATGAACGCCGCTAACACGATGGCAGGTAAGAGCGGCGAGGACTTTGCCAAACTCAAAGGACAGGTAGCCGAGTTATCAAAAAGCATTCCGGTAGTACGTGACGAACTCGCTAACGGATTGTACCAGGTTATCAGCAATGGCGTGCCTGAAGACAACTGGATAGCCTTTTTGCAGAAATCGGCTAAGGCATCCGTTGGCGGTATCGCCGATCTGGGCGAGACAGTAAAGGTTACATCTACCATTATAAAGAATTATGGTTTGTCGTGGGATAAGGCAGGCGACGTGCAGGATAAAATACAGCTCACGGCCAAGAATGGTGTAACATCGTTCGAGCAGCTTGCACAAGCCCTACCGAAAGTTACGAGCAATGCCGCCACTTTGGGTGTAAGCATTGACGAACTTATGGCGACCTTTGCAACGCTTACGGGCGTGAGCGGTAACACGGCAGAAGTTTCCACCCAGTTAGCCGCTATCTTTACCGCTTTGGTTAAGCCGTCGAGCGAGGCAAGCAAGATGGCACAGCAAATGGGCATCGAGTTTGATGCGGCAGCTATCAAGGCGGCGGGAGGTATGCGTAATTTCCTCACCGACTTAGACAAGAACGTTAAGGCATACGCCAGCAAAAGCGGTATGCTGGAGCAGGAAATCTACGGTAAGTTATTCGGCAGTGCCGAGAGCCTAAGAGCATTGGGACCACTCACCGGACAACTCGCAGCCAAGTTTAATGAGAACGTGGAAGCGATGAAAGACAGTGCCGGAACTATAGACGATGCTTTTTCCATTATGAGCAGCAGCGGAGCGGCAAGTTTGCAGATACTCAAAAACAAGTTTGCAGAAGTGGGCGACGCTATAGCCTCAACGATGGGTGGCATTATGCCGGTACTCAACATTACGGCACAGATCGGCAATACCGTGATTGCCGTTTCTGCAATGGTTAGCGGTTTGAAGAATCTTGCAAAGATACAGGCTATTGTCAAGGTTCGCACAATGGCAATGAATGCCGCTTCGCTTGTATGGAACGCTACATCGGTGCGTATGAATGCTTTGGTACAAGTAATGACAGCTTCATTTCGTGGTGCGGCGGTGAGTGCCACAACGCTGAAACTTGCCATACAGGGTTTGTTAATATCTACAGGCGTTGGCGTGGCTATCGTTGCGCTTACTGAGGTTATAGCGGCATTTACCTCAAAGTCGGCAGATGCGCAGACCCAGGCCGAGGACACAGCCGAGAGCATGAAAGGCATTGGCGATGCAGCCGACGACATAAAAACCGCCTACGACAGTACGCTAAAGAACACATACGCCGACCTCATGGCGAAATATGAGAAACTGAAAGCAGGTTGGCGCGCATTATCCACAGAGCAGCAGAAAATGGCGTGGATAAAGGATAACCAAAGTGCTTTCAATGAATTGCGCTTGAAAATCGGTAACGTGACGGAAGCCGAGAACATATTTAACCGCAAGACCGATGCAGTGGTGGAGGCTTTCAAGCAAAGGGCATTGGCGGCAGCGTATGCGGCAAAACTCACGGCTTTGTATCAAAAGCAAATTGAATTGCTTGATAAAAAGCAGAAGATTACCAAGACTATTGCCGACGATGCCAAGCAGGGAGGCAGACACGCCAAAGAGGGTGACATCGTACCCGAAAGTTGGCGTAGCGATCGTTACGGCAAGGTTGGCAGCGATGGGCAGTGGAGATTTACCAAGGTTGGAGCGGAGAGGTACAACGGTACGAATGTTTCCGGAAACACACAGATTAATAGTGTGGATAAAGAAATTGAATCCGTAAACCGACAGATTGGTGACACACAAAAGCAGCTCACCACACGGCTGAACACAGCACGTAGTTTTATTACGGCTGATATGCCTACTGCCCCACCTACCAAGGACACCCCGAAGAAAACGACCATCAAGGACGACAAGAAAGACGAACCGAAAACCCACGTAGAGGAACTACAGGCGCAGTTGGCAGCGGCACAAAAGGAAATGGGCAACGCCGTGACCGTAGATGCAAGGGTGAAAGCCGATGCAAAGGTAGCCGACATACAACGGCAGATAGACGAAGCTACAAAGGGTAAGGTATCAATCGAGGCAGAGGCAGAACCTACATACATCGTGCAGGGAAGCGATGCCGACAAGAGGCAGAGCCGAACCAATGCACAACACAACATAGACCGGATAAGGCAGGACTTTGAAATAGGACTTATCGGCAAGGAAGATGCCGAAAGGCAGATAGCCGACATTAACAAGCAGCTTGAAAAGTTGGGCGTTAAGCCGATAGAGGTACATTTCAAAACCTACATCGAGGAACTGCAAGAACAGTTGCACGACGCACAGCAGGAGTTTGAGGAAGCCACCACAATAGATGCAAGGGTGAAAGCCGATGCCAAGATAGACGAAATCCAACGGCAGATAGACGAAGCTACAAAGGGTAAGGTTTCTATCGAGGCAGAGACAGAACCGACATACATCGTGCAGGGAAGCGCAGCCGACAAGAGGCAGAGCCACAGCAACGCCCAGAATAAGGCAAGCCGCATACAAACCGACTACGAGATAGGAATCATAGGCAAGGACGAGGCACTGAAAGAGATTGAGGAGATAAACCGACAACTCGCAGAAATCGGATTGAAGCCTATAAAGATTGAACTTGACAGCAAGGGTTTTGACAAGGTGTTTGGCGACATCAAAAGCGGTTGGGGAAGCATCCAGGGCGTAGGCAACGGCATTCAGGGCATAAGTGATGCGCTGGAGGGCAACGGTGATGCCTGGCAGCAGGTGACGGGGCTTATTAACGGCTTCATTTCCATTGCCGAGGGCATACAGGGTATTGTGGAGTTGTTCGGCATGCTCACGGCTGCAACCTCAGCACACGCGGCGGCATCCACTACCGATGCAGCAGCAACGGCAGGAGAAGCGGCAGCAGCAACAGCCAACACGGCAGCCAAGAGCGGCGAAGCGGTAGCAAATGCCACGGCGAGCGGTGCAAAAATGCCGTTCCCTTTGAACCTGGTAGCGATTGCAGCAGGTGTGGCGGCAGTTATTGCAGCACTCGCAGCAGTTTCGGGATTTGCCACTGGTGGTGTTATCGGCGGTACTTCTACATCGGGAGACAAGAAGTTTGCCCGAGTGAACAGCGGCGAGATGATACTAAACAAATTTCAGCAAGCCCGATTGTTCGGCATGATAGATGGCAAGTTTCAGCCGCCGACCTTTACGGAGCGGAGGTTACAGCCGGTAACGATGCAGAATATAACAAACGACATTGAACCGACAGCCACGGAGGTAAACATCAATATGAATGCCAACGCACGCAAGATACTTGACATGATTACAGATGTTAAGCGAGTGGCGAAAAAGAGCGGTAAGAACTATAATGTGTAACAAATAAAATTGAGTTAATATGTATATACACGGCAGTTTTCTAAGTCAGCAGAGCGATACGATAACGGTACACATCGTTACCGGGAACGATCGCACGCAGACTATTGAAATAGGTACAGAAAAGGCAGATGTATATTTTAGCGATGATCCGGCAGAAATCGAGAATGAGGTAAACGACACTTTCGATGTGCTTTTGAGAAATTCGGCTAAAATAAGATTGCTTTGCGGCAACCTGATTACAGACCTTTTTAGTACCTCATGCCGTGATGCAGTCGTAAACATCTATAAAAACGATACGTGCATCTTTGCCGGGTTTATCGAGCCACAAACTTTGTCGCAGCCATATAACGACAGATGGGACGAACTGGAATTAAATTGCATTGATGCGCTTAGTGCTTTGCAGTATAGCAAGTATAAGAACGTGGGCGCATTGGGCGTTATCTATGCTTTCGTCAAGGCAGAGGCGGCGCAGCGTAGTTTTTACGATATTGCAACCGAGATACTGCAAGGTGTTACCGAGGGACTGGATATATTGGGCAACCAAAATATTAAATTCTGGTATGATGGCAGTAAGGCAGTTGATGCACAGACCGCAAACCGCTATCAGGTATTTAGGCAGCTTTCTATATCTGATTTGTTGTTTATGGGCGATGATGAGAGCGACGTTTGGCAGCAAGACGAAGTGTTGGAGGAACTTTTGAAGTACCTTAACTTACATATTGTGCAGGACGGCTTTAACTTCTATATCTTTTCGTGGGAATCCGTCAAGGCGACACCCGATAAGATTATTTGGCACGACATCGTAGCCAACGGCACTAAGACAACAGCGCAGCAAGCCGTAACAATCGCTTTGGCTAACGTAGCCGATTGCGATACCACAATAAGCATAGGCGACGTATATAACCAACTTCTATTAACCGCCAAGGTGGAAGACATCGAAAGCGTGATAGAAAGCCCATTGGACGATGATTTGTTGGTTAGCCCTTATATCAATAAGCAAAAGTACCTCACCGAGTATTCAAGCGACGGAGAGGGAAAGACCGCCTATAATGCTTTTTATGCTATGACCCACAACCAAAAAACCACGTATGGCGCAGGTGCTATTACTGATTGGTATGTGCAGGTGATGCGTAACAAACAATGGACGTTCCCGATGAGAGGCAACACAGATATAGACATCGTGGACTATTTCGGTAGTGATGGCACAAACCAACACGCTTTGCCCGATTGGTTAGGGCAAGCACCGGGGGCGGCTATCATGGCTTTGGGAAGCGTCAAGATGAACACGGCCAACGATGATAATAGCCCGACATCTAAGGTGAACATGACTAACTATTTGGTAGTGTCGGTTAATGGCAATGGCATAGACAATGACGAAAACAAAACCTACCCAAGTGTGGCAGACATACAGAAAAATATACCGTATGCCGTCTATACTGGTAACAAGGCAGGGGGCGTTTTTTCGCCGTCAGACGAGGAAACCACCAACTATATAGTATTGTCGGGTAAGGTTGTTTTAAACCCGATAATGAGGCAGACCAATACGTACACCAACCTACATAATAAGGAGTGGACGATATGGCCGCCGAATACTGAAAAGGGCATGATCTACGTATGGCATCAGACCGTACCGAGCCGTAACAATGGCGATGGCAGGTATTACACCCGGCAGTATTGGCAAGCAGAGACACCCGACAAAGAAGTATCATGGCATGAGGGCGCAGATAGCGGCTTTTATCCATATACCGGGGAAGGCCCGGAGGAATACGAATTTAAGTACAGCGCAGTAGGCGACAGTACCGACACAATCAGTAAGGTAGCCGTATTAGCCTGTATGTTGGTTATCGGTGATAAATGCGTAGTGGAGACCGGAATCGATGGGCAGACAACCGATTTTGTTTGGCAGAAATACAAGGAGCGGAGCGAGTGCCAAAGCGATGATGAATATTATCAGCAATGCTTTACTATTGGCTTTGACCCTAAAATAGGCGACAAGTTGGTGGGCACAGAGTTCAGCATCCAAAACAACATCGACTACAAAATGGGCATTGATGCGGAGGGTATAGCAATACCGATTACCAAGGGCGACAAGATAAGTGGGCAGGTTAGGTTTATGATATTAGGCCCTGTAAATGCTACATGGGACGTTATCACACGCCGCCACCCTACTTTTTTCAGACATACGAAGTGGAGCAGCTCATCCGTACCGCTTTTGGCTCATGTTAGTAGCATCCTGATTAAGTCGTTTGAGGTTAAAGTTTATAGCGATAACGGACTAATCAGCAATGGCGATGATGATAACGATATTATCTATATGAGCGATACCAAAGAAACCTTTGTGAACAAAAAGGACGATTTGGAGTTTAAGATAAATTCGGCATTGACCGCCACAGAGTGCGCCCAGTTGGGAGTTAGCAATACGGTGAAGTTATCCACACCGTTGAATATATCAACCGGGGACGGAGTGTTAGAGGTGTACGACCGAAACGGCAACGTTAAGGCAAAGCCCGAACAAATCTACGTGGATAGTTATTATACTGAATACCATAAGCCACGTATCGTGATGGAGCAGAAACTAAGGGACATTGATAATGTTGTTAGTCTGTTTAACCATTATCGCCACGAGGCTTTGGGCAAAGAATTTTTCGTGCAGGGCATCGGCAGAAACCTTATTGAGGGACGTGCCGACCTCACATTAAAGGAGATTGGCACATGATCGAAGTTAAGCAGATAGCAAAACCCAGGAACAGCGGCAGCGGTGGGGCATCCACTGGAGGCGGCAGCTATGGAAGTATCGGCAAAATGACCGAGGAAGCCAAGCACGCAGCCAAAGCCGACATAGCGACGCACGCAGAGCAAGCCGAGTATGCAAACCGTGCCGGATATGCGAGCCGTGCCGCCTATTCCGATTTAGCCGGAGACGTTGCGGAGGATAGCCCGATTAACGACCGCTTTTTGTCGAAGATTGCCGCCGACATAGCGAAAGGGCACATTACTTTTCAGCAGGGTTTAACGGCTATCGGTTTGGCAGTATTCAAGGACGGCGCACACTTTGGCGAGTTTGTTAAATCCCTGTATGCAGGTAAGGGCGCAGGTATTGACGCACAAGGTAACGCCGAGGTGGAAAGCCTAAGAGTGCGCAGTTACTTTGAGTGTCTGGAACTGATAGTAAACCGATTGTCAGCAATCGAGGGCGACCAACTTCTAACGGAAGCGGACACAATCGAGAGCGTGGACGATTTGGGCGATGGTTGTTTTGGTTTGCACCTGAAAAGCAAATGGGACGGATATTTTACCGCCCAAGCCGAGAACAACGTACTAAAGGGTATCATCAATACTTTGGCGCAGGGAAGTGGCAAGTATTACACGGCATGGTTTAGAGTTAATAGCGTCAATACCGCTAATAACTACATAGAGGTGACGCAGTACCCGGACACCGAAGTACCAAGCGGTACGAATTACCCACCGTGCGAAATGATGAAGATAGCCCGATGGGGAAACCAAACGGACACGAAACGCCAAGATTGTTTGTACCTATCGAGCACAGAGGGGCGAATCGTCAAGCTAAAGGGAGTGACTAAGCCGATTTTGGATAATGCCAACTACGGTGCAGCTTTCGGCAGTTTACCCGAATTTGTGTACGAGTTATTGGACGATAACGGCAACCCTTTGCCAATACGTGACGGTTTAGACTATATGTATATACCGGGTATCGTCACAATGGACGTTATCAGACTTAACAAATGGACTGGTAAGCCGTTGGTTACGTATGTGGATCGTGGGGCGTGGACGCAAAGCGGCAAGTACTATTGCGATGCTATCAACCCGGACACCGGGGAGTATGAGACATCAGACGTTTGGTTTAATGGCTGCAAGTACAGATGTTGCAAGAACCTCACAACGACCGCCCCGGCATGGAACAATACCAATTGGGCGATGATCGAGGGAAACCCAGACTTTGCCGTAGATTTCCAAGAGCCTGAAAGTATCGTGGACCCGGACAAAATAGACCTCACGCTAACCATCGTGGCGGCCCTGTATAATATGAATATCACAGACGATATTTTGGACGCAGACGTAATGTGGACGAGATACAGCGAGGACGCAGAGGGAAACGAGAGAACGGCAAGCGACAATGTTTGGAGTTTGCGCCACGCCAATACCGGAAAGTCTTTGCACCTTACAGCCGAGGACATGGATTTTAACGGCTATATGCCTAAAGTTATACGCTTTACGGCTACCGTTACTTTACGTGACGGCACGGGCAACGAAGCAGCAACGGCGGCAGTCAGTTACGAGTATTAATTTAAACATAGCGCAGTTATGAAGACAAAAAGATTTGATTTCAACTTTAAGCCACTGCAAATTAATGTTAGCATGGTGGTTGAGGGCGGCGTATCGGATAGTCAGAACTACGACGCAGACACCGACACATATACGCCCGATTACACCATAGACGCATCTAACTTGATAGTGCAGCCGAATATCGGCAGACTTGACAAAGACGAGGTTTTAACGCCGGGCTTGATTAATCAAGACCTCACTAACGTAGTCTGGTATGAGGTGAACAAAGGGGCGGCCGACACCCTGATAGATAACACTAACCCAGACTTTGAAGTAGTCAGCAAGGGTGCAAAAGCAGGACGTATTAGGATCAAGAAGAACGCCCAACCGCAGATACCTATGAATCTACGATTTGAAGCGGACTACAAAGACCCACGTACTAATCAGGTACACCACATCATCAAGCCGTATCAAGTGCAGTGCAAGAACGCCACAACATATACGCCACTTCTGGTATTGGATGCCGCCGCCCAAACTATCTACAACCCATTGAGCGACCCGGACACGCAGACGGTACACGCATCATTGAGATTGGGCGTTAATGAGTGCCCGGAGAATAAGCGTTTATTCGTTTGGGAAGTAATGAGAGAAGACGGAACATTTACCGCCGTAGGCAGCGACACCACGTTAGACTATGACGTAGTGGTAGCAGAAGACGGAAACAGTTGTACCGTTAATCGTAGCCTCATGGGTACAGAGCTTTATTTGCGATGCCGGGCGAAGTATAGCCAAGATGGGAACCCAAGCGGCGTAACTCTATCGGATAATGCCCCTACTAAGTTAGTAGCATTTATCCGCCGAATCCCAAAATTTGAGTACGACATCGGCGAACTACCTACCAACCTACCAAGTGGTTTGTTAGAGATTGCGCCAACGGCGAAGATTTGGAACACTAACGGCATGATCGACAACCCGGAGCGTGAGTTATTGCCGCTTTGGTATGCTGCAACAAATGCCCAGTCAGGAACGCTTAACTATTCGCTCATAGCGCATGGTATGACACCGACGCTTTCGACCGATAAGGTTAGCCAGACGTTAGGCGGCGTTTATGGTTTGGACGTTAAGGACGTTGGCCCGGCGTGTGCATGGGAAGATAGCGACGGCGCAGTATTCGTTGATGCAGACGATAACGTAATATTAATCAAATAACAATTTAATCAATATAGAGATTATGGCAAGATACATTAAAGCAAATCCATTGGTTGCACGATACTTGCAACTGGAGAATGACCGTAACATGGTGAGTGATGGCAACTATCTTTTTTGGCAAAATGATATGTTGAAGTTTGGCCCACTAACCCAACTTAACGACATATTGGTTAAGATTGGGGGTATAGCACTTATGCCGCATGAGGCGAGAAGTGAGCAGGACGGTACTATTTGCCGACCTTTGCCAATGGCAACCGATGCACGCTTTCAGCAGCCTATTAAGGCTAACGTTAATGATGCTATCGTAGGTGGCAACACCAACACCGAGCAGGGCGCAGATGGCGAGGGCGAGAACACAGAGAGCACCGACAATGGCGGCAACAGCAACGAGGGCCAGGCCAACGAGGAAAATGCGGAGGACGACCAACAGCCGGAAGCGTCAGAGAGTGAGAAAACAGAAAGTAAAACCAAAAAGTAAGGAACTATGAGCAAAGCGAGTACAACCAGAACGATTAAGTTTATTGCGAAAGCAGGAACTTATACGGCATTGATCATGTGCCCAGATGGTGACATCTACCAAGAATGGGAGGGCACGGAATCCGACGTTACTAAGGTGCTTCCTAACTTTGAACAGACAAAGCCGAAACTTAACTTTGTCTGCATGAGTAGCCGAGTAGCCGAGGGAGTGGCAACGCCTGATAGTATGCAGTACTTTTTTAATGGTACGAAAATCGAGTTTAACGGCGATACGTCAAGCGGCATTTTTGCAGGCTACTTTAAGAAGTTTGCGCCAAGTGGCGACAACATCTACTATGGTTTGCAGATTGTTAAGAATTTGGTAGAAATCGCAGGTTTTGCCCCGGTAACTATCAAAATGGTGGCTGCTATAAGTTATGGCACGCAAAGCGATAATATCCAAGCTACCTATACAATCCCAGTGCAGAAAGCAACAGGTACAAGTTATCGTGTTACCATCGTCGCAGGAGATAACAAGGGCTTTGTTATTACCGACAAGGGCGGCAGTTGCGTTTTAAAGGCGATGGCATACCAGAACTACGGGGAAATCACCAAAGATTTAACCTACGTGTGGGAGAAGATGGGGGCCAGTGGTTGGGAGGTAATCAACGGACAGACCGCCCAGACGCTTACAGTGTCAGGCAGCAGTATAGACACATACGGCGAGTATCGAGTAACTGTTAATCGTAGTGGCGCTGAAATCGGTAAGGACATACAGGGCGTTATGGACGCATCCGACCCCTACGACATCGACGCACGCCCAACACCAGAAGACGAGGCGATAAGCGAAGATGAGAGCGGCAACGGCAAAGTAACCTACACGCCGTGGATCGTCAAGCGTGGAACTAACACGCAAGCAATCAAAAACGCTAAGTTTTTCTTTGTCGTGAAAGATGCAGCAGGTGTTTACCTGAATAGTGACAGCGAGCGAAAAACAGCGGTTGCAAGCTATGCCGTAACACGTGCTATGTGTTTGCAAAGTAGTGGAGACATCAGCGTAACGATAACATCAGAAAGTTAAGCCTATGGGTGTGTCAATAACAAGAATAGTTAAGTTTATACGCAAGGGAAAGGGCGTAATTGTCGCCCAATCCCGAAACGTACATAACTATACCTACAAGGAGTGGACGGAGTTCTACGGACTTAGTGGGCGGTCAGTCAATTGGGACGGAATCATAAATGTATCTGATTTTTCCGTAGGCGACACGATGGTTATTAATGGCACGGTATCAGACAAAAAAAGTATTACCATCAGTCTTTACGCTAAAGTAACGGCTATCGACACAAACCGGGCTATAATAACGGCTCAATCACTATACTACATTGCAAGTGGTGAGAATGGAGAAGACGGAAACGATGGCATAGACGCAATAACCATTGACATTACGCCGCCGATCATTTTACACAAAAAGACGGCCACCAATACCTTATACGCAGTTACCATTAAAGTATTTGAGGGTACAAAGCAACTGATAAGTAGTAACGGCAGTGGAAGCAGCTTTAAGTGTAACGTGGATACATCTAATTTCCCGACGGGTTTAAAAGGGAACACAGTAGCAGACACAAATTTTTATACGCTTATTTTGGTGGTAGAAGCAAATTCCAATCCAAGCAAAGATATAGCAATATCTATTGTTTGTAGGGGCGTAACGCATAAACGCACCGTGTCATTTAAGACAGTAGCCGATGGGCAACCCGGAGCCAAAGGCGACAGAGGCCCGGCACTACGAGGCCCACAAGCGTGGAGCGATTGCGCCGTAGGCTATATGTTTCAGTCAGGAGCAAGCGGCGAGGAATACAAGGACGTAGTTTTGTACGGCAATAACTATTACTCATGTATCAAGTCACACACCAAGACTGCAAGCAATAACCCAGGAAGTACGGCAGACACCAATAGTGGACTTTGGAAGTCAGCCGACAAACTGGAAATCGTGGCTACAAAGATACTGTTAGCGCAGTATGCTTTAGTCAAAAATTTAGGCGTTGAGGCTATCGACATGAAAGACGCTAACGGTAACATCATCTTTCAGGCGAAAGACGGCAACGTTACTTGCAATAGCGGTACGTTCACAAATGGCACGTTCACAAATGTAAAAGTTATCGGCTCAATACGAAATCCGTTCAATTTGGCTAATGATAGCTTTGATGTTGATTACAGCGATAATGTGGCTATGCTTAGTAGCGGAGGCGGTTGGTTAGATGCCTATTCT
>OBCQ01000119.1_pt1 | contig 21749 bp, 12 predicted proteins | sample 1517991 | NCBI WGS metagenome assembly OBCQ01 (sample SAMN03418263, study PRJEB22391) | human gut metagenome | biome: human-gut; feature: organic feature; material: feces | host: Homo sapiens | place: Tanzania | collected 2013-01
GTCTCAGAGTTTGGTTTTTCTTGCTGTTGCTCTTTGACTTCCTCGGTTTGAGGCTTCCAATTATCATTAGGACAACCACAGTTAGGGCAAGACTGCATATTCTCTGAATATACTTCGCCGCAATCGGGACATTTTACTTGGTTCATAGTTTGTATTGTTTAATTGTACTACTAATTTTTTCTTATTGACAAGATAACAACTTTTTTGTCTCGTCCTATTGTGCCACGAGACTTTAGAGCTGCTATTGCTTCACTCTCATTGTCTGAATAGAGCATGATAGTTGCACTTCCATTTGTGCTGCTTCCAACACCTTCAACTCGATACTTTACAGTATAGCTTTCTTTAATCATATTGACTATATACATTGAGGTTCAGCAGTACTTGTATTCAAAGCCCACTGAACTATTGGTTAATGATTTATCTTGCAAAATTAAAATCAACAGTGGTAGTTCCGTTGAATGTGTAGGGATTTTCGCAACCTGTCATTTTGAGGTTGTCGAATTAAAATGCTTTTTTCATTATGCTTCATTTGCGCACCTTCAGCCCAAACAGTGCCGTTAGTAATTTGATGTTAGGGAGCATAAAAGAAAAGTGGAGCTTTATTCTTCCTTATCCCTAAATGTGACGGCTTGGACTCCGTTGTTTAAATAGGATAAGGAGAACAAGCCCCACTTGGAGGTATTTCGTTCATAGACACGAATACACACCAAGAGGAAGCCCATTCTCACGAATACTCCTAATTAAACATTCTATGCGAAAGTGTCCAAGTTTCACATTTATAGGAATATAGGCGAAATACGCTTCTCTAAATATGTCCGTCAAATGCCTATTACGGCTATATGACGCTACAAAGCGTATATATTTTTGATAAAACAGAAAAATATTTTCTTATAAAAACTTAAAGATTGTTCAGGTGTATGGATAGATATAGTATGCGTATAAACTAATACGCATACTATATACATGCTTTATATCCCCAGTTTCTCAATCTTGTTGTATATTGTTTTGCGGTCTACACCGAGCAGACGGGCGGCTTTGGCTTTGTTGCCGTTGGTCTGTTGCAGAGCGGTGATGATGCGTTGGCGCTCCGTGTCCTCGTCGTGCAGTTGCAGGACGTTGTCGGTGCGTATCTGTCCCATTGCCAGCGTCAGTTCGGCGGTGGTGATCTGCGAGCCGCGTGTGAGCAGCACCGCACGCTTCACCACGTTGTTCAGTTCGCGGAGGTTGCCGGGCCATGAGTGTGAGGCGAGCATCTCCGCAGCGCCAGAGTCGAAGCCCTCAACGTTGCGGTTCAGCTCCTCGTTGGCGTGACGGATGAAGAGGTCGGCGAAGAGGAAAAGGTCGCTGCCGCGCTCCGATAGCTTGGGCATGTAGATGGTGAACTCGTTGATGCGATGGTAGAGATCCTCGCGAAAACGGCCCTCGCTGACTGCCTCCTCAAGGTTTTCGTTCGTGGCGCAGACAAGACGGATGTCGATGTCTATCTCCTTCGTTCCGCCAACGGGTCGGATGCGACGCTCCTGCAGTGCACGCAGCAGTTGCACCTGCACTTCGTAGCTAAGGTTGCCCACCTCGTCGAGGAACAGCGTGCCGCCGTTGGCTATCTCGAACGCACCGCGCTTGTCGGCGTCGGCGCCCGTGAACGCTCCCTTCTTATGACCGAAGAACTCTGAAGCCGCAACGTCGCGCGGAATCGCTCCGCAGTCGAGTGCGAAGAATGGACGGTCGTGGCGCTGACTGAGTTCGTGAATGCGGTGAGCCACGTACTCCTTGCCAGTGCCCGAGGCTCCGAGTATGAGAACGGACATTGGAGTCGGAGCCACCAGCTCTACGTAGCTGTATAGCTGTCGAGAGGCTTCGCTCTTGCCCTCGATGTAGCGAGGAGTTTTGAGTTTTGAGTTTTGAGTTTTGAGTTTTGAATTGTGCGCCGTTGGCGCATTTTGAGTTGTAGAGTTTTGTATTGTTGCATTGCTTTGCTGCGTGTTCTGCTGCATCGCATCGTTAATCTTCTGCAGCAGAATGTCGGGCTGCACAGGCTTTGCTATATAGTCGGCAGCGCCCGACTTCATGGCGAGCACCGCGTTCTGCACCTCCGCATAGTTTGTCATCACGATGAACGGCGCATTGATGCTGTGCTCGTGCATCCAAGCCAGCAGTCGGAGTCCGTCGTGATCGGGCAGTCGGAGGTCGGAGAGCACGAGGTCTACGCTCTTCATGTCCATGAGCAGCTTCACGGCAGCACCCACCGATGTCGCCTTGTCCACCTCAAATCCCTTTCTGCGCAGCCATGTTTGTAGCATTGTGCCGAAAGCGATGTCGTCTTCTACAATCAGTATATGTCGCATAGTATTTCCTTAAGTTTCTCTATCAGTTGTTTTGTCAATCTTTCGCGTTCTTGTTTATTAGGGGGTGCTGTTGTCTCCTCAGGGGGTGTAGTTGTTTCCCCAGGGGGTGCACTTGTCTCAAGTGCACCAACCAAGATGTTTTTTTCTTCGCTTTGTGGGTGTTGTTGCTTTGTTGGTGCACCTCCAAGTTGTTGTATTGGTGCACTTGAGACAAGTGCACCCCCTGGGGTTTGCAGTGGTGCGACCCATTGGTTCTTGCCAGGTTCGAGCATTTCGAGCAGCGGCATCGCCTTGTGCGCCGCCTTCGCAATGCGCTCCGGGTCAGAACCGTCGCCTATCATCTCTAAGTATTCCTCTATCGACTTGCGTATGTCGCCTATTATCTGCGCTTCCGCTTCGGGGTCGCCGTCGGTGAATGGCAGGAGAGCGATTTTGAGTTTTGAGTTTTGAGTTTTGAGTTTTGAATTGTTCTCGGCTTCGCCTGCGATTGTGAGTTGTGAATTTTGAGTGTTGAGTTGCTTTTTCTCAGAAACCCTTACAGCTATGCCCGTCAGTTGACAGATGGTGGCGGCGAGCGTCTGTACCGAGAACGGCTTGAACAGACATGCGTCGAAGCCGTCGCTGCGCAGCTGCGGCATGATGCTCTGCTCATGTGCCGTCATAGCCACGAACTTCGTGCGGAGTACGGGCTTGTCGGTTGCAGACGTAGCTGACGATGCGCTGCGTATGCGGCGCATTATCTCGCTGCCGTTCATCTCCGGCATCTCGATGTCGGTGAACACGATGTGCGGATTCTTCTCCACAGCAATCTTAATGGCTTCGTCGGCGTGTATGGTCGTCGTGATGTCGAACTGCACGCCGTCGATGCGCCGGAGCATCTCGTTGAGAAGCTGACCCTGCAGGCGGTCGTCGTCTACTATCACCACGGAGATCGTGGGTTGAGATGTTGAGGTGTTGAGGTGTTGAGATGTGCCTTTAGGGGGTGCACTTGTCTCAAGTGCACCAACCATGCTGTTTTGTTTGCTTTGTTGGTGCACTTCTTTGCTTTGTTGGTGCACTTGAGACAAGTGCACCCCCTGAGTTTGCTTGCTTTGTGAGTGTATCCCCTGATTAGTGACCACCTTTACCGGCAGACACACTCTGAACGTTGTGCCATTGCCCTTTGTCGACGCAACATCAATTCTGCCGCCGAGCAGCGTCACAATCTCGCGAGTGATAGTCAGTCCGAGGCCCACGCCCTCCTTGCCTTGAGCGCCGGGCAGACGCGTGAAGGCGTTGAACACACTCTGCAGTTCTTCGGGTGTCATGCCGCAGCCAGTGTCGCTCACGCTCAGCGTCATCCAACCGTTCAGTACGGTTATGCCGACACGCACCTCGCCCTCGTCTGTGTATTTGATAGCGTTGCTCACGAGGTTGTTCACAATCTGCTTGATGCGGAACGCGTCCGAACGGCAGAACATATCCTCCGCAACGTTTATATCTGTAGCCAAGCGCAGCTGTTTAGCCATAGCCAGCGGCTGCATCTGCGCCACACACTCGCTGACGAGCGCAGTCGGCTGGAAGCTCACCTCGTGTCGCTCCGCCTTTCCGCTCTCCAGCTTATGATAGTCGAGCAGCGCCGACACCAGTTGCAGCAGATGATTAGCCGAGCCCGATATGCTCTGCAGGTAGCCCACAGCCTTCGGACGGTCTACATACTCGCTGAGCAGGTCGATGAAACCGGCAATCGACGCCGCCGGCGCCTTTATGTCGTGCGTGATGGTGAGCAGCAGTCGCTCTCGCTGCTGCATGATGCGCTCCGTCTCCGTCTTCGCTTCAAGAATGCGCTGACGGTCGCGGCGCTCGCGCTTTATGTCTCTGAGGATGTACACCACGAGAATTGCCGCCGAGAGAATCGCCAATAGCCCCAGCACCGCAATTCTCACGATCATGGCACGTCGCGAACTGATAGCCTTGCCCACAACACGCTGCAGGGCGTTGTGCTCGTCGCTCTGTATGTCCTCCAGCAGCTGCCATGTGCGCTTCGTCAGCTGAATGCTCACCAGCTGCAGACGGTCGTTTCGCGTACTGATGATGTCCTGCTGGCGGTCGTTGGCGCGTTGCTGCTCGCTATGAATCTCGGCAAGCGCGTTAGCCACCGAGTCGGCGATGTTCAGTCGGTGATGGATGGTGTCGGTAGACGGCTGATGCGTCAGTCGGGTAGTGCTTATGGTGTCGGTGCGCTGTTTGCGGAAGGCGTCGCCCAGGCGTCTGAAGAAGCCGCGTTTCGTCTTCACCACCTCGTACACCGTCTCGTGCTGTTCGTGTCGCTCCTTCGTCTGCGGACTAATCACTATCGAGTCGCGTCCGCTGTGCAACGCCTCCACCTTATTGTTGTAATAGCTGTCGCGGCTGTTGTTTTTCAGTACGTTCATCACGAGCAGCGTGTTCTCGCGTTTCGCTATTAGCAGTGCCATTAGCGTATCCAACCGCTGCTGTTTCAGCGTGTCGTTCAGTAGCAGGCGTAACTTACGTGCGTGCCTTTTCGAACCGCTGAGTGCGCGGTCGAAGCGTTCCCATTTGCTTGCGTCGCCGAGCAGCACGCTGCGTTCGGCATTGGCGGTCTCGAGCATCGAAAACACGAGCGAGTCGACAATGTTGCGGCGTGCCATAAAGCGCTCCGAGGCGTGGTTTACGGCTGACAACGAACGCGTGTTGTCGTATACCATCCATGTGGCAGACAGCAACACGATGGCGAGCAAAGCGTAGCCTACAAGTATTTTTATTCTGGTGCTGAACATATATGCTTCAAAATTCTTATCCCTATATTCTGTATAACGCAGAATCTTGGCTTTTATTTTATAAAACATTCGTTGGTGGTAGAAAACAAAAAGTCTGCACCATTCTTGTTCGTACAAGAACGATGCAGACTGAAAGGAATTAGTGTGTTGTTATTTATGTCTGAAACCCTTACCTTCTCTTAAACCACTGCCGGAGCCTCTGTGCCGGTTGTATCTGTAGATGTAGAGTCCATGAGCATTACGCTCGAGAAGAGGTGTGCTGTAGAGTCAACCGAGTCGGTTGAGTCGCTGAGCATTGCCACTTCTTCAGGAGTTGCCTGCTGTTCTGCCGGCTCACCCTCTGCCGGAGCGCCTACTGTGTCGGCTGTGTCAACAACGGTTGAGTCGACCGGCATGTTCAAACCAAGCTCTGCCTTAGAGCTACCTGCAAATACGTTGCTTACTGATACCATAACGAAAGCTGCGAAAGCTGCAAAAACTAACTTCTTCATATTCTTAAATTGTTAATTGTTAATTATAATGTTTATCTGTAGAACTCCGTCTTGAACTGTTGTTTGTTCGTTGCGTCGTTCACTTAATAGAATGCAATCTGCGTGCCAGAATATGAAGTGTTTTGCGTAAGTGTTTGATAGTCAGCGTGAATAAAAAAATTAGTGCTTTGGCATAGACTAAAAAGTTGTGGAGAAGTGTGGAATAAGTGTAGAATAGTTCCACACTTTTGTGTGGACAAGAGTCTTTGTTAGTGTGTAGAAAAGTCATCGTCAACCGAACGCCGCCCGATCGGATGGCGAACGGAATCTGATCGGACGGCGAACGGAATCTGATCGGACGGCGAACGGAATCCGGTCGGACGGCGTTCGGGTGACGATGAAAGAGTATGGGCTTATTGCCATACAAACTTGAAGGTCTTTGTAGCTGTCGGCGTCTTTACGCTGAGCAGATACACGCCCTTTGGCAGTTGCGGCACGGCAACAGACAGCGTTTCGCCTGCCGAGCGTTTGCCGAGCTGCTTGCTGAACAGCGTGCTGCCCGTCATGCTTGTGATGCAGAGCGTAGCCTGCGTGTCGCGAGCGAAGCCCAATACGATGTTTCCGTCCGAGATGCGCACCGTTCCGTCGAACGGCATGCCGATGCTCACGCAGCCCGTCTCCTGCTTCTCGATGCACTGGCGCAGTCCGTCGAGCGCGTTAATCTTGCCGTAGCCCCAGTTGTTGTCGGGCGCCGTAGCCGTGAAGTTGTCCTTGCGCGCCGTGTTCTGCACAATCTCGTGCAGCTGTTCGGGCGTGAGTTGCGGATAAGCCTGCAGCCATGTAGCCACAATGCCTGCCACGAACGGCGACGCCATCGACGTGCCCTGCATATAGCCGTACTGGTTGTAGCGTCCGAAGTTCTCGTTGTATTCGGCGTACATCAAGTTGCCCGAAGCGTCGTTGTTCGACACGGCAGAGATGATGAAGCAACCCGGCGCTGTGATGTTCGGCTTCATGCGTCCGTCTACTGTCGGTCCGTAGCTCGAGAACGAACTCAGGTCGCCCACGGTCTCCTGCAGCGTAGCCTGCTGTCCGGCGTTCGTCGTGTACTCGTTGCGTGTGGTGTACGAGCCCACGGTGAGTATGCGCTTGCCCGTTCCGCCAATCTCGCAGAGCGTAGACGACGCTGCGTCGGGTGCCGAGAAGCCCTCTATGTCGCGCGACTCCAACGCCAGATACGTATTGTCCGACCAAATGTTCACTCTGCCCGCCGTCTTCGGCGTCACGGTGAGCGCTATGGCGTAGTTGTTGCGTATCGAGGTGAGCGCAGATGTCAGCACTACGTGCGGCTTGCCGTTGAGCGGACTCATCTCCGAAGCCACCTTCCACGTGCCCGTAGCGTACTTGCCGAAGTCAACATCCGTGACGCCCTCAGCCGGATAAACGGTTGTAGACCGCGCATCCTTCTTGTTGAACGTGCTGTAGGCGGCGATGTCTACGGTGAAGTCGACGCCTTTCTCGCCCCAAATCTCTATCGTGCCGCCCGAAACCGAGTTCGATGGCGCCACCTTGTACTTCACGAACGTGCGCAGCGGCGCAGCGTCGGCTGTGGCGAAAGTATGGTCGATGTGGAACGCGTCGGTGCGGTGGTTGCCGGCAGCGCCCACGATGAGTCGGCCCGGTCCCTGCATGGCGTCGGTCATGGTGTCGAACGTAGAAGTGCCGTCGTGCGGTCCGTCCTGGTTGCCCAGACTGAGGTTGACGACGCACGGCTTGCCCACCTCGTCGGCATAGTCGAAGATATACTGCACGGCGTTGCTGATGTCGGCGTTGGTGCTCGCGTTCAGGTCGAGCGCCACGAGCACTATGTCGGCGTCGGGCGCATTGCCCACGTACGCCCCGTCCTTGTAGGCGTCGCTACCCGCAGCTATGGCAGCCACGTGCGTGCCGTGCGAGTTAGAGTCGCTGTCGCCCTGCGCCTTCTCTATCAGTTCGGGCGTGTTCAGCTCGATGCCGTAGCCGTACTTCGCAGGAGCCGAAGCGCCGTCGAGCGTCGTAGCGCCCTGCTCCCACACACGCTTGATGCGCAGCGCTCCGTCGGCAGGGCGGCGGAAAGCAGCGTGCATATAGTCGAATCCGGCGTCGACCACGCCCACAACCACGCCCGCGCCGGTGTAAGCCTGCGGCAGCGAGGTGCCCTTGTGTATCTGGTCGGTGCCAGCCTCCTGGCGTGCGAGGTTGAGCATCTGCGTAGCGCCCGATGTAATCTGTATGTACTCTACACCCTCCTGCTTAGCCAGACGCTGCAAGGCGTCGAGCGTGAGGCGCACCGTAGCCGTACTGGCGTTCTCGGCGATAGGCGTCACGCCCAACTGCTGCCACGATGTGCGAGCCGGGTCGATTGTTACGTATGCAGAAAGCTGACTGCTTGCGGCGTCCACAGCTGCGGCTTGCGCTGCGGGCGACTTAAGCAGGGTGGGGGAAGCGACGGCAATAGCCGTACGAGGCGAAAGCGACGCCTGCGCCAACGCTGAGGCTGGCGCGAGCAACATCGTTGCACCTATTATATATATGTATGACTTGCGCATGATATACCTTATTATATTATATGTATCGTTTTCGGCAGCCCGCACTACTTCACGAGCACCTTCTTTGTGGTCTGCTTGCCGTCGGCTGTCACCTTCACGATGTACACGCCCTTGGCAAGATCGGCGTTCTCCACCTGCGCACCAGCGAGGTTGTACACATGCAGACGGTCGTATGCTCCGCCGACGTGCACCTTTCCGTTGCTCACGAAGATGCTAACGCTCTGTTCAGCCTCGGCGCTGTTCACGTCGGTAGGCTTGACGAAGCCAGTCTGCTTGTGCGACTCGCCCAGACGCGCCTCGCAGCAGTTGTAGATAGTGTGCTTGTTGTTGTCGTTCTGGTCGAACTCGCCTATGTAGGCTACGACGCTCATGTTCTTCAGCACAGCCTCGACGTTGTTCTTAGTCTCGTCGGCATAGTAGCTCGAGTGGATGCTCTCGGGGATGGTGATGGTTTTCTCCCACGAAAGCAGCTGACCCGCTTTTATGTCCTTCACCAGTAATCCCCATGCGTTGCCCGTCACCGTTCCGCGGAAGGTGCGGTTGTGTATGTAGTTCTCTCCGCCGCTCGCCTGGCGTGCTTCGATGCCGTCCTGCACGAGGTAAACGTTGAAGATAGAGCTGTTGTGAGGCACGGTCTTGTGAGGCAGCACGTAGAGCTTCACGTTCAGTTCGCGTGTGCTCTCGTCCAGTGTGGTCTTGAGGTAGAGCGAAACGTACGGCTCCTTGGTGTCGGCGTAGTAGATGGTAGAAAGCAGACTGCTCAGGTCGGTGGCGCTCACTATCGGTGTAGTGCTTACGTTGGCGTAAGTGTTGCGGTTGACCATAGCCGCCGGTGCGAATGTGCTCGACATATTAGGGTAGAAGAATATATATGTAGGGTCTTCGCTCATTGTGAACATGTCGGGCTTGTAACCTACGTGATGAGCCACCTCAATGACGTTCTTCTCTGTCTTCTTGATAGCAGCCTCAATGTTCAGATGACCGCCCGGACAGTTGGAGCAGTCCTGACCCGTGAACGCTTCGAGCAGCAACGAGCGCTCCATAGTCTTCGGGTAGAGGAAGAGATTGGCGCTGATGGTGTTGTCGGAAGTGTCGGTCTCCTTGCCCGTTCCGTTCACGTTGGCGATAGTTACGCTGAGGTTCTGCTCGCCCTCGCTGCTTGTGTCCACCTCTTTGAGGTCGAAGCTGTAGCCCTCCTTCGGCTTAATGCTGAGGTCGGCGAAGTGCTGTGTGGTCTTGTTGCCGCCCACCTCTACGATGGCGTCGAAGCTGGTTATGTCGGTGGTGCCGGCGTTCACGAAGCAAGCCGAGAAGTTGCAGTTGTCGCCCGCCTTATAGTAGCCTTCGAAGTTGCTCAGAGCGATGATGGCGTCGGTATAGTCGCCCACGTTCTCGGCGTTGACGAAGATGAGCGCGCTGCCCTTGTTCATGCCGTAGGTGTCTACCCACGCTCCGTCCTTATAGCCGTAGTTGCAGCCCTCGATGTCGTACGAACCGTCAGACATGAGCACCTTGTATGTTGTGCCGACTTCTGCTGTGTAGCCTACGTAGAGACAGTCCTCGTCGCCGGTTATGGTGTATGGCTTATCGAGCGTCCACTTTATCTTGCTCAGCGCCTTCGTCACCTCAACGGTTCCCTCGGCGATAGGTGTGCCGTCGAGCTGCTTGGTGAGGAAAACGTGCATCTTCTTGTCGGTGACATTCTTGCTGCCCAACACGAACTCGGCAAAGTCGATGGTCTTGCCCTTCAGAGCCTGCAGCTTGGCGTGGCTCAGGCGCATAGCCTGACCCTGCTTCTCGGTGTTGCCAAGGCGGAATACGTTGTTGCGCGAAATCTCATCTTTAGAGTAGCCGATGTTGGTGGCGTTGATGTTCCCTGCTACGAGGAGGAGGGAAGCGATGCTAAGTAGGGTTTTTCTCATAGTATATATCAATTAATTGTTCTTTTGCTTGTTAGTTTCAATTTTATTTACACGCTCTTTATATTAATAACGTGTAATAACTATTTGCTAATAGTTTGGTTGCAAAAGTACGGCTTTTTGCAAATATACGCAACAATTTAGTTGAAAATACACTTATTTAGGCTTGCTTTTAAAAACTAATTGTGTATCTTTGCAATATGGTAGACCGCGTTTGGGTAATAGAAGTAGTCTTTTATCGCTAAACTTGCGCTGTCTTAACGCTATTAATAATCAAAAAAACACAGAATTATGGAAAAACGTTTACTTTATTCGGTAGCAGCCATGGCGTTGATGCTTGGCTCTGCAGCCCCGACATTCGCACAGAAAGTAGAGACACAGAACCGATTCTTGGTAAAGGCTGTCACGCTTGGTAGTCAGATGGGCGATATGCCCGAAGACCTCGACTCTAAGCGCCAGTATTATTACTACAACACCGACGGCAAGTTGGTAGGCAGTTCTACATACGGACGCAACTACACCGACGGCGGATATTCGGATGAGTTCTCGCTCACCGACATCGAGAAGAGCGTTTTCGATGTAAACGGCAACATTACCAACAAAGACATCTATCAGTATGGCGACTATGACGATGGCGACTTCGCTTTCCGTAAGACCCAGAACTGTGAGAGCTATACATACGACGCGCAGGGCAGACTGGCTACTGACACTACCTCGATGCGTATCAACGAGTATACGTACAACGCCGACGGCACGCTGCAAAAGGTAACATCGTACAACAAACGCACCAAGAAACTTGCGCAGGAGATTACATACACTTATGAGAACGGACTGGCTACTCACTACTCGTCTACCGGACAGTATTACGAGTTTGAGGCTGACCTTAAGTACGACGCAGACGGCAACAAGATAGAAGAATACCAGTATGCGAAGTCGGGCGAGGAGGTGAAGCCGCGTCAGCGCGAGACTTGGACATATACCGACGGTGTGCTTACGCTCTACATGAAGTACCGCTACGACAGTAAAGGTGCGGAAGTGGCAGACTCGAAGAAAGAGTATGTCCCCGTGGAGAACAACCTGAATGTTATGGATGTTAGCGACTATACCTACAATTCGGTTAAGGACACATGGAACAAATGGGGCTTGACCGTGCGTCAGACCTACCGCGACTTCGACGGAATGAAGGAAGCTACACAGACGATGCTTCTCTCGGCTACACCCGACAAGAAACTCAAGAACACTATTAACCTGCAATTCACAGCTCCGAAAGCCGGTCTCGTTCATGGCTGCAAGTTTGTAGTCTACCGCGACTGCGTGGCTCTCGACACGCTCGACCTTGCCGACGTAATGGATCCCGCAACAAAACAGTGCTCTTATCAGGACAAGGAACTCAAGAGCGACACATACACTTACTTTGTTCAGCCGCTTTTCGCCCTCACAAACGGCGAGATAAGCGATGCTTCTGCCGACTCGGAGTGGGTGGGCTACTATACTTCTACGCCTATGGACGTGAACGTTGCTCTCGCTACGGAGCTTCCTGCCGTTACCGACCTGAAGCTTGTAGGTGGCGAGGTGAAGCGCATCGGTTCTATCATGAGCCAATTGATAGAATACTACGCTGATCTCGAATGGAAGAACCCGGCTAATCTCGAAGAACTCGGCTTCGTGAGAAACGATGTTGCCTTCGTGGGTATGGGCCTCTCTGACACTAAGTTGGAAGGCGCCGCCGAGTCTGCCAGAGTGCAGATTATGGACGACGAAATGCAGGTGTATGTCATCACAACCTACAAGTACGGCAAGGCTTACTCTGACGCCATCACCGTTACTGTTAAGGACATCGAGAAGTACAGCGGCGTGGAGAGCGTTACAGCCGACGGCGTAGTGAAGGCTACATTCGCAGGCAACACGGTGCAGCTCAGCGATGCCGCAAACGTATCGGTTTACTCTGCTGCAGGCGCTAAGGTGTACGCAAAGCAGAATACATGCAGCGTGGCTCTCGATCAGCTTCCGGCTGCTACATATATAGTATGTGTAGAGAAGGACGGCAAGAGCAGCTTCTATAAGTACGGCGTGAAGTAGCATAAACTCACGCCTGGATAGCACTTCGTGAAAAGACACACATGTATATTACGTAGAGTATATAATATAATGTGTGTCTTTTCAGATTATTAATTAACCAAAAACATGGAATTATGGGAAAAAGACTACTCAATTCGATTGCAGCTCTTGTATTAGTGCTCGGCTGCCCGGCAACGGCTGACGCTCAGCAGGCGGCTCCAGAAAACAGATTCTTGGTTAATACTGCCACCTTCGGCAGTTCGATGGGCGATATCCCGGACGATGTAGTGTCGAAACGCAGTCTGTACTACTATAACACCGACGGACTCTTCGTCGGTAGAGCCGACTACGGACGCCTCTACACCGACGAGGGCTACTCGGACGACTTCGATGTGATGACTTTCTGCAAGGCTGTCTTCGACACCGACGGCAAGATGACCAACAAGGACACTTACCAGTGGGGCGAATACGACGGCGGCGTCTTCAGTTTCCGCAAGACGCAGAACTGCGAGAGCTATACTTACGACAGCGAAGGACGATTGGCTACCGACACTACGTCGATGTACATCAACGAGTATGCGTACAACACCGACGGAACGCTGGCTAAGAAGTCTACCTATATCAGAGACACTAAGAAGTTCAAGCAGGAGATTACGTATACCTATACCGACGGCGTGCTCACCCATTACTCGTCAACCGGCGAATACGACTCGTACAAGTTTGAGGCTAACATAAAGTACGACGCCGACGGCAACAAGGTGGAGGAGTATCAGTACAAGCTGAAGGACGGCAATGAGGTGGCTAAGCAGCGCGAGGCATGGACTTATACCAGCGGTGCGCTCACACTCTACGAGAAGTTCCGCTACGATTCAAGCGGCAAGGAGATACCGAGCGCAAAGACCGAGTATAAGCCGGTGGACGGCAATCTAAACCTGATGGATGTTTGCAGCTACAACTACAGCAGTAATAAGTGGACACGTAGCGGTCTGCCCATGCGCTATGAGTATCGCGACTTCAGTGGCATGAAGGAGAAGGCAGCCATGATGATTATGTCGGCTACAGTCGACAAGGAGAAGCCGAACACCGTAGACCTCCGCTTCAATGTGCCGAAGGCAGGACTCGAGTACGGCTGCAAGTTCGTCATTTTCCGCAACTGCATACCGCAGGATACCGTTGACCTTGCAGACGTGATGGACCCCGAGACAATGCAGTGTGCGTACGAGGACGACGAACTCAGCAACAGTACATACACCTACTTCATTCAGCCGCTCTTCGCCGTGAAGGACGGCAAGATTGTTAAGCCTGCTGCCGACTCGGAGTGGGTAGGTTTCTACAGCACCACTCCTACTGAGATTGAAGTGGCGCTCGACCACGAACTGCCTGCCGTTACCAATCTGGCTCTCGTAGGCGGCGAGGTAAAGAATGTAGGTACGGCTTTGAATCCTGAAAAGGAGTATAACGCTGTCTTTGGTTGGGAGAATCCTGCCGACATGAACGACTACGGCTTTATCAAGCATACGCTCTACTTCGTTGGAAGCAATGTGCCAGAGAACGAAACAAGAGAGGCTTCGAAAGACACGCTTCACGTAATGCTTCTCGACGATGTTGTAAAGGCGTATGTCGTTACGACCTACAAGTACGGCAAGGCGTTCTCCGATACCATCACCGTGAAGATGACAGACATAGAAAACGGCAACTATACAGCCATGCAGCGCATCGGCGTTGACGGCGTGGTGAAGGCTATCTTTGCAGGCAACACGGTTCAGCTCAGCGATGCTGCAAACGTATCTGTCTACAACGTTTCGGGCGAACGTGTATACGCACGCAAACGCACAAGAAGCGTATCGCTTGCTCAGCTCCCGACTGCAGCTTATATAATATGTATAGAGCGCGACGGCAAGCAGAGCGTCTACAAGTATCACGTCAAGTGAGGATAAAACAATACCATAGGCAAAACATCCGAACTACAGAACATAGCCTAAATTATTAATAAATAAAATTCTTAAAAACCGTAATATCAATAGATGAAGACAAAAATGTTACTTGCGTCGCTACTCTTAAGTGGCGCAGCTTTCGCACAGACATCACCCTTAGTGATGGTCACCCCAAGCGACTACAACATCATGGCTGCTTCGCCAAACGGCAAGTGGGCGTGTGGTATGTACTTCGACAGTGGCAACGAGGCTTACGGATTCCGCTGGAATCTGGAGAGCGGAGAGATTGATCTGCTCAATCCGTCGTCGCCTTCGCAGGCTTACAGCGTGTCTAACGACGGCGTTGTTGTGGGCTTGTACACCGACAATAGTTACAAGAAGAACGGTGCTTCGACGCAGCTCGCTGGCTATTGGCAGAACAACCGCTGGAACCGTCTCGAAATGCCTTCTGACGCTGTGAGCAGTAGTGGCGCTTCTGGCATATCGCCCGACGGACACTACATCACGGGCAACGTGTATGTAGGCGGAAAGTATTTGGGATACGTATGGAAGGACGGCAAGATTTACCGCCAACTGAAGGAAAACAATGGTATCGCGATACCTTATGCAATATCGCCCGATGGAAAGTATACTACGGGTTGGGTTATGAACAAGAACCGCCAGGCATGTTTATGGGGACCTGACGGCAACTTCACCACACTCTCTGACCAGCAGTCGCCGTTCTGTGTAGGCAAGAAGTTCTCGCCAGACGGCAAGAAGCTGCTTTACTTTGGTGGTTGGCAGACCGAAGAAGAGGCAGGCGGAGCAGGCAAGGTGCGCGGAGCTTGGGCACTTTACGATATGGAAACCGACAGGAAGACTGCTATTCTTCCGGCTGGCGACAACGACGACCTCGACTTCTTCGACATCAGCGACAACGGCACAGTGATGTGCGAGGACAACCAGTTGGGTTACATCTATCAGGACGGCAAAGGCACCTTCGCCTACAAGTATCTGAAGGATAAAGGCGTGAACCTTGCCGACTATCATGTTTTCGTCAATCCAGACTCTCCGAAGGATTCCGACGGCGAAACCCTTTACAACGTGACACGCGCCACATCCGTGTCGTGTGACGACCATATCATGGGCTTCCTCTTCTACAACGACAACAAGGATTCGGACGGCAACTATGCCATCTCGCCGCAGTCGATGATCGTGAAGTTCGGCAGTCCGTTGTTCTCGGCTATGCCTCCGGTAAGCGTAAAGGCTCAGCAGATGTCGGGTCTCAACACGGTGAAGGTTACATGGAAGCCGAACGTTGCAGCCACCGGCATAACCGGATACAAGGTATATCGCGACGGCAACAAGGTGAGCAGCGCTGTTGTTACCGCTGAAGGATTCGTAGATGCAGGTGTGCCGGTCGGCGAACACAAGTATCAGGTTACGGCAGTGTACGGCGATACAGAGTCGGCTGACAGCGAGACAGCTACTGTTACGGTGGAGAATCAGAAACTTTCTACGCCTACAAACCTCTTCGCACAGCAGCATGGCTACAGCGCAGCATACATGGAGTGGAGCGATCCGTCGACAAACTTCGGAGCGCTCACATACTTCAACCCCGACAACGCCAACTTAGAGACATTCGGTCTGTCGTTCGACGGCGAGAGCTACGAGACAGCCATCGCTTTCGACGCCGTAACGCTCAGCGCATACAAGGGACAGAAGCTTACATGCGTAGGTTTCTACCCGATGGAGGCTCAGGGCGGTTGGACTATCAACCTATACACACGCAGCGCAGACGGCAAGTTGCAGAAGTTCTACACACAGCCAGTTACGCAGAAGCTGAACTACGGCGAGCGCAACGTCGTTAAGCTCGACACTCCGCAGGACCTGCCTTCTGGCGAACTGCTCGTGTCGGTTGAGGTGAAGGTGACAGAGGCTTCGCAGCGCATCACAGCGCTCGACTTCGGTCGCGCCGTGAAGGGTTCTTCCGACCTGCTCCGCCTTACAACCGAGCCCGACTTCTACTCGATGGGCAACCTTATGGAGGAGAGCAACTATCTCTATGCCGCTTCTTGGGCTATCGACGCTATCATGGCGCCGGAAGGTGCCGACCTTGCAAAGGACAACGTTACGGGCTATAACATATATGTAGACGGCAAGAAGGTTGGTTCGTCTGCTACAAAGAGCTTCACCGTGCCTTCTCTCGACAAGGGCGACCATGCACTGGGCGTAAGCGCCGTGTATGCCAACGGATCGGAGTCGGAGCCGACCGTAGCTCAGCTTGCGGTTGTTCCTGATGACAGCCAGCTTCAGGCTGTGAAGGGCGTGGCTGTAGCACCGGTAAGCGCTTCGGCTGTGAAGGCTGATTGGGCAGCACCGGTTGACCGCGACGTAGTTCAGGTGCAGTATTGCTCGGGTTCTGCATCAACGCAGGGCGTGACAGCTCCCGCTGACAACAACTATAACATCATGGTAGGTGCGCTCTATCCGTCGAAGACATTCCGCGGTCGCACCGGATATGCCATCAAGAAGGCACGCTTCTATCCGCTCACAGACGCTACATACACAGTGTATGTCTACAAGAACGACGAGCTGATAAGCGAGACCGAGGTAGACGACTACACCGTAGGCAAGTGGAACGAGGTGGAACTCACGAAGCCTATCATCATCGAGAACGGATCTACATACCGTCTTGCCATCGACTGCTATGATGTTACGCCTAAGGAACCGGCTATCGCCGTTGACAGCAGCGATCCGCTGGAAGGCTACTCTGACATCTACTCGCTCGACGGCGAGTCGTGGAGCTCAATATCTTCTACCGGCGTGATGGCTAACTGGATGATCGGTCTCGTGCTGGAGAACCCGAAACCTGGTACGTTGCCTATCGAAGGCTACGACGTGTTCATCGACAACGCTAAGAAGAACGCGGCGAAGCTCACGGAGAGAACATACACACACGACTTCGGTACCGACGACAAGCAGCAGCACACTATCCGCGTTGACGTATACTACACAGTGAAGTCGACAAGCGTGAAGGGCGGCGTAACCAACTTCCTCATCGCCGTTGCAGGTATCGACGAGAACACCGTAGGTCGCATTGAGATGAAGCAGGGTGAGAACGAACTCACCGTGACTGGCGAGGGTGTGAAGTCGGTAGAACTCGTGTCGGCAGCAGGCGCTGTTGTGGCAAAGGCTGATGGCAACACCGTTTCGCTCAACGGCTTGGCGGCAGGCGTATACGTAGTGAAGGCTGTAGTGGCTGGAGAAACTGTCACACGCAAGATAATGATAACGAAGTAAAACTTTTAGCAAGTTAAGCACAATTTTGATACACTTGTGCCATGATTAATGCATTTTGTGCCATATCTGGAAAATATGGGGTTGTGTATTGCAAAAAATATGAGTAAATTTGCAACGTGAACAGAAACGTAAACCAGATTTGACCAACACAAAACGCATCTATATAAAAGCAAAAAAGCGCTGACGAAGATTATTTCGCCAGCGCTTTTTTTAATTATTAATTCGTAATTATTAATTATTAATTGTTAGGGTGTAATTATAAATCACGAATCACGAATTAATAATTAATAATTACGAATTAATAATTAATCAATTCTTCTTCAGCAAGTCGCGAATCTCTGTGAGCAGCAGCTCCTCCTTTGTAGGCTTCGGCTCCTCGGGCGCAGGTGCAGGCTTGGTCTCCTCCTCCTCCTTCTTCTTGAGGTTAGCCAGCTTGTTGATGCCCTTCACGAGGAGGAACACGCAGAAAGCGATGATAGTGAAGTCGATGATAGTCTGGATGAACGCACCATAGTTGATGGTAGCCGGCTTCATTGTCTCCATGCCGAGGTTTACGGCAGGCAGTTCGAACTTCAGATCGCTGAAGTTGACGCCGCCGATGAGCCATCCGATAGGCGGCATGATGATATCGTTGACGATAGAGCTAACTATCTTTCCGAACGCACCGCCGATGATCACACCGACAGCCATGTCGACAGCGTTGCCCTTTACGGCGAACGCCTTGAACTCATTTAGCATTTTTCCCATAGTTTCTGTTTGTTAATTGTTTAATTCCTAATGTCCGATTGTATGTTTCTTGTTTCTAACTATCTTATTTTGCAAAGTGTATATAGCAAACTGCGCTTATTATATATAATGTATATAGCCCAGTGAAATTATATAGCGATTTTTTAAATAATTTAATACCTCTATTGGCTGCAAAATTAGAAAATAATTATTAACTTTGCGCTCGATAAAGAAAGAAAATGCTCAAAAGTATTGCTTTTTGAATGTTTCAGCTCATTGGCAAGTACTGTGGAGCTTGAAAGTAAGATTTATTTTCAACCATTAATTTAAATATTAAACAAAATGACAAAAGTTGCTATTAACGGCTTCGGCCGTATCGGTCGTCTGGCTTTCCGTCAGATGTTTGAGGCAGAGGGTTATGAGGTGGTTGCTATCAACGACCTTACATCTCCAAAAATGTTGGCTCACCTTCTTAAGTATGATACAGCTCAGGGTGGCTTCGCTGGCAAGTACGGTGAGGGCAAGCACACTGTAGAGGCAACAGACAACTCTATCATCGTTGATGGTAAGGAAATCACTATCTATGCTAAGCCAAACGCTGCTGAGCTTCCTTGGGGCGAGCTTGGTGTTGACGTAGTACTCGAGTGCACAGGTTTCTACACATCAAAGGAGAAGGCTTCTGCTCACATCGCAGCAGGTGCTAAGAAGGTTGTTATCTCTGCTCCTGCTGGTAACGATCTCCCAACTATCGTTTACAACACAAACCACAAGACTTTGACTCCGGCCGACACAGTTATTTCTGCAGCTTCTTGTACAACTAACTGCTTGGCTCCTATGGCTTACGCTTTGAACAAGTATGCAGCTATCCAGTCAGGTATCATGTCTACTATCCACGCTTACACAGGTGACCAGATGATTCTCGACGGTCCTCAGCGCAAGGGCGACCTCCGTCGTTCACGTGCAGGTGCTCAGAACATCGTTCCTAACTCTACTGGTGCTGCTAAGGCTATCGGTTTGGTTATCCCTGAGTTGAATGGTAAGCTGATCGGTTCTGCACAGCGTGTTCCGACTCCAACAGGTTCTACAACTATCCTCGTTGCTGTTGTTAAGGGTAAGGACGTAACTGTAGAGGGTATCAACGCTGCTATGAAGGCTGCTTCTAACGAGAGCTTCGGTTACAACGATGAGCTGATCGTTTCTTCTGATATCATCGGTATGCGTTTCGGTTCACTCTTCGATGCTACTCAGACAATGGTTAGCAAGATCGACGAGGATACATATCAGGTACAGGTAGTTTCTTGGTACGACAATGAGAACTCTTATACTTCTCAGATGGTTCGTACTATCAAGTACCTCGCTGAGTTGAAGTAATTCGTTGACTCGGTTTACGACAACATATATAAGCCTGGCATTGTAAAATGCCAGGCTTTTTTGTATCAACACCCCTCCTGAAACCTCATTTATGGGTTTCTAACAACGCTACCGTTGCGTGCTGACGGCGTTACCGTTGCGCGGTAATAATGTAACCTATACGCGGTAACGGTGTTACAGAATAGGTGTAATCGTGTTACCACTTCGCTGTAATCGTGTAGCATAACAAACAATTTTCTGCACAATTGTGCGGCGTATGAGAATTTTTTTGTAAGTTTGTATTTTGAAACCGTAGCTATGTGCTATCAGAGGCAAAGCAATCGGTTTTCTAAACCGAACAAATTGCTTTCAGAACCCGAAACAACATTATTAAATACACGTGCAGCAAAGCTATTGACGACATGCAGAACAAAAGAATGATAACCATACTCGGACCCACCGCAAGCGGAAAGACCGCTGTGGCGGCAGCACTCGCATTGCGCACCGGCGGCGAGATAATCAGCGCCGACTCGCGACAGGTGTACCGCCGCATGGACATCGGAACGGGCAAGGACTTGGCCGACTACGAGGTTGACGGCCAGCCGATTCCGTATCATCTTATCGACATAGCCGAGCCTGGCACTAAGTACAATCTGTTCCAGTATCAGCAGGACTTCCACGTGGCATACGACGACATACGTAGCCGAGGCAAGCTGCCCATACTCTGCGGCGGCACCGGACTCTACATCGAAGCCGTGTTGGGCGGCTATCAGCTCTCGCCCGTGCCGCAGAATCAGCCGTTGCGCGACGCTCTCGCCGGAAAGTCGCTTGCCGAACTCACCGAAATGCTCGTGGAACTGAAGCGCCGCAGCGGGTCGAACATGCACAACCAAACCGACGTGGACACCGCTCAGCGTGCCATCCGCGCCATCGAGATAGAGACATACAACCTTCAAAATCCTACACCCGAGCGCCAGTTGCCGCCCGTTGACTCGCTCATCGTGGGCATAAACATCGACCGCGACCTGCGCCGCGAGAAGATAACGCGCCGACTCAAGGCGCGCCTCGACGAGGGCATGGCAGACGAAATACGCTCGTTGATAGGCGAGGGCATCGATCCCGAAGACCTTATATACTACGGTCTGGAGTACAAGTTCATCACCGAATACGTCGTAGGTCGCCTCAGCTTCGACGAGATGTTCCGACAGTTGGAGATAGCCATCCACCAGTTTGCCAAGCGACAGATGACGTGGTTCCGCGGCATGGAGCGACGCGGATATACCATCCATTGGATTGACGCCAAGCTGCCGATGGACGAGAAAGTGGACGAGATATGCAAGCTGATGTAGACCGCACAGCGAGAGAGATATAAAAGAATGTGACATCGTGGCGGACATACCGCCGCTAAAAAAGGCTTACTATATGATTAACGACAACCGTTGGGGCATACTCTACTGCCCGAAACACGAGACGTTCAGCTCCGGCAAACGCTGGGAGAAGATTGAGCGATGCCTGAAGGCGAACGGCATCGAGTACGACTACTTGCAGAGCGAGAACTCGGCAAGCGTGGAGCGCTTGGTGAAGATGATGATCAATAGCGGATACAAGACTATTGTCATCGTCGGCGGCGACTCGGCGCTTAACGACGCCGTCAACTGCCTCATGCTCACCGAGCGAAGCCTACGCGAGACCATTGCGCTCGGCGTGATACCCAACGGACTCATGAACGACTTCGCCCATTTCTGGGGATTCCGTGAGAGCGACTACGAGCAGACCATCAAGTGGCTCAAGCAGCGTCGCGTGCGCAAGATTGACCTCGGCTGCATCCGCTACACCAACAAGCACGGTGAGGCATGCCGACGCTACTTCCTCAACTGCATCAACATCGGACTCATCGCCGCCATCATGAACCTGCGCCGACAGACACGCCACTTCTTCGGTTCGCGCACGCTCTCGTTCCTCTGCTCGTTCGTGCTCATGATTTTCCAGCGACTCGAGTACCGCATGCACCTGAAGATAAACTCCGACACCGTGAAGCGCAACGTGATGACCGTCTGCATCGGCAACGCTACAGGCTACGGACAGACGCCTAACGCCGTGCCCTACAACGGACTGCTCGACGTGAGCGTGGTCTACCATCCCGGCATGACGCAGCTCATCGAAGGCTTCTACCTCTTCGTGCGCGGCAAGTTCCTCAATCACCGCAGCGTCCACCCGTTCCGCACACGCAAGGTGGAAGTGATAGAGGCGAACAAGGCGCTCGTAGGCATCGACGGACGCCTCATGAAGACGCCCGT
>OBCQ01000123.1_pt1 | contig 21559 bp, 16 predicted proteins | sample 1517991 | NCBI WGS metagenome assembly OBCQ01 (sample SAMN03418263, study PRJEB22391) | human gut metagenome | biome: human-gut; feature: organic feature; material: feces | host: Homo sapiens | place: Tanzania | collected 2013-01
CTTCCTTCATAATCTTTCTGTGGTAGTATATCGTCCATTGATTTATTTGGTACATTACAGCAGTTGTTCAGACTTAAATCAGCAATGGAACATAACAAAATTCAACTCTTGCCTGCCACTGCAACCTAAGCGTGATGAATTGGAAGACAATGGAAATGGATATATAGGAAGAGTCGCTGAATTGTTTGATAAGGAAATGAGTAAACTTCAGCAGCCTGAGGATATGACAAATGAGCACATTGATGAAGCCAATGCTTATCTGCATATTCAAGGTCATCAACTATATAAACTTGTAATGCAAATAGGCTCTATGCTCTGTAAAGGAAAGAATGTAGCGTTCAAGACTGATATTCTTGATAAGGCTGTACATATAGAAGGTTATAACGAGATTGAGAACGTGCAATCAGATCTTATGCAGATTACAATTAGCGGATAATTGTCGCGCCTGGCATATACCCCTCTCCGGCTGGTAGATAAACGCGAAGGCTGGAAGATAGAAAACGTATCTTCCAGCCTTCGCTGTATTTGAGTATCAATAAGTTGCGGCGGAAAAAGACGGAAAAATGGTGGCTGGGAGATGAACATGATTATCCGCAATCATACCACCAAAATTCCGGTCTATCCTTCAGAATAGGCCGAAATTTTGCACTTGGATAAAAACTGTTAGGAAAACACTTGGTGATTTGAATCAAAATGATTACCTTTATAGTGCATTTATAGAATAGTGATAATATGAAAATTTTCGAGTTTAACAAGTATTTCCCCGACGAAGCATCTTGTCGTAGGAATTTCAAGGAGATGAGAGACAAGGAAGGTGTAGCGTGTCAGTACAGGGGCTCACATGATGTAGTATAGTTAGAGAGCAAACAACAGTACAGTGCAAGTACTGCCGTCACCACATGGCGCTGCGGAGTGGTACGGTGATGCACGGCTTCAAGTTGCCGTTCTGCTCCAAGTTCAACCGACGCTACTTCGGCGAGGACATATTTGACAGGCTCGTAATGATCGCGGCATCGTACCGCACGGACTTCGAGCATAAAACACAAATAGAAAAGCAGCATAAGATTCAATTTTAACAAAATATAAGCAGCATTATGAGCAAAAGACTTACAAAGAGAACGATCACTCTATTTGAAAGCATAAAGAGTTTGGATGATTTTGGTAACGAGTACTGGACATCACGAGCTATGTGGAGAATACTGGAATACAATGAATATAGGAATTTCCTTCCCGTCATAGAGAAAGCAAAGACTGCCTGTATCAATAGCGGTCAAAGGATAGAGGACCATTTCGTGGATTTCCACGAAATGGTCGGGATTGGTTCGGGAGCGGAACGCTTAGTTGATTCCGTCAAACTATCCAGATATGCTTGCTATCTCATAGTACAAAATGCTGACCCAAGTAAAGCAATTGTAGCACAGGGGCAAACTTACTTTGCCATTCAGACTCGTATCGCCGAGGTGCAGCAAATGGCAGAATACCAAGAGTTGTCCAGTGAGGAGGAAAAGCGATTGTTCCTGCGTACAGAAATGCTAAAACACAATTCCTTGTTGGCAAGTGCCGCGAAAGATGCAGGTGTTATAGATGCCAAAGATTATGCCAAGTTCCAAAATTTCGGTTATCGGGGACTGTATGGCGGAATGACTGCGAAAGACATTCATTCCCACAAAGGGTTGAAGAAAAGTCAGAAGATATTAGACCACATGGGAAGTACAGAACTGGCAGCGAATCTTTTCCGTGCAACTCAAACAGAAGAAAAACTAAGGAGGGATAATATAACCAACAAACAAAAGGCGAATCTTACCCATTATGAAGTTGGTGCAAAAGTGCGCCAGACAATCAAAGAACTTGGCGGGACAATGCCTGAAGATTTACCAACGGTTGAAAGCATCAAGGCCGTAGAAAAGAAGAAGCAAAAACTACTTGGTACTAAAAGAAACACAGAGGAGCAAGCGGAATAAGAAACCCAATGGAACTAAATCATCAATACCACACCATCGGCGAATTGCTGGATGCACTCTCGCCCTACAGATCGGCCCGCGCCCTGGTTCGAATCTGCGACATGAGCGAAAACCAAATGCTACAATACTAAGGAGGCTTCAGAAAATTAGTCCGAAGAACATAGCGAGGATTAACGAAAAACTGCGTACCTTTGCACTCGAACTCTTGGAGTTTACACTTTTGGGCGCGTGAGCGTCGTACTATTTTATAAATGCAACGGGTAGTCCAATCGGGTTGCCCTTTTCTTTTGTTTATCTGTGATATATCTTTGGTGGTATGATTGCTGATAATCATTAATAATACCCTCCGTGCAGATATACCTGACCTACACGGAGGGTGTCCTATTAACATGTTTTGTCTCTATCCTCGAACATCTCCCCACAATCAATCTCCGCCGTCAGAAACAAAGTGGAGGACATAGCTCGGCAGAAATCTTGCTTTTGGGAGGAAAATTTATTAACTTTGCATACGTATCATTAATAACGAGTGCTTGCTTGAATAAGGTGGGTACAGTAAACAAACGATGTTATGGCATACCCAAAAATAAAAGAAATAGAAAAAGAATATGACGAAGAAGGAATCTCTTCAACTGTTTGAAGAAAAGAAGGTGCGCACCGTATGGGACGATAAAGAGGAGAAGTGGTATTTCTCCATTGTGGATGTGTGCGGTGTGCTGACGGATAGCAAAGATGCCAATGCTTATTGGAGAAAGCTGAAGCAGAGACTCAAAAAAGAAGGTAATGAAACCGTGACAAATTGTCACGGGTTAAAACTTCGTGCCTCAGACGGCAAATTGCGCATGACTGACGTTGCCGACACTGAGCAACTCTTCCGCAAATAAGTTGCGGCGGAAAAGGACGGAAAAATGGTAGATGGGAGATAAAAAAGCAAAAGTACTTTATATAAATCTTTTACCTTTTACTCTTTTACTCTTTTACTCTTTTACTTTTCCTTTTCCTCTTCAAACTCCACGTATTCGCCCTCGTCTTTGGCGAAAATCTTGCGGTTAGCCTGACGCGGTGAACGCTCGTCGTAGAGTTCTTCTTCTACGACCACGCCGTCGTCGTATTCGGCGCTGCGGCGCTTCGTGCTGCCCGATGTGGTGTTTTGCTGCTGGCGTCGGGTGTTGTTGCGGTTGGCGTTGGAGTTGGTGCCGCTGCGGAACTGCTTCGTCATGCGCTTCACGCGCAGATAGAGGAAACTGATGATGCCGATAAGGAAGACGGCGATCATAAGCACCATGATAAATATGCTTTTCAGAAATAGTCCGATGAATGACATAGGAATGGGTTTTAGGTACTACAATCCGTTTTCACTCTCTTGATGCTTTCTACTTCTCGATGTCGACCGTTGCGTGTGTGCGGCTCACGATGTCAGCCACTACGGAGGTGAGGAAGTAGAGTGTGATGACAATCCACATGCCACCGATTACGCCGAAGAGGGCGATGACAACGCCGGAGAGGGCGATGAACGAATAGCGAAGCTCGTTGCCGCGCCATCCCCATTGCTTGAATTTCAGGGCGAACATGGGCAACTCGCTGACCAAAAGGAGGCTTGTGAGCACTACGAGCAGCAGTATTGCGGGTATCATCCATGCCGACGACTCGACGAGTGTGGGCTGTGAGACGAGCAGCGAACCCCAGAAGAGGGCGTTGGCAGGGGTGGGCATGCCGATGAACGAGGTGGTCTGGCGTGTGTCGAGGTTGAACTTCGCGAGGCGAAGGGCTGAGAATGCTGCGATAAGGAATGCGCAGTAGGGGATGTACGGCTCTACGCTGGCAAGCACTGTGGGGTATTCCATCACGCTCAACTGGGCGAAGACTATTGCCGAGGGCGCTACGCCGAACGTCACGTCGTCGGCAAGCGAGTCGAGCTCTTTGCCGATGGGCGACGAGACGCCGAACAAGCGGGCGCTCATGCCATCGAAGAAGTCGAACACGGCGCCGATGATAATCCATATCAGCGCATAGCGTGCGTCGCCTCCGAGTGCCATTACGGTTGCGATGCAACCCGAAACGAGGTTGCCGCATGTAAGGGTGTTGGGTATGTTGCGTGTTATAAAGTTAGCCATTCTTTATCTTATTTGAGTTTGGCGATAATAGTTCCGTTGCCGGTGGTCAGCTGGCCCATCTTGACACAGATCTCTGTGCCGAGCGGCAGGTAGACGTCGACGCGTGAACCGAACTTGATGAAGCCCAGATGCTCGTCGATGTAGCAGTCTTCGCCTGCCTTGGCGTAGGTGACGATGCGGCGAGCCACTGCGCCTGCTATCTGGCGGCAGAGGATGTCGGTGCCTTCGGGGGTGGTGATGACTACGTCGGCGTGCTCGTTTTCCTCGCTCGCCTTGGGGAGCCATGCCTTGTGGTAGTTGCCGTTGTGGTGGGCTACGGTCTTCACCTTGCCGTCAACGGGGAACCAGTTGGCGTGTACGTTGAAGAGGCTCATGAAGATGCTCACCATGATGCGGCGCTCGTGGAAATAGACGTCCTCGTCGACTTCCTCGATCACTACTATGCGTCCGTCTGCCGGTGCTACTACGAGTCCCGTTGTGTCTTCTTCGGGGAAGAAGCGGATAGGGCAGCGGAAGAAGTTGATGACGATGCAGTAAACGGTGCCCATGACTGCGGTGAAGCACCAGAACGGCACCTTGCTGTCTATGAAGCGCCAAAGCAGCAATGCGATTGCCGCAATAACGATGAAGCCATAAACGAGTGTGTCGGTTCCTTCGCGGTGAAGGCGTATTTTCTTCAGTTTCTTTATCTTCTTAATCATTGTTTGGTTGGGGTATGTGTAAATTAGTTGTTGATAATCGGTTGTCGTAAAGTCGGATGCACCGCATGAGCCATTGCACGGGTACATATATTCTGTGCAAAGTTACCGCTTTTTTATGGAAGTGACAAACTTTTTGTTGGTTTTGATGTCGTTTTGCAGCAATTTATAGGCTGGGAGTGGAGAATTGGAACATTAATAATGGCAAAAGAAAAACGCCGAAACAACCTGTCGGCTGTTTCGGCGTTGTATAAAGGGGGGTGTAGTTGTCTCCGCTCGGCTTTGCCGCTTGCCAGAGCAAGAACTGCACCAACCAAGTAGAATGCACTAACTGGCAAATTGGTGCAGTTGAGACAACTGCACCCCCTATAAGGGACAAGTGCACCCCCTGATATTACACGAGTTCGTCGAACTTCTTGCGAAGGTCGCCCTCTGTGATGGCACCTACGTGCTTGCCTACGAGTTCGCCGCCCTTGAAGAAGAGCAGTGTCGGGATGTTGCGTACGCGGTACTCAGCTGCTACGTCGTCGTTCTCCTCTACGTCGCACTTGCCTACAACGATCTTGCCGTCGTACTCCTCTGAGAGCTTAGAAACGATAGGAGCGATCATGCGGCAAGGACCGCACCATGTAGCCCAAAGGTCTACTACCAATGGCAGATCGCCAGTTCTGTACTGTTCGATGTTCTCTGTTGTGATTGTTACTTCCATAGTTGTATTCGTTTATTTGTTAGTGATTATTCTTTATTTAATGACAATGCGATGCAAAGATAATGCAAATCGAAGACAATACAAAATAAGGCCACTTATTTTTATTGTTGAGATGCAGCTTATCTTATTTACAGATAATGATTATATATCAAAGTCTGTGCCAATCTGTTGATAATTGTTAGTTGATGCCATAGCGCACGCCCAATTCTGCCATTTCGTCGAGCGAGGTGAGCAGTTTCTTGTTCACGTCGACCGTTATGTTGCGGCTGTAGAGCTGTATGTTAGTGTTGTTCTTAGCGTCGTGGATGTTGATGTAGAGCGGCACCTTGCCGTCGGAGCTCTTGAGTGTTGTCTCCAGGTCGGTGAGCTGTGCGTCGTTGAACATCGTGGCGTCCATGTATACCGTGAACTTCTCTATTGACTTCTCCTTCACGTCGCTGAGGAATTCGATTTTCTTTATCACCATGTCGTAGGCGTCGGGGTTGTTGCGGAAGCGCTGCACGCACTGCGCTGTGATGTAGACGTGATACTCCTCCTGCAGCATGCTCTGCCATTTTGTCCATTCCTCGCCGAAGAGTGCCAGTTCGCCCTGACCTTCGAAGTCTTCGATGGTGACGATGCCGAACGGTTTGTTGGTCTTGGTCCAGCGCTGAGAGACGGAGGTGACGATGCCGCCGAAGGTGAGTTCCTCGATTGAGGCGAACGCCTTCTTGTCCATCTCGCGACCAATCTGCGTGCAATTGAGGTTGCACATGTGTTTGAGCACGACGGCGTAGTCGTCGAGCGGATGTGCGGAGAGGTAGATGCCCACCAACTCGCGTTCGCGCTTCAGCAGTTCCATGGTGCTCCATGGTTCGCACTCGGGCACCGGCGGCGTCTGTATCTCCACGCCACCCATGTCGCCGAACAGCGAGTTCTGCATCGACGACTGTTCCGACTGGTATACCTGACCGTAGCGCAGCAGTGTCTCGACAAAGGTGTCGCCCTTGGCGTTCTGGGCGAAGTATTGTTCGCGGCGGATGCCGAACGAGTCGAAGCCGCCGCTCAGAGCGAGCGACTCCATCGCCTTGCGGTTGACGGCGGAGAGGTTGACACGCTGCACGAAGTCGAAGATGTCCTTGTACTGTCCGTTCTTATGTCGTTCGGCGATGATGTTGGTGGCAGCAGCCTCGCCCATGCCCTTGATGGCGGAGAGTCCGAAGCGCACTTCGCCCTTCTTGTTGGCAGAGAATTTCTGCTCCGACTCGTTGACGTCAGGACCGAGGCAGGGTATGCCCATAGACTGACATTCGGACATGAGCTTCGTAATCTTTGTGATGTCGTTGAGGCATCGGCTCATATTGCCAGCCATGAACTCGGCAGGGTAGTGCGCCTTGAGGTACGCCGTCTGGTAAGCCACCCACGAGTAGCATGTGGCGTGCGACTTGTTGAAGGCGTAGGAAGCGAACTTCTCCCAGTCGCCCCAGATCTTCTCGAGCACCTTCGGGTCGTGTCCGTTCTTCTTGCCGCCCTCGATGAACTTCGGCTTCATGGCGTCTACGATAGCTTTCTTCTTCTTACCCATCGCCTTACGCAGAGCGTCCGACTCGCCACGAGTGAAGTCGGCAAGCTGGCGCGAGAGGAGCATCACCTGCTCCTGGTAGACCGTGATGCCGTAGGTGTCCTTCAGATACTTCTCCATGCAGGGGATGTCGTATGTGATAGGCTCCTTGCCGTTCTTGCGGGCGATGAACGAGGGGATGTAGTCCATAGGTCCCGGTCGGTAGAGGGCGTTCATGGCGATGAGGTCCTCGAACACCGTAGGACGCAACTCGCGCAGATACTTCTGCATACCAGCCGACTCGAACTGGAACGTGCCGATGGTGCGTCCCTCCTGATAGAGCTTGTATGTGAGTTCGTCGTCGATAGGTATTGTGTCGAGGTTGAGCGTGAAGCCGTCGTGGGTGAGGCGTATGTTCTCTACGGTCTCCTTCATGATAGAGAGGGTGGAGAGTCCGAGGAAGTCCATCTTGATGAGTCCGGTCTCCTCGATGACGTGTCCGTCGTACTGTGTGGCGAGCAACTTATGTCCTGGGTCGCTCTTGTCTTCAGCCGTAGACACAGGCACCCAGTCGCTGATGGCGTCGCGGCAGATGATGGTGCCGCAGGCGTGGATGCCCGTTCCGCGAACTGTGCCCTCGAGCATCTTCGCGTACTTTATGGTGTTTGCCATCTGCGGGTTGGCGCTGGCTTCGGCGTCGCGCAGCTCAGGCACGCATTTGATGGCGTTCGTAAGGTTCATCTTCAGTCCGTCGGGCAACTTGTCGGGGATAGCCTTGCAGAGACGGTTGGATATGTCGAGCGGCAACTTCTCCACACGAGCCACGTCCTTGATAGAGTTCTTCGTGGCCATCGTGCCGTAGGTGATGATGTGCGCCACCTTGTCGTGACCGTACTTGTCCTCAACCCACTCAAGCACCTTGCCGCGTCCGTCGTCGTCGAAGTCGGTATCGATATCGGGGAGAGAGATACGGTCGGGGTTGAGGAAACGTTCGAACAGCAAGTCGTACTTGATAGGGTCGATCTTGGTGATGCCGAGACAGTAGGCGACAACAGATCCGGCTGCCGATCCACGGCCCGGTCCTACCATGACGCCAAGCTCGTCCTGAGCCGAGTTGATGAAGTCCTGCACGATGAGGAAGTAGCCAGGGAAACCCATCGTCTTCATGATGTGCAGCTCGAACTTCACTCGCTCGTGCACCTCGTCGGAGAGCGGTTCGCCGTAGAGACGCTTCGCTCCGTCGTAGGCGAGCTTCGCAAGATAGTCGGCTTCGAACTTGATGCGGTAGAGCTTGTCGATGCCGCCGAGCTTCTTAATCTTCTTCTCTGCCTCCTCGTGCGACATTATCTCTTTGCCGTTCTCGTCGGTGGTGAACTCGCGGAAGAGTTCTTCGGGCGAGATGCGCTTGCGGGTGTCTTCCTCCGTACCGAACTCCGCCGGGATGGGGAAGAACGGCATGATAGGCGAGTGGTCGATGGAGTAGGTCTCCACCTTATCCAATATCTCGAGCGTGTTGGAGAGCGCTTCGGGCACGTCGGAGAATATCTCGTTCATCTCCTCGCGCGTCTTGAACCACTCCTGCTTTGAGTAGAGCATACGCGTAGGGTCGTTAAGCTCCTTGCCGGTAGAGAGACAGAGCAGGTGGTCGTGAGCCTCGGCGTTCTCCTGATCGACGAAGTGGCAGTCGTTGGTGCAGACCACCTTTATGCCGTACTCCTTTGCGAGCTTTAGAATCTCCTTGTTGGCGCGCTGCTGCAGCGGGAATGTTTCGCGGTTGGCGCGCTGGTTGGGATCTTTCACCTCGTGGCGCTGAAGCTCCAGATAGTAGTCGTCGCCGAACACACGCTTGTGCCATTCAATGGCTTCGCGAGCACCGGGTATGTCGCCCTTCAGTATCTTCGCCGGCACCTCGCCAGCGATACATGCCGAGCAGACGATAAGGTCCTCGTGATACTTCTCGAGGTCGGCTCTGTCGGTACGCGGTTTAGAGTAGAAACCGTCTACCCAGGCACGCGACACAAGCTTGATGAGATTCTTGTATCCGTGGTAGTTCTTCGCAAGCACGATGAGGTGATAGCCGCCCGCGTCGCCCTTCTCCTTGACACGGTCGGCTTTGGTGCGGCGCGCTACGTACATCTCGCAACCGAATATTGGCTTGAAAGGCTCCTTGCCCTGGTCTTTCAGCTTGCCGTTTATCTTGTTGCAGTAGTTGAACAGCTCTTTCACGCCGAACATATTGCCATGGTCGGTGATAGCCATGCCGCGCATGCCGTTAGCCACGGCTTTGTCGACAAGCTTTTCCACAGGCGACTGTCCGTCGAGAATGGAGTAGTAGGTGTGTACGTGCAGGTGTATGAAGTCTTCCATCGTGCTGTTGCGGTTTTTTATTATTGAATGCTTTATAGTATAATGACTACAAAGTTACGCAAAAAAACTCATAACTCACAATTTTTTCCCTCCGAGCACCACCTTCTTAACAATCGGCGTGGTGTAGGCATACGGGATGAAGTCGACTGACGGCAGCGGGGTGGTGATGAAGAAGTTGGCAACCTTGCCCTTCGCGATGCTTCCGTAGTTGTGGCTTTCGCCCATAGCGTAGGCGCCGTTGAGCGTTGCGCCGTTGAGTGCCTCGTTGGGTTGCAGGCGCATCTTGATGCAAGCAAGCGAGACCACAAACTTCATGTCGCCCGACGGCGTTGAACCAGGATTGTAGTCGCTCGCTACGGCTATGCCCAAGCCAGCGTCAATCATCTTGCGGCCCTTGCCGTAAGGCATGTTTAGGAAGAACGACGTGCCGGGCAGAACAGTTGGCGTTGTCTCGCTGCCAAGCAGAATGTCTATTTCCTCTTCGGTCATACTCTCCAGATGGTCTACCGACAATGCGCCATGCTTTACGCCAATCTCCACACCGCCCGACGAAGCCAGCTCGTCGGCGTGAATCTTCGGTCGCATGCCCCATCTGGCAGCCGCTTCGAGCATACGTCCCGTCTCTTCAGGCGTGAAGAAGCCGCGATCGCAGAACACGTCGATGAAGTCGGCGAGATGCTGGCGACCCACTTCGGGTATCATCTCGTCGATGATGAGCTGCACGTAGTCGCTTTGCGTCATGCCGCGAGCCACGGCGTGCGCTCCGAGGAACGTAGACACAATCTTTGCCGGCGACGCCTCCTTCATCCGTTGTATGACGCGCAGCATCTTCAGCTCGTCGTCGAGGTTCAGTCCGTAGCCGCTCTTTATCTCTATGCAGCCTGTTCCCTTGCGTATCACCTCGTCGAGTCGCTGCATCGCCTGGCGGAACAGCTCGTCCTCAGAAGTGTTGTGCAGCAGGTCGGCTGAGTTGAGGATTCCACCGCCGCGACGCGCTATCTCCTCGTAGCTCAGTCCGTTAATCTTGTCGACGAACTCGCGCTCTCTGCTGCCTGCGAAGACGATGTGCGTATGCGAGTCGCACCACGACGGCAAGACCATTCCGCCTTCAGCGTCGATGGTCTGGTCGAACGTGCCCGTCGGCATACCGTCGGCAACACTACCGAACGCAGCGAAACGACCGTCTTCAACGGTCAGCCACGCGTCGTCGATAGTGTTGAACGCAGACATCTCCTTGCCCTGCAAGCGCAACTTCGGAGCGTATTCGATGCCAGCGAGAGTTTTTATATTATTGATTAATATTTTCATTTACGTAAGAATTCGATTGAGTTAGCAATGTGCGGATACATTACTTCGTCGCGTACGATGAACGGCACCACCTTGCGGTATTCCTCGAAGATTGCTTCAACAGCCGGCGACGACTTCAGCGGACGGCGGAACTCGAGAGCCTGAGCCGCGTTGAAGAGTTCGATGGCAAGTACGCGCTCCGTATTGAGCACCACCTTATACAGTTTGATGGCTGCATTGGCACCCATGCTCACATGGTCTTCCTGACCCTGGCTCGACGGGATGCTGTCTACAGACGACGGCGTAGCGAGCGACTTGTTGAGGCTCACCACCGATGCGGCTGTGTACTGCGGAATCATGAAACCGCTGTTCAGACCCGGACTTGCTACGAGGAAGCTCGGCAGACCGCGTGTGCCGCTGATGAGCTTGTAGATGCGGCGTTCGGAGATGTTCGAGAGTTCGCACATGGCTATCGAGAGGAAATCCATCGGCATGGCAATCGGTTCGCCGTGGAAGTTGCCGGCAGAGATGATGAGGTCGTCGTCAGGACAAACGGTAGGGTTGTCGGTTGCCGAGTTCACCTCAATGTCAATCACCGAGTCGACGTATGCAATGGTGTCCTTCACCGTGCCGTGAACCTGCGGAATGCATCTGAACGAATACGGGTCCTGCACGTACGATTTCGGCTTCTCCACAATCTCACTGCCCTTGAGCAACTCTCTCATGCGAGCAGCCGTGACAATCTGTCCCTTATGCGGACGCACCTGATGCACAGCGTCGGTGAACGGCGCCGTGAGTCCGTAGTAGGCGTCGAGCGACATGGCAGCAATCTTGTCAGCCCAATCGCTCAAGCGGTGCGACTGCAAGAGAGCCCAAACCGCGAACGCACCCATGTTCTGCGTGCCGTTGAGCAGCGCCAGACCCTCCTTCGAAGCGAGCTGGATAGGCTGCCAGTTGAACTTCTGCAGCATCTCCTCGCCGCTTATCACCTTGCCGTCTACCTCCACTTCGCCGAGACCGACGAGCGGAAGCGTAAGGTGAGCCAGCGGAACGAGGTCGCCCGATGCGCCGAGCGAGCCCTGCATGTATACCACAGGATATACGTCGTTGTTGAAGAAGTCGATGAGTCGGTTCACGGTTACGAGCTGGCAGCCAGAGAAACCGTAGCTGAGCGACTGTATCTTCAAGAGCAGCATAATCTTCACGATGTCGTTAGGCACACGGTCGCCCGTGCCACAAGCATGCGACATCATAAGGTTTATCTGCAGCTGCGCCAAGTCGTCGGCACCGATGTTCACGTTGCAGAGCGAGCCGAAGCCTGTTGTCACACCATAAATAGGAGCGGTGGTCTCCGCAATCTTTCGGTCGAGATATTCTCTACACTTCACGATGCGCTTCTGCGCGTCGTCACTCAGTTCTATCTTGTAGCCGCCATAAACCACCTCGCCAATACGCTCGATTGAGAGATGCTCGGCTGAAATCTGATGTTTTTTCATTGTTGTTGTTTCTTATTTGGTTGTTGAGGAAGGGGTGCACTTGTCTAAGGAGGTGCCAATTCAGGGGGTGCACTTGTCTCAAGTGCACCAATCTGTCTGTTAGCTCAATTCTTCTTTGTTGGTGCACTATTCTTCTTTGTTGGTGCACTTGAGACAAGTGCACCCCCTGATATTCCCTATATTAGATTGATGATTTCGTCGTCGACGATGCTCGGCATCGTGACCTGCAGTCCGTGCGAACGCTTCATCTCGCGCTCTATGCTGTGGATAGAGCCTTCGTTGCGTGCCCATGCACGGCGTGCGATGCCGTTGTTCACGTCCCAGAACAGCATCTCCGTGATGTGTCGGTCGCTGTCTGCGCTACCGTCTATCACCATGCCGAAGCCGCCGTTTATCACTTCGCCCCAGCCTACGCCGCCACCGTTGTGCAGCGACACCCATGTAGCGCCGCGGAACGAGTCGCCGATGACGTTCTGCACAGCCATGTCGGCGCAGAACTGCGAACCGTCGTATATGTTGCTTGTCTCGCGGAACGGCGAGTCGGTGCCCGACACGTCGTGATGGTCGCGTCCGAGCACGATGGGTCGGGTTATCTCGCCCTTGCGTATAGCCTCGTTGAACGCCAGCGCAATCTTGGCGCGACCTTCAGCGTCGGCGTAGAGGATGCGAGCCTGCGAACCCACCACAAGCTGGTTTCTGCCTGCCTCCACAATCCAGTGGATGTTGTCTGCCATCTGTCCCTTTATCTCGTCGGGCGAGTTCTTCATTATCTCCTCAAGCACACGTGCCGCAATCTCGTCGGTCTTGGCAAGGTCGGCAGGGTCGCCCGATGTGCATACCCAGCGGAACGGACCGAATCCATAGTCGAAGAACATCGGTCCCATGATGTCCTGCACGTACGACGGATAGCGGAACTTGCCGTCGGCTTTGCAGATGTCGGCACCGGCGCGCTTCGACTGCAGAAGGAATGCATTGCCGTAGTCGAAGAAGTACATGCCGTTGGCGGCGAGGCGGTTGATGGCAGCCACCTGGCGGCACAGCGACGCCTGCACATGCTTGCGGAACTCGTCGGGGTTCTCAGCCATCATCGCCTTCGACTCCTCGAGCGTGAGGTCGGCAGGATAGTAGCCGCCCGCCCACGGGTTGTGGAGCGAGGTCTGGTCGCTGCCTATGTCCACGTGTACACCTTCGTCGGCAAGACGCTCCCAGAGGTCTACCACGTTGCCCACGTAAGCCATCGACACCGTGCGTTTCTCCTCCACGCTGCGCTTTATGGCAGGTATTAGTTCGTCGAGATTGTCGTGCAGTTCGTCCACCCAGCCCTGGTCGTAGCGCTTCTTTGCCGCCAGCGGGTTTATCTCTGCCACCACGCTCACCACGCCGGCGATGTTGCCTGCCTTAGGCTGAGCGCCCGACATGCCGCCCAGACCCGACGACACGAAAAGCATGCCGCGGATGTCCTGCGGACCGCCCTTCTCGCTGCGCTGCTTGCGCGCCGCGTTCAGCACGGTGATGGTTGTGCCGTGCACGATGCCCTGCGGACCGATGTACATGTACGATCCGGCAGTCATCTGTCCGTACTGGCTCACGCCGAGAGCGTTCATGCGCTCCCAGTCGTCGGGCTTCGAGTAGTTGGGTATCACCATTCCGTTCGTCACCACCACGCGCGGAGCGTTCGGATGCGACGGGAAGAGACCGAGCGGATGACCAGAATACATCACGAGCGTCTGCTCGTCGGTCATCTCGCTGAGATATTTCATTGTGAGACGATACTGCGCCCAGTTCTGGAAGATGGCGCCGTTGCCTCCGTATACGATGAGTTCGTGCGGATGTTGAGCCACTTCGGGGTTCAGGTTGTTCTGAATCATGAGCATGATGGCGGCAGCCTGCTCTGAGCGGTGCGGATACTCGTCGATTGGGCGAGCGTACATGTCATAAGTAGGGCGATAGCGGTACATATAGATGCGTCCGTACGTGTCGAGTTCGGATATGAACTCCGGCGCCAACTGCGCGTGCAGCGCCTTAGGGAAGTAGCGCAGTGCGTTGCGCAGCGCCAGCTGTCTCTCCTCGTGGTTGAGTATCTCCTTGCGCTTCGGTGCATGATTTATATTCGGGTCGTAGGGCATCGGCTCTGGAAGGAAGTCGGGTATGCCCAAGCGTATCTCTTCTGCAAATGTCATAGGATAATGTTTTAGAAGCCCCTCCCCATCCCTCCCCGTCGGGGAGGGGGTTGAGTTGGGCTATGATTAATTGTTTCGCAGCCTGCTCTCCCTCCCCGATGGGGAGGGCGGGGAGGGGCTATAGTTTCTCTTCAACGAGTTTTGTTATTTCAGCCTCTTCGCAGTTTGCCTTGGCTATAAGCTCGTTAGCCTCGGCGATGAGCGCTTCAGCCTTTTCGCGGTCTTTCAGCGAGCCGGCGTTTATCTTCACGTTCATGCCCGCACCGAGCACAGCTGCGCGCGCTGCCAAAGCGCCCACGCCAGCGTCCGACACGCTGTTCGGGTTGCCCTTCTCCACCATCTTGCGGCAAACGGCGAACACCTCGAATGAAGCCTTCATCGTCTCCAGCGGCACCTCCGTAGCGAAGAGTGTAGCGGTCTGTATAGCCTCCGAGCGTGCAGCCTTCTCCTCGGGCGTGTTCTTCGGCATTCCGAAGGCAGCCATGATGCGGTTGAATGCCTCTGTGTCCTCGTCAACGAGATGGAGCAGACGCTCCTGCAGCGCCATGCCTTCCTCGGCAACGGCAGCGAACTCGTCCCACTGATCGTCCCAGCCCGGCTTGTGACTCGACAGGTTAGCCACCATCGTAGCCAGCGATGCGCCCAATGCGCCCATGTATGCCGAAACCGAACCGCCGCCGGGAGCCGGACTCTCGCGCGATGTCTCCTCGGCGAAGCCCTTCACGGTGAGGTCTACGAGCAGGTTCTGCTTCTCTGCGCCTGCTGCCATAACGTATTCTATAATCTTCTCCTCGGGCTTGAAATCCTTGAGGTCGGAGAGTCCGAGCGACTTGATGGCGATGTTGAGAATGTCCTTCTTCGGGATGCCTGCCGAGCGCTGCTGCTTAGCGAGGAAGTAGCGACCGGCTTCGAGCAGGGTGCGCTCTGGCACGAGGCCCACAATCTCTGTTCCGGTGACGCGTATGCCGCGGTTCTGAGCGCAGCGACACACCTCGTCGAACGCCTTGTGCAGCGGCGTCACATTGATATTGGTGATGTTCATCGACACCTGAGCGATGCCGTATTCGTCGATATACCAGCCGATAGCCTTCGTACACTTCAGCGTGCCGGGCTTCATGATAGGCGTGCCGTCGGCGTAGCAGAGCTTCTTTCCGGTGATGGGGTTGCCCTCGCGCATCGGGCGACCCTTCTCGCGCACGTCGAACGCAATGGCGTTGGCGCGGCGTGTAGACGTAGTGTTGAGGTTGAAGTTGACGGCGATGAGGAAGTCGCGTGCTCCTACGACGGTGCAGCCCGTGCGAGCCACCTGCTCGTCGAACGGACGTCTGCCGAAGTCGGGCGCCTCAGCGTCGTCGTCGATACGCTCGGCGATGCCCTCGTATTCGCCCTTGCGGCACACGGCGAGGTTCTTGCGCTCGGGCTTGAACGCCGCTGCCTCGTAGCAATAGCACGGAATATTGAGTTCGTCGGCGATGCGCTTGGCGAGCTGGCGCGAAATTTCTGCGCACTCCTCAAGCGTGATGCCGCTCACCGGAACAATCGGCAGTACGTCGGTGGCGCCGATACGCGGATGCGCACCGTGATGCTGACGCATATCTATAAGTTGAGCGGCTTTGCCCACTGCTCTGAAAGCAGCCTCCACGACGTCGTCGGGTTCGCCAACGAAGGTTACGACTGTGCGGTTGGTTGCCTCGCCCGGGTCTACGTCGAGCAACTTAACACCCTTAACGCTCTCCACTGCGTCAGTGATCTGACGAATAACGTTCAAGTCGCGGCCTTCGCTGAAGTTAGGCACACACTCTACAATCTGCTTTGTTTTTGCCATAGTGTAAGATAATTATGTTAGTAGTAAATTTGTTTTAATGCAAATGTATCAAAGATACGGTTGCAAATATAGCAAAAATGGCAGTTTGCAGCAAGTAAAAATGCACGAAAAAACTAAACAAACCCTAATAAAAGCACAAAAAACGGGGCTTGCAAATTAAGGAAGTGTCATCGTTCTCCGTACGGTGTCCGATCAGATTGCGTCCGCCGCCCGATCGGATTGCGAACGCCGCCCGATCAGATTGCGTCCGGCGCCCGATCGGATTGCGTACGGAGAACGATGACTTATTATAAGAATATGTGGTTAGGATTGAGCGATATTACGGTTTAGTTCTCCTTCCAGAATTGCGGCGTGAATATCACAAGAACCGTGAATATCTCAAGACGTCCGATGAGCATCAGTACAGAGCATATCCACTTCGCCGTGTCGGGCAGAATGCTCCACGACATGGTCGGTCCGATTTCAAGACCGAGCGTCGGTCCGACGTTGCCGAGCGTACTCAGCGTGATGGTGATGGAGTTGGTGTTGTCGATGCCCATCGCAATCATCGAAAACGAGCAGACGAGGCACAGGATGAGGTAGCTCGTGAGGAAAGCCAGCAGCGTTACGCGCTTGCTTTGCGGCACGTTCGCACCGTCTATCTTTACCGGCAGAACAGCGTTGGGGTGGAGCATCTGGCGGAACTCGTTCTTTATCACCTTCAGAAGCATGACGCCGCGGATGCACTTGAAGCCACCGCCCGTAGAGCCCGAGCATGGACCGAGGAACATACACACGGCGAGCACCACCCACGTCACGTGCGCCCACTTGGCAGGGTCGTCTGCCAACAGACCCGTACTGGTGATGAACGACACCACATGGAACAGACTGCTGCGCACGGCTGGCTCCAGAGCGTAGTCGTTCTTCCACATCAGTTCGAAGGCTATGAACGCAGCGCAGCCTAAAACCATGGAGAGATATAGACGACACTCGGCACTCTTGAACAGCGTGGACAGCTTGCGCTTAGAGACGGATATATATAATAAGGTGAAATTGACGCCCGATACGAAGCAGAAGAACGTGAGGATATACTGTATGGCGGGCGTGAACACCGAGTAGTCGTTGTCTACCGCGAAGCCGCCCGTTGCTGCCGTCGACATGCTGTAGTTGATGCTGCGGAACGGCGTCATGCCGGCAGCCATCAGCGAACCGATGCAGAGCAGCGTGATGAAGAGATATACCACCCATATCCACTTGGCGTTGGTGCTGAGGCGAGGGTGCAGCTTGGTCTTGATAGGACCCGTGGCTTCGGCGGCGAACACCTTCACGCTTCCGCCTACAAACGAGGGCAGAAGGGCGATGGTGAAGAACACTATACCCAAACCGCCTATCCACTGCATGAACGAACGCCAGAACAATATGCCGTGGGGCAGCGTGGAGACGTCGTCGATGATGGTGGCACCGGTGGTGGTGAAGCCCGACATGGTTTCAAAAAATGCGTCTGTGAACGACGGCAGGTAGCCGCCAATGAGGAAGGGTAGGGTTCCGAAGAGTGAGAACACTACCCAGGTGAGCGTAACGACGAGATAGGCGTCGCGACGCGAGAGTGAGTTGTCGCACTTGCGTCCAAGCAGACGCATCGTGAAACCGACGCTTGCGGAGATAACGACTGAGCAAGCGAACGGAAAAATATCTTCCTCCTCGTAGCCTATGGCGACGCCAAGGCACACGAGGAACATCGTTGTCTCGATGAAGAGCAGCGAACCGATGATTTTATATAAAAGTTTCAGGTTTATCATTACAGAAAGAACTTCTCTATTTTCTTCATGTTGACGTTGTGGCAGAATACCATTACCGAGTCGCCGGGCTGAATCATGGTGTTACCCGACACGAGCAGACCTACGCCGTCGCGCACCAGTCCGCCGATGGTCATGCCTACCGGCAGACCGAGGTCCTTCACGGGTTTCTGCGTCACCTTCGAACCTTCCGACGGTATGAACTCGGCAACGTCGGCGTTGGCGGTCATCAGGAAGCGCACGTTGTGAACGTTGGCGTCGAGCATCATCTGGTAGATGTGGCTCGCGGCAATCGACTTCTTGTTGATGATTGTGCCGATATCCAGACTCTCCGCCATGCTCACGTAGTCGATGTTCTCTACCATAGCCACCGTCTTGCGCACACCCATGCGCTTCGCCGTAAGGCAGGCGAGGATATTAGTCTCGGCGTTGCCCGTGAGAGCCACGAACGCCTGCGTGTTCTTGATGCCTTCCTCTATGAGAAGCGAGAGGTCGCGTCCGTCGCCGTTGATGATGAGCGCCTTCTCGTCCTCGAGAAGGGCGTTGAGGCGCTCGCAGCGCTGCTCGTCGGTCTCTATAATCTTCACGTCCATGTACGAAGGCATGGTCTTCACGGTGCGCACAGCCGTCGCTCCGCCGCCCATAATCATCACGTTCTTCACGTCTACGTAGTGCTCCTTGCCCACAATCTTGCGGATGTAGGGGATGTACTGCTTGGTAGTCATGAAGTAGGCAAGGTCGTACATCTGCAGGCAGTCGTTACCGCCAGGGATGATAGTCTCGCCGGCGCGCTTGATAGCCACGATGTGATACGGATCTTCAGGTCCGCAGATCTCGCGCATCGGTCGGTCGAGGATGGTGCAGGTCTCGCGTAGCTTCACGCCGAGCATCACAAGGGCTCCGCCGTGCACGTCCCAGCGCTGACGCACCCACGACATCTTCAGTCCGTTGTTGATGTCGGTGGCTGCAAGCATCTCCGGATAGATAATCTTGCTGACGCCGAGCTGCGAGAAGAACTCCTGCAGCTCGGGCGCGATATACTCCGCATTGTCTATCTTTGCCACGGTCTTCTTGGCGCCCAGCGCCTTCGCCAACACGCACGAGTTCATGTTCTTGCTCTCGTCGGGTGTTACGGCAATGAACAAGTCGGCTTTCTCCGCACCGGCGTTCTTCAGCGCCTCGATGCTCGTAGACGATGCCTCCATCGTGAGGATGTCTACGTCAGAACCGATATGTGAGAAGCGCTCCTCGTCGGTGTCCATAACCACGATGTCCTCGTGTTCGCGCGAGAGCAGTCGTGCGAGGTGGCAGCCGATGGCGTATGCGCCAGATATAATGATTTTCATGTTCTTTTGTTTTGATGTTGAGATGGTGAGGTGTTGAGATTTGCGTAGGAGGCTACGGCATTCCTGCCGTAGCCATTGCAAGCCATTGCAATGATTTATATTTCAGTAGTCAAGGTCTACGGCAAGAATGCCGTAGACTCCTACGGTTAGCCCTTTGTGATTTCGGCTTTGATTGCTTCTACGTCAATGCCCGCAATGTGCTGAAGCTGAGCCACGGTACCGTGCTCGATGAAGCGGTCGGGTATGCCCATGCGCACCACCTTCACCTGTTTGTCGTTGTCGCTCATCCACTCGAGCACAGCCGAACCGAAGCCGCCCGTGCGCTGCGCATCCTCGATGGTGATGATGCGCTTGAACTTCGCTGCGATGTCCTGCAGGAGCGCCTCGTCGATCGGTTTGCAGAAGCGCATGTCGTAGTGGGCTACGCTGAGTGTGCAGCCCTCAGCGGCAAGCTCGTTGATAGCTTTCTCCACATCGTTGCCGATAGGTCCGTAGCTGAGCACCGCCACATCGTTGCCTTCGCGTATGCAGCGGCCCTTGCCGATGGGTATCTCCTCAAGCTCACAATGCCAGTCGTCGCGACGCACACCCCTGCCGCGCGGGTAGCGTATCACTACCGTGCCCTTGTCGGGCAGTTGAGCTGTGTACATCATGCGGCGCAGCTCGCACTCGTCCATAGGCGAGCAGAGCGTGAGGTTGGGCACGGGGCGCAATGCGGCGATGTCGAGCACGCCGTGGTGCGTAGCGCCGTCCTCGCCAACCAGTCCGGCGCGGTCTAAGCACAGTACGAGCGGCAGATTGAGTATAGCCGCGTCGTGCACTATGTTGTCGTAGGCGCGCTGCGAGAAGGCGCTGTATATATTGCAGAACGGCATCAGTCCGTCTTTAGCCATTCCGGCTGAGAACGTAACGGCGTGTCCTTCGGCGATGCCCACGTCGAAGACGCGGTCGGGCATCTCGTGCATCATAAGGTCGAGAGAGCAACCCGTAGGCATAGCCGGCGTTACGCCCACTATCTTCGGGTTCTGCTTCGCAAGTTCGATGATAGTGCGTCCGAACACGTCCTGGTAGCGCAGCGGCTGCTGCGAAGTGTCGCCGGTGAGTCGCTCGCCCGTGTCGGGGTCGAACTTGCCAGGTGCGTGCCATATCGTAGCCGCTTCCTCGGCAGGCTTGTATCCCTTGCCCTTCACTGTGTGCAGGTGCAGGAGCTTCGGGCCGCGCATGTCCTTCAGCTGGTTGAGTATGCGCACCAGTTCCACCACGTTGTTGCCGTCGAACGGACCGAAGTAGCGTACGTTCATGCCCTCGAAGATGTTCTGCTGGTGGGCAAGCGCCGACTTGATGGCGTTGTTAAGGCGTATGAGTCCCTTGCGACGGTCGTCGTTGAGATAGCCCTTCGAGTGGAGCCACTTCGAAGCGCGGTCGCGCAAGCGGTTGTATGTGGCGTTGGTGTCGAGGTTGAGCAGGTATTTCTCCATGCCGCCCACAGCGTGGTCGATGCTCATGTCGTTGTCGTTGAGGATGATGAGCAGGTCGTTGGGCGACGACGATACGTTGTTGAGACCCTCAAATGCCAGTCCGCCCGACATCGCACCGTCGCCTATTACGGCTACGACGTGTCGGTCTGTGTCGTTGTTCTTATGCGCAGCCACAGCCATGCCCAACGCCACGGAGATGGAGTTGGAGGCGTGTCCGCACGTGAATGTGTCGTACTCGCTTTCTTTCGGGGACGGGAACGGGCGTATGCCGCCCAGTTTGCGGTTAGTGTAGAACTGGTCCTTGCGTCCGGTGAGTATCTTGTGGCCGTACGCCTGATGTCCTACGTCCCACACGATGCGGTCGTAGGGCGTGTTCAGCACGTAGTGCAATGCCACCGTCAGCTCCACCACGCCAAGCGACGACGCAAGGTGTCCGGGGTTGACGGACAATTCCTTCACGATGTCCTGACGCAGTTCGGCGCAGAGCTCCGGCAGTTGCTCAATGGGCAACTTGCGGAGGTCGTCGGGATACTGTATCTTGTCTAATAATTCCAAGTTGTCGGTGCTCATATATTGTTGAAATATACTGATGTCTTTTTGAAATCTTCTGAATCCTTTTTTACGATAGAAGGCAGCAGACCTCCTATTCCATGCAAAGTTACGTAAAAAAAGTAATATAGGGTATTTATTGGATACAAAAAAAGCATCCATCTTTGAAAGATGAATGCTTTGAGTTGGGATACCCGGACTCGAACCAGGAAAGGCAGGACCAGAATCTGCAGTGTT
>OBCQ01000125.1_pt1 | contig 21380 bp, 11 predicted proteins | sample 1517991 | NCBI WGS metagenome assembly OBCQ01 (sample SAMN03418263, study PRJEB22391) | human gut metagenome | biome: human-gut; feature: organic feature; material: feces | host: Homo sapiens | place: Tanzania | collected 2013-01
ACGATGCCCAGACCGAGTGGACAGAACGCCTTGGTCTCTGGAATCATACTCCAGAGCAGGTTGCTCAACACGTCCTTGCCCATGAACTTCTTGTTGTGGCTCATAGCGATAAGCTCGATAGGATGAGTATGAACGGTAGCCTTGTAGTTAGAACCCTTCTCGATGAGACGGGCATGAACGCTCAAGTGGCTAGGCAACTCAGATGTTGGCATCACGGCGTTATCTGCAATGATGACATAGCTGGCGCAATCGTCCAGGATGCGGATGATAGAGCCATTCTCCATAGGCCAGCGAGCCAAGTCGCGCATACGCTTGCCTGTACCCTTGCAGAAGAAGTAGCAACCTTTCAAGGCTGGCAATGCTGTACCAATCTGCTTCACTTCGCTGATGGCAGGCAAAGCCTTGATTTCATCATCTACCAAGTCGGTGATGTTCACAGTGATGTTACCACCATTGCGCTCAGCCCAACCATTCTGCCAGAGGTATCCAGCAACTTCAGCAATCTTCTCGACCTCCTTTTTCAAGGCAGGACGACCTTCTAAAACACTATTCATATTAATCTTGTTATTAGCTTGTTTAAAAATTCAGCTGCAAAAGTAATCATTTTCCCCCATATCCACCCTATTCTTTTGATATTTCTGCTATAGCATTTGGCATCTTTGCATCATTTACTGATTACAAAAGAGGCTTTCTATCTTCCATCATCCCCCAAAAACAAATGGAGGACAAAAACACAAGATTTTGAATGGAAGAACAAAAAAACATCGGTTTTTTTTCGTAATTTTGCACCATAATAATAACGCAATAATAATATCACAATAATAATAACGCAACAAAACAATCAAAACAAAATTAGAATGAGAAAAAGACTATTTCTACTTCTACTCGCTTTCATCTCGCTCTGCCAGATGAATGCAGTGGAAAGAACAAAGCTCAATTTCAATGGAGGATGGTTGCTCAAGGTGGGCGACTTCCCGGGAGCAGAACAGGCAAACTACAAGGATGCCGGTTGGAAACAGATTACGCTGCCTCGTGCCTTCAACGAGAAAGAAGCGTTCAAGGTTTCTATCGAACACCTCAGCGACACCATCATGTGGTATCGCAAGCACTTCCATATCCAGGAAGTGGGCGACCGCAAGTATTTCATCGAGTTTGAGGGCGTGCGCTTCGGTGCCGACATCTGGCTCAATGGCAAGAAAGTGGGATATACCGAGAATGGTGTGATGGCAAGCGGATTCGACCTGACACCTTATATTATAAAAGGTGAAAATGTCATAGCCGTACGTGTGGATAACTCCTGGAACTATCGTGAGCGCACCAGCGGTCAGCGTTTCCAGTGGAACGACAAGAACTTCAATGCCAACTATGGCGGTATTCCAAAGAATGTGTTCCTCCACATCACCGACAAGCTCTACCAGACTCTTCCGCTCTACAATAATCTCAAGACCACAGGTATCTATATCTATGGCAGCAACTATGATATTGCGGGAAAGAAGGTAACGGTAAATGCAGAATCGCAGGTAAGGAATGAGGATTCCAAGTCTCGCTCTTTCCGCTTCTTCGCCAAGATTCTGGACGCTGACGGCAAGGAAGTGGGCCATTTCGATGGCGAGAGATACACCTTGAAGCCAGGTGAAACCAAGACCGTGAAAGTGAGTGGACTCCTGAACAACGCCCACTTCTGGAGTTGGGGATATGGATATCTCTACACCGTGAAGACCCTCTTGAAGGCGGATGACGGAAGCAAGATTGATGATGTGGTGACCAAGACCGGTTTCCGCAAGACCCAGTTCGGTGAAGGCAAGTTCTATCTCAACGACCGTGCCATCATGATGCACGGCTATGCGCAGCGCACCTCCAACGAGTGGCCTGGCGTGGGCATGAGCGTTCCTGCCTGGCTGAGCGACTACAGCAACAAACTGATGGTGGAATCGGGCGGTAACCTGGTTCGCTGGATGCACGTCTGCCCTTGGAAACAGGACATCGAGAGCTGCGACCGAGTGGGCTTGATTCAGGCAATGCCAGCCGGTGATGCCGAGAAAGATGTCTTCGACCGCAGATGGGAACAGCGCCTGGAACTGATGAAGGAAGCCATCATCTACAACCGCAACAACCCTAGCATCATCTTCTACGAGAGCGGTAACAGGGGCGTGAGCCGCGAGCACATGTTGCAGATGAAAGCCATCCGCGACGAGTTCGACCCTCACGGCGGAAGAGCCAGCGGCAGTCGAGAGATGCTCAACATCAACGAGGCTGAGTATGGCGGCGAGATGCTTTACATCAACAAGAGCAAGAAGCACCCGATGTGGTCGATGGAGTATCATCGCGACGAGGGCTTGCGCAAATACTGGGATGAGCAGAGCTATCCTTACCACAAGGAAGGCAACGGACCTCTGTATCGCGGCAAACCTGCCTTCGAATACAACCACAACATGGATACCTTTGCTGCAAGCATGGTAGAACGCTGGTTTGAATACTGGCAGGAGCGTCCGGGCACAGGCAAGCGAGTAAGCGATGGCGGTACCAAGATTGTCTTCTCGGATACCAACACCCATCATCGTGGTGAGGCCAACTACCGTTCGAGCGGTGTAACCGATGCGATGCGTATTCCGAAGGATGCCTTCTTCGCTCATCAGGTGATGTGGGATGGCTGGATATCTCCAGAAAAGGATGCCACCTACATCGTGGGTCATTGGAACTACAAGCCAGGCACCATCAAGCAGACTGAATATGTGGTAAGTACCGGCGACGAGGTAGAACTCTTCGTCAACGGCAAGAGCCTGGGCATGGGCGAACGCAGCAACCAGTGGCTCTTCACCTGGAAGAACGTACCTTTCGAGGCAGGAAAGATTGAGGCTGTGGCTTATACATACGATAAGTCTGATAAGAAATCAAAAGATGCCAAAACCAAGAAGGAGACAAGCCGTTATGCCATCGAAACAGCCGGCGAGCCTCATCACATCAAGCTCACCAGCATCCAGAACCCGGAAGGTTTCAAGGCTGACGGTGCCGACATGGCACTCATCCAGGTAGAGGTAGTTGATAAGCAGGGCAGACGTTGTCCGCTCGACAACCGCACCATCCACTTCAACTATCAGGGCGAAATGGAATGGATTGGCGGATTGGCAACTCCTAACGAGGAAACCCAAAAGGCACTTGCTGCCAAGAACCAGAGCCTCGTGGTGGATAAGAACGAGACAGCAGAACAGAAGGCAGCCCGCAAAGCTGCAGATATTCTAGACTCTACAGATAGCGACAATACCTTCGATAATTACATCGGAAGGATTGATTTACCTGTAGAATGCGGCGTGAACAGAGTTCTGATACGCAGTACCGTAAATCCTGGCGATATCAAGATTTGCGCTGGTGCTGATGGCATCAAGGGCGTGGCAAGCATCGATTTAAAGACAAACAAGGTAGATATCGAACACTATTTGCCTCAGATGACTCTAAAGGGAGATCTCTCTCGTGGCGAAACGCCATCTACCCCATCCTATACCGATATCAAGGAGACCATTGATATCACCGGTGCCGTGGCTGGTGTAAACCAGGAAGATGCCCAGAAAACTTTCGATGATGATGAGACCACAGAATGGAAGAGCGATGGCAAGCTTGAGAATGCCTGGATCACCTATCTGTTTACCGAGAAAGAGAAGGTGGATGAAATCACCGTAAAGCTCACGGGATGGAGACTCAAGATGTATCCGCTCGCCATCTTTGCCGGCAAGAAGAAGGTCTGGGAGGGTTATACCTATGCCAGCCTCGGCTATGTCCACATCAAGATAGACAAGCCAGTGAAGGCGAAGGATATCACCATCAGGATGATAGGCGATGCCAAGAGCAAGACCCAACTCAGCGACACCAAGGAGCTGGCTGGCGGCAAGGCAAGCGCCCTCGATTTCATCGGAATCAAGAAGGGCAAGCCGGTATTGAGAATCGTAGAGATTGATTTTCTCAAGAACAAATAAGAAAGAGTTCTTCAAGAATGATATGAGTTCATCAAAGTATAGATAATAGTAAAAAAGAAAGCTAGCTACTTCAGTTGAAGCTGCTAGCTTTCTTCTTTTTATTTCATTCAATTCATCAGATCATTGACCAGTTCGATACTTCGTTGGACTCACACCAAAGAAGTTCTTAAACGACTTACTGAAGTAATACGGATCGCCAATACCTACCTGATAACCCACTTCGGCAACCGTAAGTCTATCATCCTTCAAAAGTTCGGCAGCCTTGTTCATACGCAAAGAACGGATATAATCATTTGGCGTTGTACCCGTAATGCGTTTTATCTTCTTATAGAAGGTTGTGCGACCATACCCCATACTCTCGGCAAAACTATCAATATTGAGTTGTGGGTCGGCGATATGCTCAGCAAGCCAGACATCCAGCACAGCCTGGAATTTCTTGTCCTGTTCGTCCCTGATTACTTCAGGAGCCGCAGCCTTGACGCTACCAGCCGACTGCTGTCCATACACCTGCTTCAAGTGGTTGCGCTGTTCCAGGAGCTGGCAACAGGTGGCAATCAGGATGTCGGTATGGAATGGCTTCTCTATATAAGCATCCGCTCCTGCATCTATGCCCTTCAGCTTCTTGTCGTCTGCCGTAAGTGCCGTCAATAAGATAAAAGGTAAATCAGTAAGAGCAGAATCACTTCTCACCTTCTTCACCAACTGGTATCCGCTCATTCTAGGCATCATCACGTCACTCACCACCAAGTCAGGTTTCTGTTCCAGTATCTTTTCCCAAGCTTCCTGCCCATCAGCAGCCAAATCAATCTCGAAATAACGCTGCAACTCGTTCTTCAGGAATTCTCTCACATCATTGTCATCCTCTACCACAAGCACCCGATAATGATTCAGCGGCTTAGGCGGCATTTCCCGATACTCCAACTCCAAGGCAGTACGTGGCTTGCTGTTCTCCTCCTGTGTCACCGCATTATCCTCTGCCATGAAGTCTTTCTCCTCATACACCTTTTCATCCACAGGCAGTTCTACACGGAAGATGCTTCCATGAGGCTGATTGTCGTGATAAGAGATTTCTCCATGATGTACACGCACCAGTTCTGCCGTAAGATGCAAACCGATGCCGATGCTATCATGCGAATAACTGCTGCGGTTGAATCGCTGGAAGAGCTGTTCTTGCTTCGACTTTTCAATCCCTACTCCCGTATCTTCTACCGATATGAGCAAATGCTGATTGGCATTCAGCGATACGCGCAGAGCCACATCCCCATGACTCGGGGTATATTTCAACGCATTCGACAGGAGATTGTAGATAATCTTGTCCAGATAGTTGCGATCCACATACATCTCGTAACTCTTGTCGAAAGGCAGGAACATGAAGTTGATATGCTTACCCTCGGCAATATTACTGAAGTTCAAGAAGATGTCTTGCAGAAAGGCGATGACATCCGTTTTCTCCAAGGCAAGCTGCAGCTTGTCGTTCTGCATCTTTCTGAACTCCAGGAGCTGGTTGATGAGTCTCATCATTCTCTCCACACTCTTCGCCATCGACGAGAGTGGCTGCTTCATCTCTCCCGGCACCTTGTCCACGGTTTTGAGTCGGTCTATATCACCCTTGATGATAGTAAGCGGCGTACGGAACTCATGCGAGATATTGGTGAAGAAGCGAAGTTTATACTCCGTGAGCTGGTTTTCCACCTTCACCTTGTTGCGCAGATTGTTGATACGGCGGAAGTTGACATATACATAATAGATGGCGAGCGCCACGAGTGCTATATATATAAGGTATGCCCACCAGGTGGCATAGAAAGGCGGGCGCACCTCTATTTTGAGCGTCACCTCTTTTGGCGACCACACACCGTTGGCATTGCAAGAACGCACGTGCAGAGTATAATGCCCCACTGGCAGATTGCGATATTGCGCAAAGTTGATACGCGAGAGATTGCTCCAAGACTTGTCATACCCCTTGAGATAATAGGTGAATGAGCTACCATTCTTCTTGGCATAATAGAAATCCGAGAAATAGAAGGTGAGCGAATTCAGATGATAGCTGATGGAGAATTCCCGGGCACGGGTCAGTGGACCATCCAATCGTGCCTCGTCCTCCTCCAACTCTCCGATAGAGATACCATTTGCCTCTATCTTGGTAATCGCCAGAGGGAAAGCAGGCTTGCTCTCGTGGATATCACCCGGATTGAAGGTCATCACACCATGATGAGTGGCAAAGGCAAGGTTGCCATTGTCCAACTCCACAGCATTATCCTCAGTACAGGCATTCTCCAAAGAGTTGGCTCCAAAATAGAAATTATTGAACGTACCCTTGCGGAAACGGGAGATACCGTTATCAGTACCCAGCCACACATCTCCCGACTGACGATGTTCCACGATGCTCTGCACATTATTATCTGCCAAGCCATCACGGGTGGTATAAGTAATGGTATCCTTTCCATCTATCATCTTCACACCGTTACCGATGCTTCCTATCCATATTCTTCCCTTGCTGTCCTCATACACGCTATGCACCTCATCGTTCACCTGGTCTGTAGGCGAAACATGAATCATCTGAAAAGCCTTGTGGTTACGCAATATTTCATCAGGATTGAAACGCAAGGCTCCCCGACTGGTGCAAAGCCAGATGTTGCCCTGCTTATCCATCTCCATGTTGCGAGCCTGCAACGACTTACTCTCTATCACATGAATAAACTTCCCGTTCAGATAAACTTCCAGTCCTGCATCGAAAAGTGAAACCCACATTCTGTTTTTCTGATCAAAAAGAATATCACTGAGTTTTCCCTTTCCGATAGATTCCGGACTGTCAGAATGCACATGATTCTTACCACCATCAACATCAAAGACACCTTTTTTTCGAGTACCCACATAAAGCTTACCCTTCGCATCCTGCGCCACTGATGTTATATCATCATGATAGCTATCAAAAGACCGGAAGTTCTTCAACTGTCCATCCGCCACCTTACTGCCATTCTGCATGTTGCTGATCTGCAAATTGCTGATATAGATTTTATTGCCCACACGCTTGAGCAGGCGCACATCATCTTCGTGATTGATACCCGACCTATCACCGTTATAATATAGATAGCTGGCCTCCGACTGGGCAAAGTTGATGACATACACACCCATATTCTCCAGAGATACCCAAAGATTATGTGCCTTATCTACAAAAGGAGTATATACATAAGGCGATGGGAGAAGGTCAGCATACGACTCCAACTTTTCCTTTTGGGTATCATAAGAGAAGAGTCCATTTCCATAGGTGGAAATCCATAATTTTCCATCACTTGCAGCATAAAACTGATAGCGTGGCTCACTGTTCAACTGCAAGAGATGCTGATTATAGATGCCCTCGAAATGATAAGTCTTCTTAGATGTAAGATAGAAGACGTCGCTACCATCAAAAGCCAGAATGATGGCATTGCCCATGTTATCCTGCACCACATGTGGCTGCTTAGGATTGTAAGCAGAACGAACCAACTGTCTTGATTCAATCAGATACTGATAGATACCATCATTGGTGGTCAGGAAGATAGATTCACCCCAGTAGGAAGCTTCCATTACCTTGCGTACCGATTTATTGAGGAAGGCAGAAAAGATATTAACAAACTTTCCGTTTTTACATTGATAGATGGTACCATCACCAGCCACCAGAAGTTCCTTCTTTCCTGCCTGAATGTAGTTGATTACATCAGAAACAGGGAGCGACATTTTTACTGAAGCAAAGTTCTTTCCATCAAAACGGATACGCTTTCCCTCACCCTTCTCGTTCCAAACCATCATCTCAGAAGCAGAAAGAAGGGTGTAACCTTTGATGGGTTGACTATAGCTGCCATTGCCCGTGAAATCTACAAAGGCATTTTTCTCAATATCGTAGCAGCTATAGAGACGACCACGAAGACGAATCCACAAGAATCTGTCTCCCCATGGCTCATTGTCAACAGAGAGTTGATATACACTCTGTGCACCAATCTTGAGTGGCAGAAAAGTTGCCAGCAGCAACATCATAAAGCCCTCAACACATAGAATCGTCTTTTTATTCATTAGCCAGTTTTTTAATCGGTTTATACGAAATGTGTTGCAAAAATAGCGAAAAAAACTTGTATTCATGTACAAAAACACAAAAAAAGAAGCACTGATGCGGATATTTTCCATCATATTGCACAATATTCCATTTGTATCATCACTATTCATTATACTTTTGCAGCAGAAACTAGACAAGGCATCACTTGAAGCAAAAACAAACGATAGCCTACCTAGCGAAATATCATTTAATATAAACAATAAAACATCAGCTTTCGCTCAAGAGGGCATCACCCAGACTACGTATTGGAATTTCGACCAGTTCCAGGCAGGAAATGAGAATGTAGCATTTAACACTCCTGTTAATTATGGTGGACTGTACATTGTAGGCCATGCAGAAGCTACAGCAGCCACTACCGTTGCTAAAAGCTTAAAGGATGTCAAATTGGGGGACCAGACTTACCAAATTAATTATGGTCTCAAATTGCCAGGTGCTTATACCTCAACGATTGCGACCAAGGCTTCTGAAATTACCAAAGATGCCATTGCCTTCGATGCAGGATGTGCAGGAACACTTTATGTATATGCAGAAGGAACAGATGCAGCTCGTGGCATCATCGTTTACTTCAACGGCGAGAAGAAAGATGAATTTACAAATCCTACTAAGGGCGAACAGTTCACAGCCAGCGTAACCAACGACCAGGCAGGTACCTATTATATCACAACTGTAAAAGCTGCACAAATCTATGCAGTGAAATTTGTTCCAACAAGCGAAACTGCTTCTACAAAAAAAATTACTTTGCCTGAGCAGGGTGTCATGACTTTCTCTGATGTTCACGCTTGGACAGTACCTGCAGGTTTGAAGGCTTACATCGCAGGTGGTCAGAAGACCCAGAAAGACGGAACCATCACTTTGACACTTACTGCGGTTGAGACAATCCCTGCATGCACAGGTGTAATTCTTGAAGGCAAGGGTAATGAGAGTTACGATCTGACATCTACCGACTGCGGTACTGCCATGAAAGAGGATGGTACAAAATCATTGGTTGATCTGAATTATGCACTCCGCCCAGTTATCTCTGACTATACCTTAGAGAAAACAGAGTTAGATTATACTGGCGATAAAAATACAGACAGCAAAGCCTTCCACAACTATATTCTTGGTGTAAAGGATGGCAAGGCTGTATTTGCTCCAACAGAAGCAGGCACACTTGCTGCCGGCAAGGCATACTATAAGATTCGCCGCGACCAGGACAACCTTGCCAAGGCTATCAAGGAGGACCCAACTGCCGCAAAGGCTATTTTCTTCAACTTTGGTGGTAATGGTGAGACAACAGGCATCAATGGTATTGAGAACGAGGCTAAGAAGAATGATGGCATCATGTTCAACTTGGCAGGTCAGAAGGTTCAGAAGTCATACAAGGGTATGGTCATCATGAACGGCAAGAAGTTCATCAACAAGTAACCAAACGAAGTTTCGGTTCATAGAATCGAAACTTCTGCTCCAAAAAAAGATGAAAACAACACTTTAAAAAGGCAATCATTATGAATAAAAAACAATATATCGCACCTCGCGTAGAGATATGCAACGTAGAGTTGGAGAATGCAATTCTGGCAGCATCTGGAGTTCAAGGCGATGCTGGAAGCATTGGCTTCGATGAGGAAACTGTTGCACCAGAGTCTGCCCTCTCAAGAAAGCATTATGGCATTTGGGATGATTAAAGGTTAAGAGTAAATTTGTTTCTATAATTGTAAACCTCTCCATATTTTTTTCAATATGCGAGAGGTTTTCTTTTTAAAACTCACTTTTTTATTCGTCAAAACAATCATAAAAAGCAATAACATAAAACAATCATAAAAAAGCAATAACATGACAAACAACTTGAAAAAACTTATTTCCTTTGCATCTTTGATGGCATTATCGCTTCAACTTCATGCCATCAACTACTACATTTCCCCAACCGGAGATGACAACAATGCAGGAACCAGAGAAGATGCACCTCTCGCCTCTCTGACCACTGTCCAGAAGAAAGTAAAGGCAGGTGACGTGGTATATATTCTGCCAGGAACCTACCAGGTGAAAGAAAACGAGATGATGGACAAGACATCCAGCAAGGTTTGGGACATCATCTTCGATTTCGCTACCAGCGGAACAGCAGATTCACCTATTATATATAAAGGTGTACAGGATGCACAGGGCAATCGCCCCGTGTTCGACCTCTCTGCCATCAATACCGGCAAAAGACTCACCGGATTCTATATCCGCGCCAAATACCTGGAGTTCTCCAATTTCGAGGTTATCGGCATCAACGTTCCCAAATCCTCGAGCAATACACAATCAGAAAACATCCGTATCAACGGAGGAAGCTACTGCAGATTCTATAACATCGCAACCCACGATGGTATGGGAATCGGATTCTATCTTACAGGACGTTCGGCACATAACATCATCAGCCATTGCGATGCCTACAACAACTTCGACTCCGTGAACATCTCTGTAAACAATGGCGGCAACAGCGACGGATTCGGCTGTCATGTCAGCGCAAACTACGAAGGCAACGTATTTGAATATTGCAGAGCCTGGCAAAACAGTGACGACGGATTCGATTTCATCAACTGTCAGTCGGCAGCCACTGCCAGATACTGCATAGCCTACCGCAATGGTTTCGACAAAGACGGCAACAGGCGTGCCGATGGCAATGGATTCAAGGCAGGAGGTTACGGTATGGGCAAGGAAGTGAAAATTTCCTCTGTACCGATGCACGAGGTGAGCCACTGCCTGTCGGTGGGCAACAAAGCCAATGGTTTCTATACCAATCACCACTTGGGCGGCGTCAAGTTCGACCATAATTCAGCCTACAGGAATGGCAGTTATAACTACTCTTTCGTCAACAGAAAAGGAAGTTCTCTTGATGATGCCATTGATGTGGATGGCTACGGGCACATCGTAACCCATAATATCTCCTACAAATCAAGCAAGATAGTGAAATCCATCGACATCAGCCAATGCACTATCCAGGACAACTCGTTTACCAGCACCGGCAACGTATGGGAGAATGAAGCCTGCAATGACTCCGATTTCTACAGCCTGAACCTTGAAGAGTTAACAGCTGCAAGAAATACAGACGGCAGTCTGCCAACCATCAACTTCATGCGATTGAAAGATGAAAGCAAAGACTATGGCTACGGCACATTCAACACAGATTCTACAACCACGGGCATAGGCTATATCACCATCAATCCATCAAAAGACGGATATTACTTCACCCTGGATGGCAAGCGGGTGACTCATCCACTCCGCAACCACCTATATATCCGCAACGGAAAGAAAATCATCAATAAATAACAAGCATCATGAAAAAATTCATTTGTATACTATCTATCCTGACACAGGCTATGGCACTCTGTGCCAAGAACTATTACGTGTCACCACAAGGCAAAGACAAGAACAACGGATTAAGCAAGTCAAAAGCCTTCGCCTCTCTTGCTCAAGCCCAAGCTCTCGTAGCTCCAGGAGACACCATTTTTATCATGCCAGGAACCTACAAGGTTAAGCAGAAAGACCTGATGGCACCCACCTATCAAAAGGTATATGCCGTAGCCTTCCTGCTCGATAAGAGCGGAACAGCCCAAAAGCGCATCAGCTACATCGGCATGACGGATGCCCAAGGCAAACGCCCCGTGTTCGATTTCTCGGAGGTAAAACCGGATGCCCGCATCACCGGATTCCTGCTGAGAGGCAGCTATCTCCACATCAAGAACATTGAGAGTATCGGTATTCAGGTAACACAACCCCATCATACCCAAAGCGAAAACTTCAGAATATTCAATGCTTCTCATAACAAGCTGGAGAACGTCTCTGCTCACGACGGCATGGGAATAGGATTCTATCTCATCAAGAAATGTGCACACAACTACTTCATCAATTGTGATGCCTACAACAACTTCGATACCGTTTCGGAAAACGGAAAAGGCGGCAATAGCGACGGATTCGGATGCCACCCGGGAACACTCGACAGCGAAGAGAATGTATTCATCGGTTGCAGAGCCTGGTATAACAGCGATGACGGTTACGATCTCATCAACGCCCAAGCCCCGGTGAAGTTCCTCTATAGCATCGCCTACAAGAATGGATTTGCCAGCATCAATGGCGAAGACAAGAAGATAGCAGATGGAAACGGATTCAAATGCGGAGGCTATGGCATGGGAAAAGTGGCCAGAACGAAGTTTGATAAAGCTCCGATGCATATTGCCGAAAACTGCATCTCGGCTGCCAACCGTGCCAATGGTTTCTATGCCAACCACCATCTGGGAGGTCTGCACTTCATCCATTGCTCGGCCTATAAGAACGGCGGTGCCAACTATAATATGACCAACAGAAAGGACAGAACCGAAACGGGCAACAGTAATGTAAACGGCTATGGTCACATCATAGAAAACTGCCTCTCATACGGTTCGGATGCCATCAAGAGCAACAAACATCTGATGAAGGTTGACGGAGACAGAAAGGACTGCACCATACAGAACAACTCCTTCAACTGGAATGAAGCCACCCAGAAGTGGGACAACGACAAGAAACTGACAAAGAGCAGTTTCAAGAGTCTGGATGCCCAAGAACTGCTGGCAGAACGAGACAGCCAAGGCATGCTGCCATCTTTCCATTTCCTCGAACCAACCCAGCCGAGCGGATATGGATACAACTTTGCTGATTACCAACGCCTGGTAAATGAATACAGAAACAGATAAGAAGTATAAATTTCCATCAATATGCACGATAGAACAAAGCATATTGATGGAAATATCTTACTTTTGCAGCAGGAACAACCCAACAGACAATCACAGATTTTAAACTTATAAACAATAATAATTATGACAATCAAAAGTAACATAAAAAGAATTCTCGTCATAGCATTAGCCCTACTGACCATGGTGTTGAATGTAAATGCAAAGATTCACACCATAGGTGATTCTACCATGGCAGACTATGACCAGAACGAACCAGACCAGAAAGGAATGTATGGATGGGGACAAGTGTTTGGCGATTATTTCACCAACGGCATGACAGTGAAAAACTGGGGCGACCGTGGTGAGAGTGCCCGCAGTTTCTATCGCAAGTTTTGGCCTAAGGTCAAAACAGAAATCAAAAAAGGGGACTATGTCCTCATTCAATTCGGCCATAACGACCAGAAATCAGTAGCGACTGATGTTTATCGCGAATATTTAAGTAGGTTTATATGTGAGACGCGTGAGCTTGGTGCCACTCCTATCCTTGTGACATCCATTTGCCGCAAGCTCTTCGAGGGCACCAAGATTTCACGCCTCGGACGTATAGACAATGGCAAGGCACATGGCGTGGATGAGAATGACCACACCTACGACTACCCTCATCACATGAAGAAGGTGGCCGATTCCCTAAAAGTGGAATGCCTCAACCTCACAGCAGCCTGCAAGGAATATATGGAATCCTGGGGACCAGAAGGCTGCAAGCAGTTTTTCCCAGCCGGCGGTTCTACCCACACCAACGAACTGGGTGCAAGAGTAAACGCCCAACTGGTGGCACAGCTGATGTACAAGGCAAATATCCTCAAGAAATACATCAACATCAACAAGATTTATCTTCCAAAAAATGACGGAAAGATAGCCATTGTTGCCAGTCCTAAGAATGATTCCGATTCTGCAGCGATTCTGCAGAAGAAGACTGGAACTACTATATGGTAAAGACGGGAGCCGATGGTTATGCCGTATTCGGCAATCTTTCAGGCGAAAACCTCGCAGTTCCAGAAGGTCTGATTGCCTACGGCGTGATTCAAGGCACAGAGAGCAACCTGGTAAAACTCGTAAAGGTGGGCAACGTGATACCTATGAACGTAGGGATTATCGTAAGAGGCAAGCCCAACACCGAGTATTCGCTTACAGCCACCACAGAGGCTCCGATGTTCAAGCGTCAAAAGCAGAACCTGCTCAGGGTGAGCGAAAAGACCGAAGCCATCAAGGCCAAGGAAAAAGGCGGCTACAATTATCTCTTTACCAGCGAGAAGAAGAAGATTACCTTTATCCCAGCCGACGGAAAGACTTCGCTGCGCATCAAGCGAGCTTATCTGGTGAGTCCAAACAAACAGGAAAGCATCACCATCGAGCGCAGACAGAGCAACGGCAACGCAACAGCCAAATAGAAAGAATAAAATCATTTCACGTGTCACAGATATAAAACTCAAAACAATGAACAAGAAAACTTTCATGATTCAAGCCATCCTTGCCGCTTGCTGCATCGTTACATCCTGCAGCAGCGACACGGTGGATGGCGACAAGGAATATTTTACTCGTGGGCAAATAGCCTATACACTGGAAGATGAAAGCAAGATTTTCTTCTTCGACAATGGGGATGGCACTGCCATGGTTACCTACAACCGCAAATATCCCATACAGCTCAACGACAACAACCAGGCAAAACTGACCACCTACGTAGGATCAGTAACCATCCCAGAGACTTTCACCGTGGATGGAAAGACTTACCGGGTAACCAGCGTAGATGAGATGGCTTTCGCCAACAACACTACGCTCGCCCAACTCACCCTTCCGGAAACCATTACCACCTTCGGACAGGGTGCATTCGCCAACTGTTCGGCGATGACAGCCGTCAACATCCCTGCATCCATCCAGGAAATCCCAGGCGCCTGTTTCGCCCAATGCAAGAAGATGGAAGCCTTCACCCTACCAGAGCAGGTGAAGACCATCGGCAGCCTGGCATTCGCCAACTGCGCCAAGGCAAGCAAGATAGAGCTCAACGAGGGCATCACCACCATCGGCGAACGTGCCTTCCTGGGTTGCTCAGCCGTCAGGGAAATCACTCTGCCAAGCACCGTCAGCAAGATGGGCGGCAACGTTTTCTACAGAGCCAGCAAACTGACCAAGGTTCATGTCAAGGCAACAACCCCTCCGGCATTGCAAGATTCTCTAGGCGATTATATTTCGAAGGCTACACTCTATGTGCCTACAGGCTGCAAGAGTGCATACGAAGCCGACAAACTCTGGAGCAAGTTTAATACAATAGAAGAAGAATAAGTCATGAAACATATATTATTCACCCTACTCTTAGCCTCAGCCAGCATCTCTGGCATGGCACAAAACACAAAGACCATCCATGGTGTCATCACCGACGGAAACGGCGACCCGGTGATTGGCGCCACCATCAAGGTGGGCAAACAGGGCACCGTTACCGATATGGATGGCAAATACACCCTGTCGGTTCCTAATGGCACCCACCAGGTGGAAGTTTCCTACATCGGAATGAAGACCAGAAAGGTCAACATCAAGGGCAACCAGGCAAGCGCCACCCTGCAGGAAGATTCCAAGATGATGGACGAAGTGGTGGTTATCGGTTATGGTTCCGTTAAAAAAGGTGATGTAACCAATGCCGTAGCCAAGGTGAAGGGCGACCAGCTGAAAGACCGTCCTGTGAGCAATATTGCAAGTGCTTTGCAGGGAGAGTTGGCTGGTGTTGAAATCCGTACCACCAGCGGTGCGCCAGGCAGTGGGGTTCAGATCAACGTGCGTGGTGCAACATCTATCAACGAGAGTGGCAACTCAAATCCTCTGTTCGTGGTAGATGGCGTTCCTATGGACGAAGACTTCGACCTCGTCAACCTCAACCCTCAGGACATCGAGAGCATCGAGGTATTGAAGGATGCATCTTCCAGCGCCATCTATGGAAGCCGTGGTGCCAATGGTGTAGTAATCATCACATCCAAGAAAGGTAATGATGAGGGCAAGGTGAGAGTAAACTTCAGTGCCGACTATTCCCTGAACGCTCCCGAACGATACATGGACATCATGAGTCCTACTGAGTGGATTGAATGGAGAAAGAAGGCTAACAATGTGCGCTACGTCAACCAATATGGATTAAAGGGTGCAAAGGAGACAGATACTTACGCTGAGCGCATCGCCTTCACCGGCGGTGTGAGCGTAAACTATGTAAACGATCCTCGATGGGATATGCCAAACTATGGCGGTCTCTCTCTCATCGACTGGCAGAAGGAAATCTTCCAGACAGCCCTGGCACAAAATTACAACCTCTCTGTTTCATCAGGCAACAAGAAGAGCAACTTCCGTGCTTCCCTGGGCTATGTCAACCAGGAAGGTATCGTTATCAAGACAGGATTCGAACGCATCAATCTTAAGATGAGCGCACAGACCACCGTCAAGGACAAGTTGACCTTGGGATTCGACCTGGCTCCACAATTTACCGTTACCAAGGGTGGCAACGTGGACGGCAAGGGCAATACCGCCCAGCTGGCCCTGACCCTGGCTCCGGTTGCCGAAGCCGAAGCCGGACTCTATACCGGTGCCCAGCCATACACTCGCTATCTCTGGGCAGGAAGTGCGATTAGTCCTATTGCCAACATGGAATACTCCAGCTATCATGACGAGAAAATCCGACTCAATGCATCTGCTTTTGCCCGTTATCAGATTCTTCCGGAACTGACAGTCGAAGTTTTGGGCAGCTGGCTGTTTGTCAACAGCGAGCGCCATCGCTTCACCCCAAGCAGCCTTAATAGATATTGGGCTTCTTATCCTGAAGGATATTATAGCGACGGAAGCTGGACAGGCAGTCGCAGCCATAAATATTTAGGTCAAGCCACTGCCACTTATAATAAGGATTTCGGCAAGCATCATCTCAATGTGGTGGGCGGCTGGTCTGTGGAAATGACCAAGGACGGAAGTTCTTACACCATTGGTGCCACACAATATCCAAACAATGCCCTGAATGGCGGATTCTCGGATATGACCACCGTTACCCTGAAAAATGTATCTGCCGTTTTCAGCACAGAAGATCGCCTGGTATCTTACTTCGGCCGTGCAGAATATGGCTTCGACAGCCGCTATCTGCTCAACGCCAGCATCCGAAGAGACGGCAGCAGCCGATTCGGAAAGAATAAGAAATGGGGCACCTTCCCTGCCGTTTCTGGTGCATGGAGAGCCAGCAACGAGAAGTTCTGGAAGAACAACTGGCTGGTAAATCAGGCAAAACTCCGTATAAGCTATGGTGTAAATGGCTCTAACTCTATCCCGAGCAACTCTGCCTATGGCATACTCAGTAACAGCAACTATAGCCAGGACGGCAAACTGACCACGGGTTTCATCCCGGGAAGCACCGCCAATGATGATTTGGGATGGCAGAAGACGGATTCATGGAATGCCGGTATCGACCTGGGGCTCTTCAACAATCGCATTTCTTTGGCTGTGGATTACTACATGAAGAATATCCGTGATATGCTTTATCAGATTACCCTGCCTGCCGATATGGGTTATACACGTGGATATACCAATGTGGGCAATATCCGGAACACGGGTATCGAACTGGAATTGAAAACAGAGAACCTGACGGGAAGATTGCGCTGGACCACCAACTTCCAGTTCTCCTGGAACAAGAATAAGGTGATTGACTTGGGAGCTAACTCTACCATCTTTACAGGCTATGACCACTCTACCCAGGTGATTGAAGTGGGTCGCCCTGCAGGCGAATACTATCTCTATGATGCTGTAGGCGTTTACGAGACTGCCGAGGATTTGAAGAAATATCCTACCCAGACAGGTTCGGTAGTAGGTACGGTTCGTTATCGCGATGTAAGCGGTCCTGATGGTGTGCCAGATGGTAAGATTACCGAGGCCGACCGTGTTCACATGGGACATCCGCAGCCATCATGCACCTATGGTATGACCAACAGCTTCAAGTATAAGAATTGGACAGCCTCTTTCCTCATTACGGCACAGACTGGTGGTAAGATATATGGTGCGCTAGGCCGTGCCTTCGACCGTCAGGGTATGGGAACATCGGTGAATGTATTGAGAAAGTGGAAGAACATGTGGTTCTCTGAAAGCGACCCGGGCGATGGCCATACACCACGTGCATGGGGATCGGGTATCAACGAAGAGTATGATAACCGCTGGCTCTACAGCAGCGACTTCATCAAGTTGAAGAATGTAACCCTCTCTTACAACTGGCGCATGCCTAAAAAGGCATTTATCAGTAACGTTCTCCTCAGTGCCAGTGTAGAGAATGTATTCATGATTGATTCATATGATGGAGGTTATTCACCAGAAAGCAACAACTCAACAAGCCGCATCTCAAGCTACGATTACGGAGCATATCCAATGGCAAGAACATTCAATTTTGGTGTAAATATTCAATTCTAAACAAGCAAAACGATTATGAAACTATATCAGTATATTATAATAGGTGTAGCAGCCCTGAGTCTCACAGCCTGTGATGATTTCCTCACGGTAACACCAAAGAATACGGAGACCACAGATAACTTCTACCAGACAGAAGCTCAGATGGACCAGGCTCTTACCGGACTTTACGGAACGCTGAAGCCTATACCTAAGTATCTCTTCGCCATGAGCGAACTCCGTTCAGACAATACCTGGGTACTCACAGACAGCAAGCAGAACGACTATGCCGATGTGGCCACCTTTAATGCCAATGGTCTTCTTACCGACAACATCGTGTCGGGATGCTGGAGCGATTACTTCAAGATTGTATCCGCCGCCAACACCTTCCTCGACAAAATAGAGGCACTCGACTTCAACGACCTGAAAGTAAAGAAGCAGTATAAGGCAGAGGCACGCTGCATCAGAGCCCTGGCTTACTTCGACCTGGTCAGATTCTTTGGCAGAGTTCCTGCTCCTACGCATATTCTCACTACCAACCAGTCGTTTGAATTGAGACAGAGCGAGGCGGTAGATGTATATAACAGCATCATCGTACCCGATTTGCAATATGCAGTAGAAAACCTGGCAGAGACGGCTTCCGACTATCAGGGCAAGGCACACAACGAGCGCCTTACCCAGGTGGCAGCCAAGGGATTCCTGGGTAAAGTATATCTCACCATGGCAGGCTTCCCACTCAACGATACAGCCAAGAAAGCAGAGGCACAACAGCTCTTCAAGGAGGTTATCGATTATGCCACAGCCAGGAACAAGTATTGGATGGCCGACATGGACGCCTGGAACCAGAGCTGGCTGCACGAGAACGATAACAAGTATGCCATCTTCGAGATTCAGTATATCGCAGAAGCCGGACAGGGCAATCCGATGGTAACACTCACCGTACATAGCAACCCAGGCACAGACTGGTGCGGCAACAACCTCGTGACTGGTACCCACGTTTATATAGAACGAGGACTCCAGCGCCACTTCATTGCCAAAGATGAAATTACGGGAGAATATATAGACAAACGTGCCGACGGAACCCTCAACCTCAAGGAGACTGTAGATGAAGACGGTAACATCGTAACCAGCGAAGGAAAAACGTTCTATACAAAGTATTTCGAAAGCAAGGTGAAGCGTGCCAAGTTTGGAATGTCGGATATGGATGCCACTATCGTTGATCGCAGCTACTGGCCACAGAACTTCCAGCTGCTCCGCATAGAAGACATCATGTTGCTTTATGCTGAGTGCGTGGGTAACACCACCGAAGGCAGAGAACTGGTAAACAGGATTCGCCGACGTGCAGGACTTGCTGACCTGGACATCAACTTATCCGAAGAAGAATTCCAGAAGGCTGTGCAGGATGAACGCAGATACGAACTTGCCGAAGAAGGCGTAAGATGGTTTGACCTGGTTCGCCGAAACGAGTATGTAGATACCATCAAGCAGATGTTCATTGATGATGATGACACCGAGAATGGCACCTACAAGCAATACGCCAACCGTGTGAACGCCGACATGTATCTCTATCCTATCCCACAAAGTCAGATAGAAGTACGCAAAGGTCTCTACACTCAGAACAAGGGATACTAATATGACGCAAAATCATCTCAAAAAAAATCATAAGATGAAGAAAATTATCTGCATTTTATTCGCAGCCATGAGCCTGATGCCAGCGGCTGCCAAGAAACAGCCAGCCGTGGTAATCCTCACAGCCGGCCAGTCGAACACCGATGGACGAGTGATGAACACCGACCTTCCTGCCGAAATCCAGAAGCAGAAATACAAATACTGCCAGTGGAGTTTCGGTTCCAGCAGCCTCTCAGGCGAAGGTAAGTTCGAGACCTTCTGGCCCCGAATCAACAACCGAAACAAACCGGGTCGCTGGGCTTACGATGCCATCGTATATTGGAACGTAGAGAAGAAACTCAAAAAGAATTTCTACGTCATCAAGGAGAGTCTGGGCGGCACCGCCATCGACACCCTCTGCCGCAGCACCAGCAATCAATACTGGAATGCATCGCCAGAATATCTCGCCAAGAACGTGGCTTCCGATAAGGGCGGCAAGAGTCTGCTCAAGGCTTTCACCGAGAATATCGGTGCCTGCATTGACAACCAGCTGAGCAAGTTGCCGGAGGAATATGACATCAAATTCATGCTCTGGCATCAGGGAGAGAGCGACCGTCATCAGGCAAAGAACTACTATCACAACCTGAAGCAGATGCTCACCTATATCCGCACTTATCTCGTAGAGAAAACAGGCAATAAGAAGTATGCCAACCTGCCTATCATCATAGGCGGCATCTCGCACAAGAGCAAGCAGTGGAGCCAAGGTGTAGAAGATGCGCAGCACCGACTCGCCCAGGAAGACAAGAACATCTATGTGGTAGATGTGCCGAATGCCAGCCTGCGCAGCGATGTTCTCCATTTCGATGCCGAAGGTGCACAGGAGTTGGGCAACAAGATGTTCCAGCTCATTGAGAAAAAGAAACTTCTAAAATAAAGAAGAAACTTCTCAAGTAAAGACATGATATCAATAGGTTACAAAGTAAAGCCATGAGATCAATAGGTTACATTATATTTTCACTTTTGAGCATGGTGCCTACGGGCATTCATGCTCAAAGTATTTCCATCGCCAAGTATGCCGACAACAGGCAGGCGGCACTCTCCTTCACCTTCGATGACGGCTTGAAGGAGCAATACTCCATCCTCTTCCCGAAGATGAAAGAACTGGGTATCAAGGGTACTTTCTGCCTCATCGGTTCACGCATGAACCAGCAGCCCAAGAACCCCGAAAAGCAAACCTTCTCGTGGGAACAGGCAAAGGAAATGGCACAGGACGGACAAGAGATGACGAGCCATGGCTACGGCCATAAGAACGTATCAAAACTAACCCCGAAAGAGCTGCGCTACGAGGTGCAGCACAACGATACACTCATCTATCAGCACACCGGCATCTTCCCTCGCACCTATTTCTATCCTGGCAACAGGAAGAGCGATGAGGCGGTGGCATTTTGCAGCAAAGACCGTGTGGGCACGCGCACCTATCAGGTAAGTCTTGGCAGCAAGCGCACCCAGGAATGGTTTGAGGATTACCTGCAAGGAGTAATAGATAAAGGAGAATGGGCTGTGACTATGACCCACGGCATCCGCATGGGATACGACAGTTTCGGCGAC
>OBCQ01000126.1_pt1 | contig 21356 bp, 16 predicted proteins | sample 1517991 | NCBI WGS metagenome assembly OBCQ01 (sample SAMN03418263, study PRJEB22391) | human gut metagenome | biome: human-gut; feature: organic feature; material: feces | host: Homo sapiens | place: Tanzania | collected 2013-01
TACTTCACAAAGATAGATATCCGCGTGCAGAAGGAGATAAAGCTCTACTCTAAGTCGGCCAAGATTCTCACCATGCACCCGTCAAGCTCGTACACCTTGCAGCAGGATGCCAACAAGCAGTACGTTCTGCGCATCAGCAATCCGCAGATATTCTGGTCTACCAGCAAGTATCTCGTAATTCAGGTTAAGAAGTAATTGCGCACGAATCATTATACAGACGACAAATGCGCATAGGTGTAATCGTAGCAATGGACAAGGAGTTTGCACAGCTGCAGACTCTTGCGTCCGACAAGAAGGAACAGACCGTTGCGGGCCGCACTTTCGTTGTGGGCCGCATCGGCGAGAACGAAATTGTAATGCAGAAGTGCGGCATCGGAAAGGTGAACGCAGCGGTTGGAGCCTCGGAAATGATTGCCGCGTTCCATCCCGATCTGGTCATCTCTACCGGCGTGGCTGGCGGTGCCGACACGAGTCTCGAGGTTTGCGAGGTGGTGGTGAGCACGGCTTGCTGCTACCACGACGTCTATTGCGGCGACGAGTGCGCAATGGGTCAGGTGCTCGGCATGCCCGAACGCTTCGAGAGCGACGCCGCCCTCGTTGAGAAGGCCACATCGCTCAACTGCCACACGCAGGTGCACGCCGGACTCATCGTCACTGGCGACTGGTTTGTCAACTCTCGCGAGAAGATGCAGCAGATTCTCGACAACTTCCCAACGGCAATGGCTGTAGACATGGAGAGCTGCTCTATAGCGCAGACCTGCCATATCTATAACACGCCGTTCGTCAGCTTCCGCATCATCAGCGATATTCCGCTCAAAGACCACAAGGCACAGATGTACTACGACTTCTGGGAGCGTATGGCAGAAGGATCGTTCGAAGTGACGAAGGCGTTCCTTGAAAGAGTATAAAAGCCCCTCCCAACCCTCAAGCCTCTCCCAACCCTCCCCGTCGGGGAGGGCTTAGGATAGCTTAGAAAAGAATAATCCTCGGCTTAGAAAGGCCTAAGAAGGCTTAGTTAGGTTTAGACGCAGCCTTTTCCTCTGCCTTTCCCTCGGCTTAGAAAGGCTTAAGAAGGCTTAGTTAGGCATAGACGCAGCCTTCCCCTCAGCCTTTGCCTTGGCTTAGAAAGGCTTAAGGAGGCTTAGTTAGGCTTAGACGCAGCCAAAAACAATAAAAAAGACAATGAAAAAAATACCAAGTTTCACAATAAACCACAACACCCTCTTGCGCGGCATCTACGTTTCGCGCAAAGACTCAGTAGGTGGCGACACCGTAACCACATTCGACATCCGCATGAAGGAGCCTAACTGCGAACCGGCGTTGCATCCCGGCGCACTCCATACCATCGAGCATCTCGCCGCAACATATCTGCGCAACGATGCCGAGTGGAAGGACCGCATCGTGTATTGGGGCCCGATGGGCTGCCTCACTGGTAACTATTTGCTGATGCGTGGCGACCTTGAGCCGCGCGACATCGTAGATCTCATGCGCCGCACGTTCCGCTTCGTGGCAGACTTTGAGGGCGAGATACCGGGTGCCGAGCCGCAGGACTGCGGCAACTGGCTGCTTCACGACCTGCCGATGGCACGTTGGGAGTCGCGCAAATACTGCGAGGAGGTGCTCGACGTAATCACCGACGCCAATATGGTGTATCCGCAGAAGTAGAGAAAACGAGAATATCTATATATTTAATAGGTATAAACTTGTAAAAAACAAGTGTTGACAAGAAAAAGTTAGCAAAATATTTTGCCGAACCGCCGAAATTGCTTACCTTTGCACCGCTTTACAAAAGCACGGGATGTAGCGCAGTTGGTTAGCGCACGCGTCTGGGGGGCGTGAGGTCGCAAGTTCGAGTCTTGTCATCCCGACAGAAAAAGGGTTAAAACGCTATTTCCCAGTGTTTTAGCCCTTTGTCGCTTTAATATACTCGGCGATAAGTCGGCGTGTGTGAAAAGTCACTATAATTATTTGTTTAACCGAGTCCTCGACGCAAAAACGTAGAGGACAAAAAAATGTGCTCAAAAAATTCTGAAATAAACAAGTTGAAGGGCTGGACTCCACCGGTCTTTCATCAGGCGTCGGAGTGTTATGTATCGTTTACGGCATTTTGTCCGGAAACGGGGAAAATGAAGCTCAAGAAAATAATGCTTGGCCGCATAAAGAGTAAGCGGCTGCAAAGGGAGAAGGCACGGCAGATTATGCAGCACTTAACGGAAAAGCTGCTCGATGGGTGGAATCCGTGGATAGAGGCTGTAAGTCCAACGGAATACACGCTATGGGATGATGTCGTGCTTAAATACGAGCAATGGTTAGCGAAAATGGCCAAAGAAAACGGCTATCGCATGGAGACAGTAGCAAGCTACATGAGCTACATGAAGGTGTTGAAGGACTGGATAGCCGACAAGAATGTACATTATATATATCAGTTTGACCGGCGCGTAGTCGGCAAGTTTCTGGACTACGTATTTGTCGAGCGCAACAATACCCTGCAGACACGTAATAATTATTTGGCGTGGATAAAGACCTTCGCGAAGTATCTTGTGCAAAGGTCGTACGTGCCAAAGAACCCGACAGAAGGGTTTCAGATGGTTATGCGCAGCGCACGCTTCAAAAATCGCGATACGATAGATGAGCGCAATCTGCAGCGATTAAAAGAATATCTCGAGAAGAATAACCGCCATTACCTTTTGGCTACATACATATTATATTATACGTTTTTGAGACCTCGTGAGATGTCACTACTGAAGATTGAAGATATCAACATCAAGAAGCAGTTGATACTTGTGCACGGTGACAACGCCAAGAACCACGCCGATGCTGCTGTGACGTTACCGAAGAAGATATTGCTGCTGATGGTAGAGCTGGGCGTGTTCAATAGCCCTGGCAGCTATTATCTCTTCTCCAATGGTTTTAAGCCCGGGGCGGAATACCGCTCCGAGAAGAGCTTCCGCGACTATTGGTTACACCATGTAAGGCGCGACTTGAAGTTCCCGGAGCGGTACAAGTTCTACTCACTTAAAGACACTGGCATCACTAACATGCTCAGGCAGCATGTGGATACCGTATCTGTGCGTGATCAAGCGCGACACTCAAGCATTGATATAACAAATATCTATGTGCCGCATGACATGAAACGTGCGAATGCTACGTTGAAAGACTACGACGGCGACTTTTGAAAACTGGAGGGCGCGGACTACTTAAGGGGATAGAACGTGCCCTCTACAACATCTGATAGTTCGCCGTCAACGACCTCATATTTGAGCTGTTGACAGTAGAACTTTTGGTTTGCGATATTGAATATGCGGCGCACATCACGACGCTGCACAGTGCGGAAGCGTATAGTGTAAACCATCGTCAGGTCAACATTGACATTTGTAGACCAGTATGTATTATACATGCCGGTACTCGAATTTATGGAGAGGTCGTAGTTGCCGTCAGCTTTGACAATACGCACGGTCTGATGCTCCCAGAAGGGGTATGAATGAGCGGCATCACGTCTGGTGCGAACCTGCAAGCGGCTGTTAATAGTGACGGGCACGACTAGATAATGGTTGTCGCGATTCTCGCCTATAACCTCAAATTTGCTAACCCCCATGTAAAAGCCCACGTACATGTTGTCTTTAGCTGACGCTTCAGAAGTGTCGCTAAACAAGCGCTCAGCAACACCCTTGCCCTCATTTTCGTCGACAACAGTACCCACATCGCCGTCACCATTTTCTACGATCGGCATCGGGTAGCTATAGTAGTTACGCAACTGCGAAAATACATTTTCGATAGGAACTATTTTAAGTTCGGTTTTATCTGTATTGGACTCATCGACGCGCGGTCCGAACTGGTTAATCATCGCCAAATTTGTAAAATCAGAATCCACCGACCAAACAGCGAAGGGAAATTCGAAATCTACCGCTTGTATGTTAGAAGTGTCTGCCACGTTAAAGAAGAAGCCTCTATTATAATATGCCGTCATTGAATGGTATGAATCCACGACTTTCTGCGGCGGAGCGCCGCGCTTGTCGAACACCGGATCACCGCCTAATATGTGCGACCAAACATCCCAAAGTTCGAAATAGTACATGTCGTATTTAGCTTGTTTGTGAGGGCATTTGACGTACTCTATCTTTTGCGCGAAGTCAGCGTCAAGAGCATAGCGCTTATAGATGGGAGTGTTGGGGAACTTGTAGCTCACGTTGTGGTAAGTGATGTCGTCTGGTGGGTCTTGGTCGTATTTTTTATCAACATTACCGACAATATCGGCACTATTGACGATCTCAACTGCCGTAGCGCTATAATAGCTGCGCAACGTTTGGACTTCTACATTTTTAGTATTATTGTCAACAAGAAACCTCACGCCGCACAGCTTCTCGACCTCTGAAATAAAGTCCGACACCTTCCAGTTCTCGACCATCTCGTTGTACTTTAGAGTCTTGTAGCCATGCACAAAGATGAGCTTGCTCAGCTCCTTGTGCGAGCCGAGGATATTGCTGGCGATATTGTACCCGAGGGCGGTAATGACGCGTCGAACAATAGCGGCAAGATAAGGCTGTGGGCATAGCGTAGTGCCTTTTTTAATAGTAACTGAGGTCGCGCCCTCGGTCTCGTTGATTTCGTTATAAACCTCGGAGCTGGCTGCGAGCTCATTGACGCCTTGACCGAAGAGCTTAGCTTTAGCGACGACGGGGCAGCAGACGAAGTCGAATGTCGGATATGAAGCATAAAGAGAGTCTTGAGCGATAGATTCGCTTAGCTCATCAATACTGCCAAGGTCGAGGTCGCGAATGTATTTGTCGCTGCCAGCGAGAAAATTTAGTTCTGAGTTACCGGCTGCAATCTGTATTTTTACATTGCGGTCGCTTATCTCAAGAATTATCTCTGTACCCTTGATAATAACACCCTTCTCACAGTAAAGTATCGCTGAGCGGTTCTGTGGATGCTTCGCAATATCAATGCGATGGATAGCATTATATATGACCGCATTTCGAGGATCATCGAGTGATATGTCGATGTCGAGGGTGTGTTGGCCTTCGGAGGTGAAGAAGGGGTTGCGGTCGTAGAACTCCAAGGATATGTCAGCAGCGAGGTGAACCTCGCTGCCGTCAATAAATAGCTTTATCATTTTCTTTGTCTGCTAACGTTAGACTTCATTTTATTCACCAAGCGCTCTGCTTCTATTGTGCCATGCTTGCCCGTAGCATAGGTCTCGGCGACAATGGGAGTAGAGAATCGCTTGTCGATATTATTAAGTGAGCGTACGACGCGAGAGAGAACCGTTGTGACGGCAGACGTATCAGGCGCCGCTGTAGCAGTAGCAACTTTTGGACCGGCAACTGCTCTACGAGGTGCGAACTGCGAAGAACCTGGCACCACGGCGGCGATATCTTCAGACGATAGACGCGACACGCTGCCAGAGCGCTGCGCCTCATTGATGAGGTTGAGCACTGGCAGAACATTTGGATTTGCTGTGGCAAATCGGTTCGCTACAAACTCGTTGGAGTGCACAATGCCTTGCGGCTTATCCCATGGACCAGCAGGAGTAAAGCCGCCAGTGTCGAAGCTACCAACGGCTGCTTTAGCCATCTCAAAAGCAGCCGTGATAAGCGCCGTCTCGACAGCAGCCTTAGCAAGACCCGCAGCTCCAAGGGTACTGACATTCTTGGCTATGGAAGCCGCACGTGCCGCAAGAATGGTTTTCTCCAGCGCATCAATGATTAAAGACAGAATACCACGCAGAAAATCTTTAAATTGAGCTCTCTCGCCTTGAAGAACTTTGCTCATCTGCTCTCCGAGCTGCTGGCCTGTAGATACGATAGCCTCACAGATGATGTCATTGTATTTTTGCGTAAGCTCTTGCTTGCGTTTAAGGGAGGCTTCTGTTTGCTCGAGCTCTGCGTTGTCTATCTCCTGCTGAATAGCTTGGCGCTGTTCGGCAGTAAGTTTTGTTCCATCGAGGAGTTTCTGAAGGTACCCTTGCCAAGCCTTTGATCTATTCTCTTGACTCTGCTCGTCGAGATAGCCTGCTTTAACATTGGTCTTGCGTTGACTCTCCATAAGCTCGTCAAATGTTGCCTTCGCATCACTGATGAGCCTGCTGCTCGACTCCTTGTTGACTTTGTCAGTTTCTGCCTTAAACCGCTCTTTAAGCTTCTTAAGGTCTGCCTGGTAAACCTCCTCGCTGATAAGCTTCTTGCCATGAAGATTCTCAAGTAGCGCGAGGTCTTGGTCGTACTTTTGCTTAATAGTGTCGAGCTCATGGGCGAGCTGCTCCGCCTCGGTATCACCGAATGACTGCTCAATTTCGTGGAGTTGGTCGTAAAGTTTCACCTTGTAGTCCAGGATCTGCTTCTCGATCTCAGCACGCTTTTTAGGTTCGAGCCCTGCAATCTCAAGTTTTTTGTTAAGCTCCTCAAGTTGCAGATCTTCTATCTTGCGGTTATACTCCTCTTGCGTAGCGATGTCACCTTTTAGATAATCTTCTTTTGCCTTTGTGCGCTTGGTCTCGTACTCTGCAGTAACAGCATCAAGTGCTTTCTGCACTTTCTTGCTTGCTTCGGCCTCTTCTTTTGCAGCAGCTTTGGCAGCATCTTCTGGCGAGACGTAATGACCAGGCTTGTTTTTATTATCATCTTCATCTTGCTTCTTATCTTCATTTTTTTTAACGACATCAGCTTTCAAATCTTCGCCATACACCTTTACAATACTATCACGCTCAACCATAAGCTTGCGTAGCTTATTGTTAGACTCTTTGACAGCCTTAACCTCTTTATCTGTAGATGTCGCGATGCCCACGCCTGCCTGCCACGTTGAAGGCATGTAAGCCGTCTGGTTATTAGCGCTTTTTTGACGAGCTTTAGCCTTATCGAACTCCTCTTGCGCTTTGCGCAGCGCAATGCGCTCCTTGGCGATTTCGCCGCCAATGCGCTTCAATTCATCCTTTGCACCCTCCAGTTCATATTTGCGCTGAAGCGTAACGAGATAGTCATTTAGAGCGGCGTCATTGGCTTTATATTTGCGAGTTGTCTCATCGAGCTGGGCATTGTAGTTAGGAATAATATCATTGAGTTTAGCAACCGCTTCGCGCCTGTCGTCCATACTCAATGTCTCATCTTTTGCGGCTTCAATAAGCGTGCGTATCTTGGCCTCTTCCTCACCTACCTTAGATGCTGCATCTTGTCTGATCTCCGTAAGCTTGTTTTGAGAAATAGTAGCATCGTCTAACTTCTGTCGATACAACACTAAAGCAGCAGTAACCGCAGTGACAGCACCGAGGAAAAGTCCGAAAGGGTTGGCTCCGATTACAACGTTTAGCATTTTTTGAAGGGCAACAGTTTTTGACATTGCGCCATTTAACACAGCGTGGCGTAGCATTATCGTCATGAGCCATTTGTCTTCGAGCTGTGTCCAAAAAATCTTCAGTTTCTTAACAGCAACAGCACGTTGCTCCCAAATGACGGACAACTTTTGCCCCGCCACGTACCCTGCGATAGTAGCCGTAAGCGTGAGGAGCGCCTTTCGGTGCGCTATGACAAAATTGGTGATTGAACTAAGGCCCTTAACGGCAAGCGAACCGGTGCTGATGCCTTGCTGAACAAGAGGAAGCAGTTTTTCGCCAAGATCAATCGATAAGTCAAGAAACTGCTTTTTAGCTTTGTCAATATTAGCCTGAACAGTGTTATTCTGGACATTAAACTCATCAATCACGCTGCTGCCGTCATTATAGGCGTTAAAAGCGACCAGTTGAGCCTCTTTGACTTGGTCTATATGAGAAGCCACTGATGATAAAACGCCTACCGCACGAGTACCTTCGAGTTTCATTTCTGAGAACATCGGTGCCATTTTATCAAAACCACCGGTATTTTTCATGGCGGTAAGAAATTTCAGAAGAGCTTCGTAGGCATCTGTTTTCAACAATTTCGTAAAGCTCGCAACGTCTTGCCCTGCAAGCGTAGCAAAACGTGCAGGCTCCTGATACATCTTAGTGATGAGCTGCGAAAACACGGTGGAAGCTGTAGCTTCTTCCTGCATATTCTGGTCGAGTGCAGAAGCTAAGCCCATTATCTGCGCTTGTGTCATGCCGGCCTGTTTGGCCACACCAGACAAATCAGCTGTGAAATCGACAATATAGCCAGCGTTAGCCGAGGAACTTTGTGCAAGGTCGTTGACTGCAGAACCCGTAGCCAACATCGCACCACGCAAGCCCTTCTTTTCGTCCTCGCCGAACATATGCGCAAGTTTGCCTATCTTATCGACCGCTCCTTCGCCAAGGTCCTCGCCCAGAGCTACATTTATTTTATCTGCGCCATCGACAAACTCCTCAACTAAATTCTTACTTGTGATGCCAAGCCTACCTGCAACGCCTGCGAGATTGTTGAGCTGCTCGCGAGAAGTGCGAGTGTCCATTTTTTTGAAGTCCTCGTTCATCTCGTGCACCTGCTCAGCTGTTTGGCCAGTATATTTGCGCACGTCAGCCATCGCTTCCACCATGTCGGCGTAGTCGTTGACGCATTGACGAATCGTAGTCGTGACACCGCCAAGAGCATCGACGCCAGTTTGAAGAGTGTAGTACCACTTATTAAAGAAGTCAGCCATGCCATTAAGGCGCTGACCGAGTGACTTTGACTCTTCTACAACGCCATGAATAGCATGTTTATGCTCAGACAGTATAGAGTTGAGCTGCGCTATAGCCTGAACCTTGTCTGTGTACTCCTTTGTACCAATAGTCATCTTCTTGACATCTCGCGTTAGCTCACGAATTTTCTTCTGGATAGCCGGGATAGAATTATCAACCTCGGAACCATCGATAAAAATCTTAACTGTGCGATTGTATGTTTTTGCCATATTATCCCTATTTAATATGGCAAAAATAGCAGATAAAAATATAGTAGCAAAGGACGCAAAATAAGGTATCTTAAAACTTGCATATGTCAAAAAAAATCGCTAACTTTACAGCAAGAATATATCAATTAAAAGCGACTTAATATGTATCATCTCACACCTACAGCAGCAATGGCATTAATGGTGTTTCTCGTCATTGTTTTTATGATGAAGGGCGCCAAGAAAACTGTAAAAAAAGTTAGCGGGAAACTGGAGAGTGGTATACCTGAAATAGACGAACCACTCAGACGCGGATATTCATTTCTCTATTGCATGGAAATGAAAGAGCGTGAAATGATGTATCGTGACGGAGAGTGGGTGCCAATGTTTATCGAAAACGACAAGAAAAACTGGTATCTGCAAGACAAACTACGCAAAAAAGACATTGCACTCAACAGGCATGGCAGATGGGATTTCATAGGCAAGACACGAGAAATGCTTGAAAGAAATCACGCAATATAATAAGAAAACGGGGAGCTAACACCAATTAGCTCCCCGTTTTTTATTTCTTGGCTATCGTTACACGGTCTATCTGCTCGAGCACATCACGTGCAGCGTTGTCGCCGTAGTAGTCAGCGGCGATGTCTGCAAGCCCTTGGATCTGTTGCTCGATGTTGCAGTCGAGCCAGTCTACGGGTCTGCGTCTGATAGGTCCGGGTTTGACGTTTCTGTTGGGATCGTGCGAGCCACGTACCACCCTGCCGCCTTGACGGATGTAGCCGTTGCCGACGCCGTAAGCGACGAAAACGCCATAGCGAAGGAACTTGAAGGCGACGGCATGAACCAAACCGTCGTCGCGCGCCGTATTAGTGGCAGACTTCAGTCGAGACCGAAGTTCGCCGCTATACACATTAGTCTTCGCAACAAGTGTACCGAGCGAGCGAGAACGGACGGTCTCGCCCCAATCTTTCACGCGTTGATTAAACTCGTTTGCGGACATTATTGAAGCATTGCTGCTGTCGAACTTTGTCATAAACATCACATTTTAGAAATGTCAGCGTACTCCGATGTAGCGTCGAACGACGGGCACGCCTTCGTTGAGAAGTCACGATGACCGCGTATGACGGCGGCAGGATATTGACGCTTTAGACGCATGAGCAGATTGACAAGAGCGTCGCGCTGAGCTGGCGTGCGTGTATCCTTTGGCTGCTGTTTGTCATCGACACCGCCGATATAGCACACACCGATGCTGTTGGCGTTATGGCCTGCACAATGGGCGCCGACCTTGGCAACCGGCCGACCTTCGTGTACAGTGCCGTCACGATACACAACATAGTGATACCCGATGCCGTTGAAGTGTCGACGTCGATGCCATGCGTCGATGTCGGCAACAGTAAAATCCTTGCCCTCGGGCGTCGCCGAGCAGTGAACAATAATAAGATCTATTTTACGCATACATAACAATTTTGTGATTTGAAAATAAATATTGTCAATAAATCATATACGGCGAGAAGTCGAATGTGTTCGGATCGTAGTTGATTTCTCCGAGATAGCTCATAGCTATTCGGTGACACGTGCGTTTGATATCATCGAGCGTTGGCTTGTGAAAGTAGACTACCTGGTGATACATGTCGGTCTTCTCGAAGAAGTCGTAGTCGATGTGTACCATCTTGATGAACAGACGCCACGAGCCATCCGGGAGCTGTTGTATCGGCACCCATTTCTTGAGCTTCGTCACGCCGTCGCCTCCAGTCCCATCTTCTCGCCCATCGCCAGCAGCTCCTTCGCCCTCGCCTTGCACTTCTCGCGCCAGTCCTGCAGCTCGTCAAGCTCTGTCAGCTTCTCGCTTGCTTCATCGTCGCTCACCGCCGCAGGGTTCTGCATCAGCATAAGGCTGTTGAAGGCTATAGCCTCTGCAGCGTCTGCCGGATACTTGAAGCGTACGAGCGCATTGACTATCGCGCCGTAGTTCCAAACACCAGTTTCAAGTTCAACACTCTCGTCGTAGCCGTTACCGACAACGACCGACACCTTTGTTCTGCCGAGGTCATTCTGCCAAGTGATGTCCTCGCGCTCATTGATATTAACCATACACATCTTTTTTTAACAATAGATTTGAAATAGAATATTTGCTTTTGACCTTAAACACCTCGAAGTGCCTTTTGACTACGTAATAATCAAAAAGGCGGGGGCAATATCGTTTAACCGCTCGACGGCGCAACGCGTACGTAGCCTTGTCGATAAAGAAGCCCATGTAGCTGTTTAGCGACATCAAGTAATGATCAAGCGCATAAGCTTCGTCAACGCCGAACCGCCTGATGCCTGCGAGATATGCATCAAGTTCTTTCAGCTTCTCGATGAAGCCTGCTACTGTGCGATTAGAGATATAAGCTCGCTCCATTTTAATAACAGCACCGACGAAATACACACCGTGTGTCACATCTTGTATGTACTGTTTATCATGATGCAGCTGCAGGTTCAGGTATCGCTGAAGAAATGCACCTGCTTTGTTGCGCAGCATCAGTACATCTGCCTTTCGCCTGCAGACGACTGCGAAATCATCGACGAACCGCTCGTATCTCGCATCTACACTCTTGCATAAGTCTACCATGTATTCGTCGAGGAACGACATGTAAAAGCCAGCGAGAAGTTGCGAAGTGATGTTGCCGATAGGCATGCCGCGGTAGTTTGGCTGAAGGAATAGCGTCTTGCCAGCAGGCAGCATGGCCCACAGCCTCGGGTCTCCGCGCTTTGTGCAGTTGTTCTGCGGTCTGTGTCTGATAGTGACCGTCAGCAGATAAACGAGCAGGTCTACGTCGGGTTCGTGGTAATACTTGCGCACGAAAGCCACTGCCAGGCGCTCTAAAATACGAATGTCGATATTCATGAAAAACGCCGCGACATCGAAGCGCCCCACATAGGCCCTGCGTGTGTAGTTGCATGAGACCTCTAAAATGTCGCACCTTAGAGCGTTCACCGCCAGCCTAACTCCTTTGCCCTTGCGACAGTTCCAAGTAACGTCACCCATAGCAGCATACCGCCGCTCGAACAACGGCTCAATACGCATACATATCCAATGTTGCACGATGCGGTCGCGGAAGTTCGCCGCGAATATCTCTCGCAACTTCGGGCGCGTCACACAGAAGCAGATGCTTGTGCTTGGCGTGTAGCTATAGCTCTCGCACTCCTCCATAAGTCTGAGCAGGTCTGTATCATGCAGTCTATAAAGCACACATTGTTCGCTCGTCATTTTATTAGAACAGCATTGATTGAAAGCTTCTACCCAACCCTTTACCCTCTCCTCACTTAATGCGACGACCGGACGCACCTGATAACCATTGGCCTTATTGTTGTTGTTGTTGGTCTGACCGCTGGACGGCTGCTGAATCCATGCGTTCGCCTCCGTATACTCTGAAGACGACGTCATTATGCGCACTACCTTGTTCTTAACGAGCGGACTGCCAAGTCCACTTGTGGCGCACCCATTCAATTTTAAAGAGGTTTTATTAGCTGCTATAATCGTAATCATAACCACCAATCATTAGCCAAACATATCAACCTCTTGTGAACTACGCATGGTCAGCGACGACTTGTACCACGCACCAGTTCGTCTTGCTAATTCGTCAAAATCACGCAAGAACATCGGGTATTGACTATTGCTGATAATTCTGCCGTACCGAGGCTGCTTCACAGTCTTCGCACCATCCGGTGTTTTTATCATGCTCACACTCTCCTTCTTGCTGTACTCATGCAACTGACGTACGATCGTCTTGATGATGGTCATGGAATGGATGAGAGCTGCAATATACTCTACTCGTTGACTAATGTCGCTTGTATTGAGAGCGTACTCGCAGACCGACAATGCGTCGATGATTTCGTTAACGCATCTTGCCGTGACTGTTTGCAGACCTGCTGCGTGCTTCGGAATACGCTCCGACACTTGCATCAGGCAGCCAAGCAGCTTCTCTAACTTGCGATAAATTGAAGATTGACTCGCTTTCATATTAATGTTACTCCGTCAAAATGACGGCTTGCAATGTGTGTTTGTTATCGGCGGAGCGGCGGAAAAGCCGCCCCGCCCAAAATGTTAAAGTTTGAATGCGACGACCGGACGCACCTGAAAACCATTGGCCTTAATGCCGTTGACGCCGGTCTGACCGCTGGACGGCTGCTGAATCCATGCGCTCGCCTCCGTATACTCTGAAGACGACGCCTGCCACGAACTGTTAAATTTAACAAAACGTAGGTCAGCAACACCCTTTGCGAAGATGTTGTGGTTAGCGCCTACAACATAGCCTTTAAGGTGATACCACGTACAGCGCGAAAGTTCGCCGATTGATGCTAATGACCAACGACCCTCGCCGAACTTCTCGGCCACCACCTCATCAGGCTTGTCAGTCGCGGGCACATAGGCGTGACAATAGCTCGCAGCAGGATAGTAATACTGCTGATACTTCGAGGCATTGGCGTGTGAAGCCTGCACTGCCGATATGCAGCTTGCGAGATTCTCCGCCATTGTCTGCAAGTCGGTACGTTTAGGTATCGGCAAGTTGACGTTAGCATCCTGAAGGATATAGTCGCGATGCGCTATTATCTTCAGCGTGTACAGCTGACCGCGCGCCACCTTGTCGCCGACTCGCAGACCAGCCTTGCCGAGGTAATCGCCGAGGATAGTATGGCCGACGCTCGTATTCCACATCACATCGGTAATCTCATCGAAACCAATATCGCTGATAGTGTTAAGGTCTTTGTATGCCTTAAAGCCGTCGTTGGCAGTATTCGCCTCGTCGCGCATATTCGCACCATTGACAGTGTAGCTCTGGTAGATGTTTTGTATGAGCGGCAGATCGTACACGTTGTACACAGCGTTGCTCTCCAGCTTGATGCCGACCATACCGTTGTTACCGTCGTTGGAATTCCACAAGCCCCAAACCCTGCTACCATAGTCCTTAAGCGCTACGGCGATAGCCCATGTGCGTGTCGGGTCGATATAGAAGATGATGCCGATAGGTGTTGAGTCTGTGAGGTCTACGTCACTGCCGCACGTGCCGTTAGCGAATATGTAGTCACCCAACTTCGCCTCGTAAGCATAGAAGTAGACCTCTCGCATGGTCTCGATTACCTTGCCGCTCGACAGCTGCAGTGTGACCGTCACAGTAGCCTTGTCATCAGTCTCCTTGCTACCCTGCTTCGTCACCGTAATAACACCCGTTTTCGGGTCAATGGTAGCAAACTTGTTCTCTGTCATCTTCCAAGATACAAGCACAATATCGTTGCCGTTTTTCGGTGCAACAGCGAGTTTCAGCGTGTAGCGGCCCTCGATAGGATAGTACGACACGCCGGTGAGCGATGCGCTGATGATTTCGTTCTTTGTGTATGTCACACGCAACGCATTGTTGTCGTCGTCCACGTTGCCCCACATGCCCACCATGCGCATTTTGAGTGTGGCATCCACTGTGACATTTTCAGAAAGCGTGATGCTGCCAGTCAATTTAGCCTGCTTGTCGAGGAGCCATGTCAGCGTCTCAACCGACACGTCTTGCCAGTCAACACCGAGAATGGTCACAGAAGCTATCTGCGTGCTCTTATACATCTGTTCGATGAGTGTGAGAGCGTCAATCTTCGGGCACGTAGCCTGATTGAGGTACACGTTCTGAAGGTTAGCGTAGCCTTCAAGCGTCAGAGTCTCCAAGCCTCGTTGACCGTCAAGGTGCAGATCGGTCATGGTTGCAGGCAGCTTCACTGTCTTCAGAAACTCCTGGGCTGGTAACGAAACGTCAGTCAACTTAGTGCCTCGTGCGTCGATGCTCACAAGTCGTGAGTTCTTCGATGCGTCAAGCGTACCCGTCAGTGTCGCGAGGTTGTGCACATCGAGCGTGCGCAGCGCAGCGAGCGGAGTAATGCCTACGCTTGTAGCCTTGAGGTGAATGTCACTCTTTGTATCGCTACCTGCAATAAGGCTGCGTATGCGCTTGCCGTTGAACGCAAAAGTCTCGTTAGCAGGTTTGTCATACCATGTGCCGATGTCGCTCATGTAGTTCACACCGCAGACAATGTTCTGGGTGTTAGAGTCTGTCACGCCGGTAGCCTTAATCTTGTCGCCAGCCTTAACGCGCTGACCGTCAAAGATAGTAGACTGACCGATAGTGACTACCGGGTAGAGCCACATTGCCATTGTCAGGTCGAAGTTTACCGTCATCTGCTCCGTAGAGCGATAGTTGATATTGCCGCCCGATGGGTTCTGAGGATTAAACTCGCCGTACTTGGCATAGCTGCTCATGTAGATAGTTCGGTCTTTACACCACTGACGTTCGCCCTCCTCCTGACTGCCCAAAGACTGCGTGATAGGGTCGGTGTCGTTGTTGTAGTTGCCAATCTCCATCAGATAGTGGGCATACTCGTAGCCGACACGTGCCATTTCGTTATAAGCTACTGCCGGGAAATACTGATTCGTGCTGAAGAAGTATTTTTCCCAGAAGCCGTCTACGGTACCGCCGCCAAGTTCCGCCATCGCATCGAGTATTTCCTTCATCATCGAGCGCAGTTCTGTAGCAAAGCAAGCCTCCATCATGTTATACAGCACGTTATCCTCGCCGTTCCAATAGTTCTTGCCTAAAGATTCGTCGAAGTCATGCTCCTCTACCCAGTATGGTTTTGTGAGTTTGCCCTGGTTGTCGACAGGAAGGATAGAGTCAAGGTCGTCTTGTATGGCGCGGATAAGTGAAGTGTTGTTGAGCACTCTGAAGTAAGTATTCTTAGCACGATTATCACAAGCTGCAATCAGCTTCATGAGACACATGAAGAACAGAATGTCACGCTTGTGGAAGTAGTTCGTAATCTTTGCGCCAAACTCTTTCTTGCGTGCTGTGATAAAATCCTCGTTCACCTTATCCCATTCGATGTATGTTTCGTGAGATGCGAAGTCGCTGGGCAGGTAGTCAGCCATCTGCGTTTTCAGGTTCAGTGTCGCGTGCGAGCCATCGAGATTCTTCGATGTGCCGCCCGGAACCCACGTCTTCAGTATCTCATCGTAGAAGTACATGTCGTAGCGTGCCGAGCCGCTCTCCGCCTTTGTTACCCAATAGCAGTAGCTTATGTCAAGGTCTTTCGCCTCCTTCAGCTGAGTATATGTGCCGTTGAAAGGCTTGATGCGATTACTGTGCAGATACACAAAGTTGAACGCCTCAATGTAGCGCGAAATGGTTTTGAGGTTGCCCAGGTCGTAATCCCACGAGGTTGTGCCGGCGTAAACGTAACCTTCCTCGTTTTCGTCATAGTTAACGTCGCCCTCAATCCAAGGAATCTGATGCTTTGTGAGCCTTGGGTTATTATCCGAGCCTTCAATCATCAAGAAGTCCGGAGTGGCTTCCTTGTCGTAGCCGAACGTAGGCTTGTCTCCCTTGCCAGAGCCGAACGTGCCCATGCCAACGAATACTGGCTCAGAGCTTTCTGACTCCTGATTGAAAACAAGGAAGGGGTCTTCGTACACAGCTACACGGCAGTTCGCCATGCCTTCAGCCTCGTTGAACTCGTTTTTGCCCACCACCTTATAATAGAGGTCGTTGTACATCTTTGTAGCGCCCATCTTGTGACTCTGAGGCGAAGATGCCCAGTTGCGCTTGTCTACGAGCTTCACAGCCATCGGCAGACCGTCGGCGTTCTGGTAGCACTTGCCGTGGTCTACACCCGTCTCATCTATCCACTTAGCGTCGTCACGCTTGAAGTCGCTCTGAATGTTCCAAGTCCAATACTTCTTCGATGTAGAACCTTGGCCCTTGCGTGTTATGTTATGCAGCGTACCTGAGTGCCGTGGGTCGCCAACCTTATGCACCACCACATCGCCTACCGTAGCGGTCGGCTCCTTCAGTGAAGGAATCTTGCCCTTATACAAGAGCGTGTTATACTTCTCGTAGGCTTTTGCGTAAGAGATAAGACCATTCTCGCCGAGGATGTCGTTCTTCGACTTAAATGCCTTCTTCTCAGCAACGGTCGGGAATGATGCGAGATAGTTCTGACGAATGTCTGTAGCTGAGAGTGAGCGCTTGTATACACGCAGAGCATACACATCAATGTCGGCGCCAGTAGGAGCGATGACAATGCCACCGGTGCGTTTGATGCCGTCCACAGCCTGCCAGAACTTATCGTTGTTAGTATACGTGAACTCACGGCTGATGATGCCGTTGATGAAGATTCGTACATAGTTAGTGCCCTGATTGTAGAGGTTCGGCACGATGTTCACTGCCACATGAGTACGCTTGTCTTTCTGATATATCCAGTTCTGCGAGCCGTCAACACGCTTCTGTGCTGTCATAAAGCAGCTCTCCTGCGCCTTGACCCAAAGACCTACGAGGTAGTCGTCAACCGTAGACTTTGTACCCATCTGCAGGAGTATGCCGCTCTCGTCAGTCACGTTGCGTGTAGCGAAGTCAAGCTCGATAGTAAGGCCCTGCGCTGGTGTATCGTCAGAGTAAGCGTCATATTCGATAGTCACCTTGGCGCCATCAAGCACGCGGAGGCATCGTGAATTGGTCTCTTTGTCTACAACCCAACCGTCGCTGATGTAGCTGAAGCCCTCAAACTTAGCATCGATCTGCTCGCCGTTCGACTGATTGACGATGGTGCTAGGAGTCTTCTCGCTGTTGTTGCGAGTGCGTGGATTGAGGTAGAAGTCAGCGCCAGATGTCGGTGCGAAGTTCTCGCTGTTGTCGATAACCACGCGCCACGGCTCGCGCAGCACAATATTGCCAGATGAAAATGACATCGAGGCAGGGAAGTTGTTGTTGTCAGCGGTCTCAATCTCAAGGTCGAAGATGAGTTGCGCAGCCTCGTTGTTCTTCACGCCAAGTACCTGCTCGCTGTATATCACCTTCTCGCTTTCGAGATTTGTGAGCACAAAGCTAATGTCGGTGCTATCCTCCTGGGGGTTATAGATAGCATACGAGAAAGCGGTTACATTGCTCCAGTTCTGGATAGGGTTCGCGATGTCGTTGAGCACAAGCAGCGGCGTTGTGGTGCCAGGCATCGAGCACATGATATTCAGCGTCACAGCTTCTGTCTTCACGGTATCGCCAGAAGTCACCCATGTCTCGATTGTGAAGATGCCGTGTTCCTGCGGATGATCAATGACAGCGTTGTAGGGAGTCTCCGAGAACACCACCTTGCCAAGGGCGTAGTCATACTCCTTTGTGTACTTCTTGTTCTGCGACATCACCTTCATGTGCAGCGTCTTGTCGATGCTGCCAGTCACGCGGACTGGTATAGTGATAGTTGGAGCCACCGCTTTGTACTCGAACTGATTCTCCCACTTAGCGCCGTACTCAATCTGTATGTTAGTAAGCGTAACGGTGATGTTGACATAAGGTGTCTTCTTGCCCGATGTATTGCCGGTCGCTATCATGCGCACCGACTGCGTGCCGTCTACGCAATAAGGTGAGAGGTCGATGGTTGTGTAGCCCTCTGTGTCGGCTGTTGGCTGCGACACGATAGTAAGCGTGCCTGCCACTTTCCACTCCGAAGCTGTAGCCAGTTTCGTCTCGATCTGCAGAACCGCATCCTCATTCGTGTCCTGCAAACTCTTGTCGGAAGGGTCGTAGAGCTGAGATGTGAAGCGTATCTTCGCAACGAGGTCACTCTTCTTCGTAGCCGTAATGGTACGCTGACCACTGTTCACGAGCTTCACGATGTAGGATGCCTCGCCGCTACCGCCGCCGCTACCCATCGGTATTTCGACGCTTGACAGCAGCAGGTCTGCCTTGCCCTCCTTATCCTTCGACCACTCCGAGTAAGTCGATGAGCTTGCGAAGATGCCGACTGACGCCATGCTCGACGCTTCGTCAACGTTCAGCAGGGCGAGATACGAACCTTTGGCAAGGTCTACGCCATTTATTCTGTTGCCGAGCGCAGCAAGCTGCTCTTTCAGGAATTTCTCTACCTGCTCGCCGCTGTAGTTCTCCCACGGCGTTTTGGCGTCAGGTATAGGTGTGTTGATAATCTGTGCCATAAAAATATATTGTTTGTGCGTAATTACTTGCTGTAGCGCCAACCCTCTTTGCCGAGCCAAGGCTTGTTCGCTATCCATTTGCCCGAGCCGAAGCAGCTGCGAACCGCCTGCCATACAAGCGTCGCGCCTTTGTAGACTGCGCTCAGTGCTCTCTCGCCGTAGCGGATAGCAGAAATCTGTTTGCCGTTAATGATGATCATCGTTTACTCCTCCGTCAGCATGTAATATGTATTCTCGTCTTTCTTCGCCAGCTGCGCGTAGTCAGCCTCCGTCATCGCTACGAGTTTAGGTATCTTAAGCCCAGCAAGAGCTCTCTCTGCTGCGCCGATACGCTGCTCCAGCTTCGTGCCCTCTGTGCCGGGGTAGGCATCCTTCGAGGTCTTGCCCAGCTGCAGCCTTGCGTCGATGGGCGTCAGGTCTGTACCGTCGAAGTAGTACACCTTACCGCTCGACTGCTCCAGGAACAGCTTGCGGCGGCTGATGTCGTTGTCATCATAATATATGCGGCGGTCTCGCCAGTTCATGTAGTATTTCGCAACAGACATCAGCGAACTGTTGTCTGCTGCGACGTATAGCAGGAAGCGCTTGTTTGCGGAATCGAAAACAACGTAGCAGCCGTCGTCTGTTGAGCGATTAGCCGACGACACGTTCTCTATGCTGACGCCCGTCACCATCTTTTTGAAAGGCACGGCTGTGAAGGTGTTAGGTGCAATGAACCCCTCATCGACATAGCCAGACTCGTTGAGAGGTGTGAGGCCTTCGGGTGAGCCTATATTGTCAACAAGTGCCTCGAGGTCGTCTTTTACTTTTTGTGACGTACTATTCGCAGCGTCGGCTTTCCGCAGTGCTGACGACGAATTCTCAGCCGCTGTGCCTGCTGCGTCTAAAGCCGATTTTGAAGCGGTTTTGGCTTCGTTAGCGGCGTCTATAGCCGTGCTCGCCGTACCAGCGGCAGCTTCGGCTGCAGCGGCTGCTAACCTTGCGCTCTCGGTGATGGTAGTGTCGGTAGACTCGACGCGGTCGACGAGATCTTTGAACATCTGACCGACGAGACCTGCCGTGTTTGACTCCGGAAGAACATTTGTCCGGATTGTTTCGGCTTGCGTTTTAAGTGTATCGTAATTCTTAGCCATGCTCTATTTGTTTGAAATTGTTTAAACTGTTTGCGATGCAGTCCGGTAACGGAATCTGGAACTCTGCCATGCAGCCATACAGCGCGTTCTGCTCGTTCTGTAGCGGAAGAACTTTGACCGGAGCATCAAGTTCGAGGAATAGCAGCCACTTGTACTCAGGCTTTCGAGCTGCGCGGTCGTGCATCATACGTACAAAGATATCTGTTATAATCTGTGCCGTTAAGGACAGAGCCTGCTCCACCTCTGCGTAGTCGCCCGTGTCCGCTACATGCGTGAACACCTCGAGGTGGCACGTGTAGATGCGCGACACGGAGGTAGAAGAAGCGGTCAGCTGAAAATCTGTAGACTCGAAATAAACGGCAGGGTAGAGCAGCTCGTCAGCAAGAGAGGTGTTGCGCTTGTCATCGTTGAGGTTTACAAAATGCGGTGCATCGTCTGAATGATTGACAAGCGAGTGCTCTCTGCACAGCTGCTCGATGTATTTAGCGACGGTATCTATAGTCATATTATCAGTGTTATTGAGGTTGTTTTGACTGTCTTATTCGCCGGTTCATCAGTCGAAAAGCATCGAGAGCAGGAAGCCGCTTGTAGCGGTCGATGAACGCAACGTCGTCGCCCATGAACGCGTCGAAGATGGCGAGCCAGTCTGTAGGGCGAGGCTTTTTCGGCTGTTTGTCGGTCTCCTCCTCTTCCTCGTCATCAGCTTGCGCAGGCGGAAAGAGGTGAGGGTACGAGCGCGAGAGCCATCGGCGTATAAGAATAAAATTCAGGAATACCGCTTGGCGCACATCTTCAGGTAGCTGCTCCACCGCTGCGATTTTCTTCTCCATGCCGTTGTCGCTTCGCGCCTTCGCATTGTAGAGCGAAGCGATGAAGTAAGTAAGATGATCTGCATCTTGGCTTATAGAATATCGCTGAAAGTTGGTGTCGGCTATCATAAACTGCTCAAGCGTGCAGCCGCTCAGGCGTGGACCTGGTGATAGGTATTCGGTATCTGGCAGCTGCTCTATCTTGAAGTTGTCAACATCGTCGTCGAGGCGTTGCAGCCACGTCGTGAGCTGCATGAGGCAGTAGACCATGTAGTCGTCGATAGACTCAACCACCTTATCGGGCAAACCGAAGAACTGCGCGAGGAGCACATCGCGCGGCACGACGCCCGACCATATTCTCGCTGCCAGCTTCAAGCCCTCGGCGTCGAGCTCATCCCACCGCGTCGGTATCTCCTGCTCGTATACCTTCTTGCCGAATGTCACTTTGATATGCTTCATATTTGCCTACATAGTAAAGAAAGCGTTTTTGTCGTCATTGTCGCGCAGCGGTCCGGTGCTTGTCTGCCACCCGACAACGTCGCCCATATAATTTTTTATTGCTGTCCGCTAAAACTCCAAAGAGCATAAAAACCCTGCCCGAAGTCC
>OBCQ01000127.1_pt1 | contig 21319 bp, 17 predicted proteins | sample 1517991 | NCBI WGS metagenome assembly OBCQ01 (sample SAMN03418263, study PRJEB22391) | human gut metagenome | biome: human-gut; feature: organic feature; material: feces | host: Homo sapiens | place: Tanzania | collected 2013-01
GATGCGGTCAGGACGCGGCCACGGGTGATTTTGTAACTCGTTGATAATCAGATATTATTTTAGATAGAGCGTGGAAACGCGGCCTTTTTTTGGCTGCGTTTCCACGCTCTGCTTTTATAAAATGTTATATATCAGCACTTTGTGCCACGGCACCGTGGCCGCGTCCCGTCGGGTTGCATCAGATTTGGCGGAACATTAAGCTAATGTCCCGCCGGGGGGTGTCTTAGCCGATGTAGCTGGTGATTAGCTTCATGCCGGATGACGGGGTGAAGGTGACACCTTTCGAGGTGGCTGGGATCAGGACGGTCTCGCCCTGGTGGAGGGTGAGGGTGTGGTCCTGGTCTTCATGGTCGGTCAGGGTGCCGCGGCCTTCGATGCACATCACTACCAGGAATGAATCGAGGTCGGAAAGATCCTTCGTGAAAGGCTTGTCGAGGTCGTACTGGCTGGTAGTGAAGTACTTGCACTCTACCAGGACGTTCTCGTCATCTTTCTTTTCTGTGTAATTCGTCTTGTACTCCGGATAGACATTGTAGTCGATGGCATCCTTGGCGAGCTCGGTGTGAAGCTCACGTGGCTTGCCGTCGAGACCCAGACGTCCGTAGTCATAGATGCGGTATGTGATGTCAGAGGTCTGCTGGATCTCTGCGATGAAGCAACCTGTGCCGATGGCGTGGATGCGTCCTGCAGGGAGGAAGAATACATCGCCGGCCTTGACATTGAAATTCGTGAGAACGTCAGTGATGGTATTGTTCTCGACTCTCTTAACGTATTCGTCAGGACTGATTTTCTCGGAGAGGCCTGAAAGCAGGTGAGCGCCTTCGTCTGCGCCTACCACGTACCACATCTCGGTCTTGCCCTTGGAATTGTGACGTTTGGCAGCCAGTTCGTCGTCAGGGTGTACCTGAATGGAGAGGTCGCTTTTCGCGTCAATGAATTTGATGAGGAGCGGGAATTCGTTGCCGGTATTGGCGTAGACTTTTTCGCCTACGAGCTGGCCTTTGAATTGTTCCACCAGTTCGGTGATGGTCTTGCCTTCGAATTCTCCGTTGGCAATGACGGATTCATGGCCCTTTACGCCGGAGAGTTCCCAGCTTTCGCCGATATTATGCTGATCTGTAACGACTTCTTTATATGGAGCGATTTTCTCGCCGCCCCATACCACAGTCTTCAGTATTGGTTTGAATTTTAATGGATACATTGTTTTGTTCATATTTGCGCCAGCCGGGTCAATGCTTCCGCCGGTCCTCCCCACTGCGTGGGTCCCCTCCCTTTTCGGGAGCCAATGCCGGCTCCACCCTCCGTCCCCGCCCGGGCGCCTGCCGGACATGGATGTGAAAGCCCGGCTGACATCCGGCTGATTCCGCCGCCGGGCAGGGCGCCACATGCGATATCCCCATAAATTGGGATACCAAGTAATCGATTTTCGTTATATATTTGCGCGCGATATTGTATTAGGGGGATAATTTATGAAATTGTCGGAATTGAATACAGGGGAGCAGGGCGTGATCGTGAAGGTCAACGGCCATGGAAGCTTCAGGAAGAGACTTATCGAAATGGGATTCATCGCTGGGAAAAAAGTCACCGTCGTGCTGAATGCTCCGTTGAAGGATCCTATTGAATATGAAATACTTGGATATAAACTGTCATTGCGCCGCAGCGAGGCGGAACAAATAGAAGTCATCGGCGAAAGCGAGGCGAAGGAAGTGATGAAGTACGACCACTCGTATGACACGATCTTCGCGGACGACTGCGACGAGGAATGGTCATTGAACAAGATGATGGCCAAACTTGCCGAAGAACGGAAGCACGTCATCAGGGTGGCGCTCGTCGGAAATCCGAATTGCGGAAAGACATCATTGTTCAACATTGCCTCGGGCTCCCATGAACATGTCGGGAACTACAGCGGCGTGACCGTCGACGCGAAGGAAGGGCGGTTCGAATACAACGGATATAAGTTCGTCCTCGTGGACCTCCCCGGAACATATTCACTGTCAGCGTACAGCCCGGAAGAACTATATGTCAGGAAAAACCTGATAGAGAACGTGCCGGATGTCGTCATCAATGTCGTGGACGCGTCGAACATCGAGAGGAACCTGTATCTGACCGCACAAGTCATTGACATGAACCTGAAGGTTGTCATGGCATTGAACATGTATGACGAGCTGAAGGCGAAAGGCGACGAACTCGACATCAAACAGCTCGGATACCTTCTCGGAATGCCTATCTGCCCGACCGTCAGCCGCGACGGAACAGGTATTCATGAACTCTTCGACACGGTCATAAAGATATACACGCACAGCGACGCCAGGCTTGCCCGCCATATACATATCAATCATGGCGCAGAACTCGAAAAAAGCATTGAACGGATAAAACTTCTGCTGCAGAAGAACAGCTCGCTGCGCGACAAATACTCCACCAGATACCTGGCCATCAAATACTTGGAAGACGACAAGGACATTGAAAAAGTCATTGACGCGCTCCCGGACAGGGACGAAATCATCGCGGCCAGGGTCGAGGAAGAGAAGAGAATCCAGGACCTGCTGCATACCAATACGGAATCTGCGATAGTGGATGCCAAATATGCATTCATCCAGGGAGCATTGGCCGAGACCTACAAGCCTCATCCCGACACGGTTCCGAGAAAGACGGTGACCGACAAGATAGATGCGGTGGTCACCAACAGATGGCTCGCCTTCCCGATATTCATCGCAATGCTGTATCTCATTTTCCAGGCTACTTTCACATTGGGCGATTATCCGATGCAATGGATAGACTGGTTCGTCGGCAAGGTCGGTGAATTCACGGCCATGGTCATGCCGGACGGATGGTTTAAGGACCTGGTAGTGAACGGCGTGATTTCGGGAGTGGGCAGCGTGCTTGTATTCCTGCCTAACATATTGATACTCTACTTCTTCATCTCATTGATGGAAGACTCCGGATATATGTCCAGAGCCGCCTTCATCGTCGATAAGCTGATGCACAAGATCGGGCTGCACGGCAAATCCTTCATCCCGATGGTGATGGGATTCGGATGCAATGTCCCGGCAATCATGGCCACCCGCGCCATCGAAAGCCGCAAGAGCAGAATGATAACCATCGCGATCATCCCGTTCATGTCATGCGCCGGACGACTCCCTATATTCGTGCTGCTCGCAGGAGCATTCTTCCCTGGCAATGCTGCATTGGCCCTGTTGGGAATCTACATGCTCGGCATCGTGCTGGCCATTTTGTCCGCCATCGTCCTGAGCAAATTCGTGAAAGACGATGACCTGCCGTTCGTTATGGAACTCCCGCCTTACAGGATTCCTACCGCGAAAGCCATCTGGCGCCATACCTGGGAAAAGGGACAGCAATACCTCCAGAAGATGGCCACCACGATACTCGTCTGCTCCGTGATAATCTGGTTCCTGGGTTATTTCCCTAAGAACCAAGAACTTGAGAACGCGCAGGAGGCTTACGCCGAAATGACCTCCGGCAGTCGGGTCAATGCCGGAGCATCAATGTCGCCTGAACAACTCGCCGCCAGAATCGATACACTCTATGCCTTCCAGCAGGAACACTCATACATCGGACAGCTCGGACGCATCGTATCTCCTGTCATGGAACCTCTCGGATTCAACTGGAAAATGGACGTCGGACTGCTTACTGGTATTGCTGCCAAGGAATTGGTAGTCAGTACATTGGGAGTAATGTATTCCGAGGGGGCGAAAGTCTCCGGGGGTGAAGATTTGAGTGCCGACACACAGCTCCAGACGGCGCTCGTACAAGATATCACGCCGGCTGCCGCAATGTCGTTCATGGTATTTATCCTGCTGTATTTCCCTTGCGTGGCCACCTTTGTCGCCATCAAGAACGAAACAGGAAAATGGCGCTGGGCCGTCGCGTGCTGCGTCTACACCATGATAGTCGCATGGGTAATGTCATTTGCCATTTATCGCATTTTGTTGCTCTTTGGGTAGGTAACCTTCAAAAAATATCTTGCATCATCTTAAGGAATCTTAATCTGAAGCAACATATTTTCTTCATGTTACTAAAATTCCTTACATTTGCAGGCTGAAATGTAAAAAGATATGTCGAATGTCAAGATGCCTGTATTGTATCGCGCATTCAAATCCTATGTAAGGTTTCTCGTAGAGAAGGTATATTACAGGCGCACATATTATATCAATAAGGACAATGTGCCGGTGGACGGGACTTCGCTTCTCGTCGTTTCCGACCACCAGAACAGCATGAATGATGCTTTGGGTATCTTGATGTCCATCGAAGACCGCGTCGTACACTTCATCGTACGCGCCGATGTCTTCGCCCTAAGTACGTTTGCAGACAAATTCCTCCGTTCCATCGGACTGCTTCCCGCGTTCAGGCTTAACTGGGAAGGCGAAGCGGCACTCCAGAACAATGGCGCCACATTCCGCGATTCCGAAAAATCATTGCTGGAAGGCAGTACAGTCGTGATTTTTCCGGAAGCTGGCCACCAGGACAAGCATTGGCTCGGCACATTCTCCTACGGCTACACCAAGATGGCCTTCGATGCGGCGGAAATGGGAAATTTCGAGAAGGAAATCTTCATTCTGCCCAGCTGCAACCACTATTCCGACTACAACGGACTCCGCACGGACATGCTGGTGAAATACGGCACGCCGATATCGCTGAAACCATATTACGAGCTGTACAAGACCAAGCCGAGGACCGCGCAGAGGGAGGTCAATGCCCTTGTACGCGAGCAGATCAAGGGAATGATGCTCAGCATCGACGACCTCGAACACTATGAGGCCATCGATTATATAAGACAATGCCCTTATGGTCAGGACTTTGCACGTACTCATGGGCTGGATCCGGAAGAATTGCCGCAGAAACTGGAATCTGACAAGAAACTTGTCGCAGCACTCGCGGAAGCTTCTTCACGGGACAATGCCGGGATGTCGGAAATTTACGACGAGGCCCTTTCTATGGAAAAGGCAGTCCGTGCCGCAGGTATAAGGGAACAGCATCTGGATGCCGTCCCGGGAATGGGGAATATTGTAGCTCAACTGGTTGTGCTGCTGGCACTTGCACCTCTTGCAGTGTTCGCCCTGTGGCCAGCGTTGCCGGCATGGTTCATCCCTAAATATTTCGCGGACAGGGCCGAAGACAAGATGTTCTCCGGAACATTCGTCATTGCCCTGAACGCCCTCTTCATTTTCCCTGTATTCGGAATTGTCACATTCATAATCACGTTGGTCAATTCGGGATTCGTCGCTGCTGTCGCTTATGTGGCATTGTTCCCGGCACTCTGCCTTTTCGAGTGGGCTTATGCCAGGTGGATCCGTGAGTTCATACAGGATGTGAAAGCTATAAATGCTTCAAAATCAGGACTTCTAGCCGGACTTAGGAAACGCAGGGAGGCATTGTACGGGAAAATTGACAAAATCATTGGAAAATAAACATTTGAAATGGAACAGCATAGAGTAGTAATTACCGGAATGGGCATTTATTCTTGCCTCGGAAAAACATTGGACGAAGTCCGTGACTCCCTCTATAACGGGAAATCAGGCATTATCTTCGATCCTGAACGTAAGGCGATGGGCTTCCGCTCCGCACTTACCGCAAAAGTCGAAGAACCGGATCTTAAAAAGGAACTCTCACGTTCACAGCGCGTTTTCATGCCGGAACAGGCGAAATACGCATACTGCGCCACCAGAGACGCATTGAGAAACGCCGGCATTGACCAGGACTACCTGAACACCCACGAGGTCGGTCTGCTTTACGGCAATGACAGTTCTACGGTTCCGGTAGTGAATGCAGTGGACACCATGCGCGAAAAGAAGGACACCACGCTCTGCGGTTCCGGCGCCATATTCCAGTCCATGAACAGTACCGTGACGATGAATCTCGGCTGCATTTTCAAACTTAAAGGTATAAACCTCACAGTGTCAGGAGCTTGCGCCAGCGGTTCACATGCCATCGGACTTGGCGCCCTGCTTATCCAGAACGGATTGCAGGATATGGTGGTCTGCGGTGGAGCACAGGAGGTAAATCCTTGGTCAGTAGGCTCTTTCGACGGAATATCAGCATTCTCCACAAGGGAAAGCGAGCCGGAAAAGGCATGCCGTCCGTTCGACCGTGACCGTGACGGACTCGTTCCGGGCGGTGGCGCTGCTACAGTAATCATCGAAAGCTACGAATCCGCTGTCCGCAGAGGCGCTCCGATCATCGCGGAAGTCCTCGGATACGGCTTCTCCGGAAACGGCGACCACATTTCCTCACCGAACGTCGAGGGCCCTAGCCGTTCCCTCGAAATGGCAATCCGCCGCGCAGGCATCAGTAAGGATGAAATCGGTTATATCAATGCTCACGCGACATCGACCCATGTGGGCGATACCAATGAAGCCAAGGCTATTTTCAATGTCTTTGGAAATCAGAGGGTTGAGGTGACCAGTACCAAATCTCAGACAGGTCACGAGATGTGGATGGCAGGAGCCAGCGAGGTCATCTACTCCATCTTGATGATGAAGAATGACTTTATCGCCGCCAACCTGAACTTCGAGAATCCGGATGAAGATTCAGCGAAGCTCCTTATCCCGGCGACATTGGTACACAAGCACTTCGATACCTTCCTTTCCAATTCGTTCGGTTTCGGAGGCACTAACTCGACGTTGATTGTAAGAAATATTTAATATTATCATAAAATGGAAAGACAGGAATTAATCGAGAAAATCAATTCTGCACTTGCAGATGAATTCGAAGTAGAGGAGTCAGTCATCACTCCGGATGCACCTATCAAGGAAACACTTGAACTTGACAGCCTCAGCCTTGTGGACCTCGTTGCTCTCATCGAGTCCAATTTCGGCATCAAGATTGAAGGCACTCAGGTGTCAAGCATCAAGACATTTGAGTCTCTCTACGATTTTGTTTACGAAAGATTGAAATAACTATTTCAAGGGATATGCTGGCAACCGGTGAAGAAATATTCCGCTTGATACCACAGCGTCCGCCAATGGTAATGGTGGACGCCCTGTATGAGGCTGATGCGGAAGGCGGGGAGACGGGACTTACGGTGAAGGAAGACAATGTGTTCTGCATTGATTCCCAACTCATTGAGCCCGGCATCATTGAACATTCCGCACAAGTGCGGCCGCATTCGCCGGTTACAGATATTTTCTGGCGGGGGGAGGAACCCCACATCGGACTGATCGGCGAAATCAAGTCCTTTAGGATTGAAAGGAAACCGGCGGTGGGGGAGACATTGAAGACGCGAGTTGCCGTCGTCGGCGAGGCGATGGGCATGTCGCTGGTACAGACAGAAACATTTTCCGGCGGGGAAAAGATTGCCGGAGGACAGATAAAAATCTTTATAGTGGACTAAAACATGGTCAGCGAGACAATACGTGTAAGAGTGCGTTTTTCCGAGGTGGACCCTATCAGGATGGTCTGGCATGGAAACTATGTGAAGTATATGGAGGATGCAAGGGAAGCCTTCGGACGGCACTGGGGACTCAGCTATCAGCTGATTTTCAACAGCGGCTACTATGCACCCGTATACGACATGCACCTGAGATATTTCGCGACATCCACTGTAGACGACGAGCTGGACATCACCGTTTCATGGTTGCCCAAACCTGGAGCGAAAATATGTTTCAGCTACGAAATAATAAGAGTCAGCGATGGTGCGCTGGTTCTGAAGGCGGAGACAATACAGCTCTTCACCACACATTCAGGCGAACTGGAAACATCTGAGCCTGAGTTTTTCAGACGTTGGAAAGAAACACTCCCTTCACGGGATAACACATAATTAAGATGAAAAGGTTTTTTGTCCCACTTTACAAATATTTTGCAGGCCACAAGGGCCTTATGTGGACACTCGCAGCCGTGCTGTCAGTGTTTTCCGTTTTCTTCGGACTTAAAGTCGGATATGAAGAAGATATCACCAAGCTTCTTCCAGCCTCTGCCACATCGGACAGCGGCCTGGCTTTCGGAAACCTTAAAGTCAAGGACAAGATTTTCATTCAATTCGCTTCAAGGGATTCATTGGCAGATACTTACACATTGGCATCCTACGCCGATGAGTTCATGGATTCCCTGCTTGTGAGGGATTCCGCCTCGCATTATATTGACAATGCGCTTTACCGTATCGATGACGACCTGCCGCTTATGGCGCTGGACTTCGTGATGGAACATCTCCCGGTTTTCGTGGACACTTCATGTTACAGCGACTTCGCGAAACGTCTGTCACCTGCCGTGGTGGACAGCCTCATGGCAGCTGATTATGAGACGGTTATGAATGACGAGACGGGCATGGCGACTCAGATGGTTTCCAAAGACCCGCTTTCGCTCAGGACTGACCTGATGTCATCGATGGGACTTGGACGTGACGCCGGTTCATCTGTCGGTTTCACAATTGTCGACTCACACCTCTTCTCCGCCGACAGCACCGTGGCGATGGCCTTCGTTTCGCCTGCGGTCACGGCTTTCGACACCAAGGCCAGCTCTGCACTTGTGGAAGAAATCGAGGCGCAGATAGAAGAATTTGCAAGTCAATATCCTGATGTCGAGGTGCTTATACATGGTGCTCCGGTACGCAGCCACGGCAATACCCTCTGCGTAAAACGTGACTTGGCGCTTACGGTGAGCATTTCACTTCTGTTCATTCTCATAGTCCTCTGCATCTCGTTCAAGAGCCTTTCATTCATCCCGCAGAACATAATTCCTGTGGCATTCGGCGCATTCTTCTCATTGGCCTGCATCTATTTCATGAAAGGCCGCATGTCCCTGATGTCGCTCGGTATCGGATCCATAATTCTCGGAGTTGCAATCAGTTACATTCTCCATATCCTCACGCATTATAAATATGTAGGAGATGCGGAGACTGTCCTGAAAGACGAATCCACACCTGTGTGCCTGGGCTGCATCACAACCATCGGCGCATTCCTCGGACTGCTTTTCACGGAAAGCGACATGCTCCGCGACTTCGGCCTTTTCGCATCTATTGCATTGGTATCCAGCACGTTGTTCGGACTGATATTCCTGCCGCATTTCCTCGGCAAGAAAGCGACCAGGAAGAACGAGAAAATATTCTCAATGATTACCAGGATCAATGACCTTCCTTATGACAGCAACAAAATCCTGATCGGTGCGGTAATCGTGCTGATCATCGTGGGAGTGGCTTTCGCTCATAAGGTCACGTTCGATTCCGATCTGAAGAATATCGGATATGTTTCCCCTGAGACACTGCGCTCGGAAGCAATGTATGCCGAAAAGAATCTGGGCAATGACGCCCAGGTATATTATGCCGCTGCCGGACAGTCTCTGGACGAGGCTCTTGTGAACAGCAAGGCAATGCTGGATGTCTGCGATTCATTGAAGCATGCAGGCAAATTGAAGGCATATTCTCCTCTCGCTTCACTGCTTTTCGTGCCGGAAGATGTTCAGAATGAGAGAATTGCGGCGTGGGGTAACTTCTGGAATTCACCTGACGCCAAAGGCGTTACCAGAGCGGACAGGGCAATGTCGCTCATCGCGTCCTCTGCGCGTAAACATGATCTTGACCCTGAAATGTTCGAGCCGTTCAGAGGAATGCTGACATCATCATACGGACCAGGTTCGCTTTATGATGCGGAAATACTTCCGGCCGGGCTCCAGACGTCGCTTGTCGAGAAAATGGATGACGGACGTTTTCTGGTATTCACCCCGGTACGGGTCTCGAAGACCGACAGGGCGGAAGTAAGCGCAAGAGTGGCATCGCTGCCGCACATCATTGTCGCTGACCCGTTCTATTACGCAGGCAAGATGGTTTCCATCATCCATGATGATTTCAATGTCATCCTCACGATTTCATCGCTCTTCGTGCTGCTGGTACTGCTGCTGTCGTTCCGCAATGTCCTCGTGGCTCTGATAGCATTCATGCCGATGTTCTTCAGCTGGTATATCGTGGAAGGCATCATGGCGCTCTGCGGCATACAGTTCAACCTCATCAACATTGTCATATCTACATTCATCTTCGGAATCGGAGTGGATTACAGCATATTTGTCATGGAAGGCTTGCTCACCGAAGCCAGGACAGGCACGAAAAACCTGCTGGAATCGCATAAGATGGCGATTTTCTTCTCGGCTTTCGTGCTCATGGTCGTTGTCGTGGCGCTTCTTTTCGCCAAACATCCGTCCATCCATTCCATCGGTGTGAGCACATTGATAGGTATGGCTGCCACCATCCTGATTACCTATACATTGGAACCGTTCCTTTTCCGACAGTTCATGAAATGGAAGCGTTTTCGCAACAAGGTTGTAAAACATTGATACTGAAATGGCTAGTGCGATAGTTATCGGCAGTGGACTCGGCGGCCTGGAATGTGGAGTCATATTGGCGCGGCACGGATTCGAGGTGACGGTGCTGGAGCAGGAACGCCAGATCGGAGGCAGTCTCCAGACATTTGTCAGGAAAGGTTCCGACGGCAAGACGCACAGTTTCGATACGGGTTTCCATTATGTCGGAGGTCTGGAATCCGGCCAGCCGCTATATTCGTTGTTCAAGTATTTCGGGCTGATGGAACTGCCTTGGAAGTGCCTGGACAAGGATTGTTTCGATGAAATTTCATTTGCCGACAAGGATTGCCGTGAGGTCGTTTCATATCCGGTCGCGTCAGGTCATCTTCGTTTCGCGGAGAAACTTGCGGAATATTTTCCGGAACATGCGGAAGAACTACGGAAATACTCCCGGATCCTGAAGGAAATCGGTGACAGGATGTTCGACTCGTTCCGTCCGGAGACGGATATGTTCGAAATGTTCGGCAAGTCAGCCTATGACTTTCTGTGTGAGACCATTACGGACAGCAGATTGAGGGATATATTGTGCGGCTCGATGATGAAGATGGAACTGGACAGGGAAACTCTCCCGATGTATGTCTATGTCCAGGCGACCAATTCGTTTGTAGACAGCTCGTGGCGTCTCGGATATGACCCGGAGAAAAAACTCGGCGGGGGAGCATTGATAGCCGACAAGCTCGCATCGGAAATCAGGTCTCTCGGCGGCAGGATTCTTACCTGCATGAAAGTCAATGCCATCCATGTCTCGGAAGATGGCATGGTGTCAGGCGTGGATGCGATTAGGACCGGCACTCAGGAAGTCTCGCATTTTTCCGCAGACTGGGTAATTTCTGACGTGCATCCGGCTGTCACTGTGGGACTTATAGACCCTTGCCGTCAGGTGAAGAAAGTCTTCCGCAACCGTATGGCGAACCTGAAGAATTCCTACGGGGTGTTCACGGCCAATGTCATTCTGAAACCGGGAACATTGCCTTACATGAACAAGAATCTCTTCGTGCATAGCCATGACGTGGATTTGTGGAGCACCGATTACAGCAGGACCGGAAGTATCATGGTGCATTTCTACCCTCCGGAACATGGCAGGTACGCGGAGTGCATCGACATACTTTCTCCTATTGACTGGAGTCTTGTCGAGGGCTGGGACGGTATGAATCCGGGGCAGCGCGGCGAGGCTTATGAAGCATTGAAACAGAGGAAGTTGGAGGAATGCCTGACCCTGCTTGACGCGAGGATTCACAGCATACGCGAATGCATTGACAAGGTCTATCTCAGCTCGCCGCTGACATGGCAGAGCTACACTTCTTCTCCGCATGGCGCCGCATTCGGCATCGTGAAGGACTACCATAATCCGTTGACCACTTTCCTTTCCCCGCGTACGCCGCTCCCGAACCTGCTTCTGACTGGCCAGAGCCTGAATCTCCATGGCATCTTGGGCGTTTCCAAGACATCGGTCATCACCTGCGGCTTCATACTCGGGACCGAGGAACTGGAGAAGGAAATTGTTTTGGCATAGTTTACTAAGATTACTATATTTGTGGGATTGGTGCAAAAAAGGAATTGATATGAAAATTGCATTGGTGACAGGCGGAAGCCGTGGAATCGGACACGCGATTTGCGTGCGCCTGGCTTCTGAAGGATATCACGTCATAATAAACTACGTATCGAATGACGAGGCGGCGCAGAAGACGCTTGAGCAGGTAATCGCTGCGGGCGGAACCGGTGAACTGCTGAAGTTCGATGTTAGCGACCAGGAGGCATCAGAGAAAGCTTTAAAGGATTGGCAAGCTGCTCATCCTGAGGAGTTTATCGAGGTTCTTGTGAACAATGCAGGCATCCGTCGCGACAATTTGCTGCTCTGGATGGAGCAGGAAGACTGGTACAAGGTGATGAAGACGAACCTGGACAGCTTCTACAATGTCACCCGTCCGGTGCTCCAGCCGATGGTGGTCCACAAGCGCGGACGCATCATAAACATGGCGTCGCTCTCCGGCCAGAAAGGCCTGCCGGGCCAGACGAACTACTCCGCGGCCAAGGGCGGAATCATCGCCGCGACCAAGGCCCTCTCGCAGGAAGTCGCCGCCAGAAAGGTTACTGTCAATGCCGTAGCGCCAGGGTTTATCCGCACGGATATGGTGGAAGGGCTTGACGAGGCTGAGCTCAAGAAGACCATTCCGGCCAAGAGATTCGGTGAGCCTGAGGAAGTTGCGGAGCTGGTGGCCTTCCTCGTATCTGACAAAGCTGCATATATAAACGGACAGACCATCTCCATCAATGGCGGTCTGTATGAATAAATCGAACGAAAGATGAAACACGGAATCATAACATTGGCATTGGCAGGAATACTTGCCGGCACGCCTGCATCTGCGGGAAATACGTCAGCTGCCGCAATGGCAGAGGCTCCGGCGACGGACGTGACCGCCATCATGACGAAAATCGAAAAGGCGAATGCCGTGATGAAGACCATCGAATGCAAGTTCCACCAGATCAGGACCATCAAGGCTTCGGGCAAGAAAAATGTCGCTGACGGCAACTTGTATTACAATGTCGACGGACGTCTTGCGATGCGTTTCACTTCTCCGCAGGGTGAGTACATAATCTCCAGCGGAAACAAGTTCTATGTGCACAGAGGACCGAAGAATGCGGTTTTTGATGTTACCAAGAATGCTATCGTAGCCAATATGGCAGGGACATTGACCGGATGCGTGAAGGGTAATCCGGCGAAGGTCGCCAAAGACAGCAATTATGATATCAAGATAGAGGAAAAGCCTGAGGGATATGTAGTTACATTGACTACCGACAATGCGGCACGCCGTGGATATTCCAAGATTGTGCTCACATACCGCAAGTCCGACTGCATCCTTGTCAAGATGGTCATGGACGAGCCGTCCGGTGTCAGCACCTCTTACGAAATGAGCGATATTCGCAAGAACACCGCTTTCTCCGACGAGGTCTTCAAGGTCCCGGCCAAGAAGTAATTTTATTCGATTTTTCGCAAGTGTGAAACGCCGCTTATAGAGCCCGAGAGGGCGAAGGTAAGTCCCTTCCCCGAGGGGAGGGATTTAGGGTGAGGGTAACGTGATAAAAGTGCGTTGGGCTTACAGCCTTCGAACGAGTGACAACCCTCAAATTTTCGCTGGCGCTCAGCAAGTTGGACGAATAGTTTTACTCTTGGCGTGAGCCCTCTTCTCCGTAAAGCTGGTATCTTCTCGGTGAGCAGCCCGTGGCAGCCTTGAAATATTTGCAGAAGAACGATGCGTTCGGGAAATTCAGCTTGTCACTGACCTGCTGGACAGAGAACGATTTCGAAATAAGCATCACCTTCGCTTCCAATATCACATTTTCCTTGATGATGTCGCCAGGTTTCTTGCCGAGTGATTCGGTAACCAGTCTGGCGAAGTATTTCGGTGACAGACAGCACCTTTCGGCATAGAAAGATACGCTCCGTTCCACGCCGCAATACTCATGCACGTCGTTCAGGAACTTCATTATCATCTCCTTTTTCCGAGGAATGTTCGCATCTTCATCATGTCCGCCGAACTTCGACAGCCAGGAAGCCATCAATGCCAGCATCGTATGCATGAAACTGATGAGAATTTCCGGGTGAAATTCCAGATTCGTATGCTCGTAAGTCCTACGGAAACACTGGTAGTTTTTTACGAACACATCGCACAATTCGTCGCCCAGAGGCAGCACGGCCGGACCTCCTTGGCGCATGAGCCATTTTCTGACTGCTTCTGAACCCTTGAAAGGGGACTTCGTTATTGAATCATTGGAAGTGGCTATGATGATGATCTTGCAATCCTTTGACATCCACACCTTTTCGGTAATGACCCCAGGCACGCACACCAGCAGGTCGTGTTTCTTCATGTGAAAATTCTGCTGGTTCAATGTCAGTTCTACCTCACCTTCTACGCATAACATGTATATGGCAACCAGAATCTTGTTGGGAAACGGCTTCTCTGTCGGCGCTCCGATGTTCCTGTCATCCTGTGCCAATTCAAGATTGTCATCTATTATTGCGATATTTTCAAGTGTCAAAGCATGTGCCGACGGCTGAAACATTCCCAGCCGTATCTTCGGCATTATTCCTGAATTATCCATGTTGTTCTCTTTCATCCCCAAAGTTATAAAACAGCCCAAAATAATCAAAGTTTTGTTAAATTTGTACTTCTATGGTTTTTACTATCTTTTGCGATGGCGATGAGATTGGAACTGTTTAAGGAAATACTTGATATTGAGTCCACTAGCGGAACGGAACGGGGACTTGCGGAATTTCTGGCGAAGAAGTTTACGGAGTTGGACCCGTCATGCCGTTGTGTCAGATATGAAGTAGGAGACGGGACGCTGAACCTGCTTTTCAGATGGGACGGCGGTCAGGAGGAGACACTGCCGAAAGTGCTTCTCTGCTCGCATCTGGACACCGTGCCGCCTTATATCTCTCCGGAAATCAATGAGATACCCGCCGGGACAATGCTTCCGGACGGACGCGCCGCCGCGACTGACGACACGCTCATAACCGGCCGCGGAAGCTGCGATGCCAAAGGTCAATTCTTTTCAATGTGGACCGCATGCAGACAGCTTGCAGCTGAAGGTTTCAATGATTTCGGACTGCTGCTGCTTTCCGGAGAAGAAACAGGGTCTTTCGGGGCCAAGGCTTTCGACAGGGACTGCCCCGGAGGAGAATGGATTATCGTAGGCGAACCGACTGACAATAAGATGGTTTCGGCATCCAAGGGAACCAAGGCGTTCAATGTCGTTGTCCATGGAAAAGCCTGCCATTCCGGATATCCTGAACTTGGACACAGCGCAGTCGATACCTTCATTGACATTGTCAACCGGCTGAAAAGCATTGACTTTCCTGTCGACCCTGAACTTGGCGGGACGACGTGGAACGTGGGAAAGCTGGAATCTGCGAATCCGCAGAATATACTCAGTCCGCTCCTGACATGCCGTATTTATTTCCGGACCACATTCGCATCTGATGAGATGGTTCAGCAAACGATGTCTGCACTGGCATCGGAAGATGTTGAAATAGAGTCGCTTGGAGGTGATACGCCGATGCATTATGACGTCATCGCCGGCTATGGGACCAAGACGGTGGCATTCGGAAGCGATACCCCCAGACTCTCCAAATTCCGGCATCGCTCTCTTTGCGGCCCGGGCCCCATTTTCGTGGCTCATACGCCTGCGGAATATGTATTGGCAAGCGAACTTGAACTCGCGGCAGTCCAATATGCAGATATGGTTAAAACAATATTGAAACAATTATGATACAGATAGTTACGACATTGTTGGCCGCCTTTCTGGCTGTCTCCCCGCGAATCCTGATTCCTGCCCCGGCGGAAATCATATCCGGACAGGAAACCTGCGTTTTGCCGGAGAAATTGTCATATAATATTGTATGCATGGCAGATACGGCCGGATTGGCATCATTGGAAAGATATATCGAAGCATCCGGACTTGCATCCAAGAGTCAAACTCGCGGCAATATCAACATTGTCCTTGGTGACCGCAAGCTGGCGAAGAGGTTCTCCTCAGAAAAAGATTTCGTCCGTGAGGCCGCATATTGCTTGGAGATTACGCCGAAAGGCATTGAAATAAAAGCAATTACGCCGAAAGGCGCATTTTATGCGATTCAGAGTCTCAGGCCGATGCTTTATTGCGGTAGGGAGCTTGAAACCTGCGTCGTGACGGACTGGCCGGTCATGCGGTACAGGGGTCTGATGCTGGATATTTCCAGGAATTTCCGGGATAAGGAATTCATTGAAAAACAGATAGATGCGATGTCGTTGCTGAAAATGGACAAGCTGCATCTGCATCTTACGGATGATGCCGGCTGGCGCATTCAGATTGATTCCAAGCCGAGGCTTACCGACGTGGCTGCGTGGCGTGTCGGGGAAACCTGGAGCCAGTGGGTGGATTTCGGAAAACAGTATTCGGAGAAAGATTCACCTCGCGCTTCCGGCGGCTATCTTACCAAGGATGATGTCCGGGAGATTGTGGCCTATGCTGCTGACCGTCAAATAGATATAATTCCTGAATTCGAGATTCCGGGGCATAGCAGGGAAGTGCTGGAAGCATATCCGGAACTTGCCTGCATTGACGCGGAAGGAAGACCTGTCATGACATCGGACATGTGCCCTGGAAGCAGCGCATTGTACGGTTTCATCGAAGATGTGGTCAGCGAGCTGGCTGAACTGTTCCCGTCCGAATATATACATATCGGCGGCGACGAGGCGTCCAGAGATGCGTGGAAAAACTGCCCGCATTGCCGCGAAGTCATGGAACGTGAGCACATTACGAGTCTCGCCGGGCTCCAGAGCCATGTTACAGGCAATGTGGAGAAAATCATTGCCAAACATGGACGCAAGATGATCGGCTGGGATGAAATCATGGAGGGCGGTCTTGCCGACAATGCCGTGGTGATGTCTTGGCGTGGCACGAAGCAGGGCATGGAGGCTATGGAAGCAGGGCATGATGTCATCATGACGCCGAATGCTTACTACTATCTGGATTACACGCAGGATGCGCCGATTTACCAGCCGATGGCGATGGGCGGTTTCCTCCCGTTGGAAAAGGTCTATTCTTATTCTCCAGATGCGGACAATGCCCATCTTCTTGGTGTCCAGGCAAATGTGTGGACGGAGCATATCCCGACGGCGGAGCGTCTGGAATATATGGCATATCCACGTGCGGCTGCCGTGGCGGAGACCGGATGGAGCCGGAGCGACAGGAAGGATTACGGTGATTTCCGCAAGCGCGCCTCGATATTCTGCGCTACCCTCAAGTCATTGGGCTACAATCCTTTCGATATTGACAATGAATTCGGGTCGAGGTATGAGTATACGGTGCCTGTGCAGCATCTTGCGCTTGGCAAGCCGGTGAAAGTCCTGACTCCTTATGCGGAAAAATATCGTGCATGCGGTGATTCTTCGATCAACGACGGGCTCGGTGGAAATTGGACTTACGGCGATGACCGGTGGCTCGGATTCTGCAGCGACATTGACATAATCATTGACCTGGAAGAATCGCGTCCTGTGCATTACGCGGGTGCTGCCTTCATGTCGCAACGCACTAATTATGTGGGACTTCCGGAGCGTGTGGAGATCTGGCTCTCGGATGACGGAGAGAATTTCACGAAGGCTGCAGTGGCATATTCGGAGCTTCCGGCAGATACCGCGGAGATGTCGTATGTCACTCTTCCTTGTATTCTGAACGGCTCTGCTCGCTATGTCCGTTTCAAGGCTTTCCGGCGCGATTTGCCGTTCCATGACTGGTTGTTTATTGACGAGATTGTCGTAAATTAGAAATATTTTATGATTTTGATGAAATTCGGCGGTACGTCCGTCAAAGATAAAAATGCGATAGAACGCGTGATTTCCATTGTCCGCGGCAGGATGGCAGACAAGCCTCTTGTCGTGGTTTCGGCTCTCGCGAAAGTGACAAGGGTGCTTTGTGGTATTGCAGAAGAAGCTGAAGCTCAGCATCTTAAAGAAGTGGATGAACTTCTGGACTCGCTTCGTGACAGGCATACGTCACTTGCTGTTGAACTGCTTTCCGGCAATCCGGAGATTCTGAACAACTGCGTTTCCGAAGTGAATGCCGTCCTGGATTCGCTCACGGATTTCGCACATGGCGTGTGCCAGATCGGCGAACTTTCGCCGCGCAGCTATGCCCGCATTGTCTCCACCGGCGAAGTGCTCTCCTCCAAGATTGTGGCTGCCGCAATGAATGTCTACGGACTAAGTTGCCGCTGGCTGGACGCACGGAAAATGATCGTGACGGATTGCAGCTACATGTCTGCGGTTCCAGACCTCGCTGCTACTGAAGCCAATGTACGACGTTTCGTGCCTGAGGCTGCAAAGGGCGTGTCAGTCGTTCTTACCCAGGGATTTATAGCATCGTCGGTGGAAGGCTCCCCGTCGGTTCTCGGGTTCGAAGGTTCGGATTATTCTGCGGCGATTTTCGGCATGGCACTCGATGCGGACCGCATTGAAATCTGGACTGACGTGGATGGAATCCAGAGCGCGGATCCTCGCAAAATAGCTGATACACATAGGATTGACCGCGTGTCATATGACGAGGCTTCAGAGATGGCATATCTCGGTGCAAGGGTGCTGCATCCGCTCACCATCGAGCCTGCGCGTCGCAGGAACATTCCTGTCCATGTGCTTAATTCAATGTCTCCGGACGCTCCGGGTTCAGTGGTTACGCACGAATGCGTCGCTGTCGGCCCGAAAACGGTGGCTGTCAAGGATGATATTGATTATCTGGAGATTACGTCTCCGAAAATCGTCGGAGTGACAGCAATGTTTGCAGGTGTTTTCAATGCTGCCGAGACCAATGCGGTCAAGGTGGTTCTGGCGGCAGCGTCAGAATCCAAGGTGGGTGTCACTCTGGAAAGCGGACAGCCGGGTTTCGAGGCGTTCGTGCAGCAGCTCCGCAAGAAATTCGAGGTGATGGTCTACAAGGACAAGGCTGAGATTTCCGTAGTGGGCAATGCTGTCGTGACGGCTCCGGGTCTTGTGGACAAGATGACGGCAGCCGCTTCCTGTGCCAATGTGTATATGATGTCGCAGAGCCCTTCCATGTTGAGTATCAGCATTGTAGTGGACAGGTCGGCAGCTGTGGACATAGCCGGCCGCATTCATAAGGTGATTTTTTAAGGATTACTTAAGGGATAGTTCTATGGAAATTTTTATAAGCGGATATGGCAGGATGGGAAAAATGATCGAGGGCGTCCTGCAATCAAGAGGCTTGACGTGTTCCGGCAAGTCGGAAGATATCGTGTCGGTCGACAAGGAAGTGGCGAAACGCAGCATCTGCATTGACTTTACCACTCCTGATGCCTTCCGTGCCAATTATAAGTTCATTGCAGAGAATTTTGCGGCTGCGGTCGTGGGTACAACGGGATGGTACGACATCAGCGGCGAGATTTTCGATTATTTCGAAAAATGCAATACGCCGCTCATTTGGGGTTCGAACTTCTCCGTCGGAGTCAATGTCCTTTCGGCGGCAGTGGACCTGGTTTCCAAACTGTTGGCGAAGAACGGGGGGTATGCGCCCTACATCGTGGAAAAGCATCATTGCCATAAACTGGACGCGCCTAGCGGGACCGCGAAGACATTGGCGGCGGACATTGACAGGAACATGGGGCTGAAGACGGATGTTGCGTCCGTGCGTGTCGGCGAATTGGCGGGAACTCACACGGTCGGTTTCGAGGGGTCTTGCGACAGGCTGACGCTTGAGCATGAGGCATTTACGAGGCAGGGTTTTGCAGAAGGCGCGGTTATGGCCGCAGGCATGGCGGATAATCTGCTCGGCAATTCCGCACGCGGGCGTAACGTCTATGAATTCCGCGAACTGTTCATCGGAGAGGCATAGAGGAATTGTAATTAATTGATAGGTACTATGGTAGATTTTAAAGGTTTGGCAACGGCACTCGTGACGCCGTTCGTCGATGGAGAAGTCGACTGGAAAGCATTCAGGAACTTGGTCAGGCGTCAGGTGGAAGCGGGCGTGGATTTCCTCGTGCCGCTCGGCTCTACAGCTGAGACACCTTGCCTCACCGATGCCGAGAAAGTGAAGATTCTGGAAATTGCCAGGGAGGAAAGCAAAGGCCTTCCGATTGTCGCCGGTGCCGGATCCAATTCGTTGACAGCAACTGTGCAGAACATGCGTCTGCTGGACGGACATGGGGCAGATGCCTATCTGATAGTCGTGCCGTTTTACAACAAACCTACGCAAGAAGGTCTGTATCAATATTTTAAAGCTGTTGCGGAAGAAACTGACAGACAGGTGATCCTGTACAATGTTCCCGGGCGTACCGGTACCAATATGAAGACGGAAACCACTCTTCGCCTGGCGGAAATCCCGAATGTCACTGCTGTCAAGGAAGCTTCCGGCGACATTGCCCAGATCATTGACATCAAACGTCAGGCTCCGGAGGGCTTCACCGTCCTCAGCGGCAATGACGACCAGACGCTTCCGCTCATGGCGTGCGGTGCTGACGGTGTGATCAGCGTGGCCTCCAATGTAGCTCCGAAACAAATGAAAGCATTGACCCGGGCAGTGGCCGCGTCTGATTTGAAAGAGGCTATCCGCTTGAACAACAGCCTTATGCCGCTTTATCACGCATGTTTCGTCGAGAGCAATCCGATACCTGCCAAGGCGGCGCTTTCCCTCATGGGACTTTGCAGTGATGAAATGCGTCTGCCGCTGCTTCCTGCTACGGACCGTACCAGGGCATTGCTTGCCGACGTGCTTGGAAAACTTGAATTGCTATAAATTATGGATATGACTAAAGAACGGTTCCTGGAGGTCTGCGCCGACCTGGAATCCGGTAAGATACGCGTAGCTGAAAAGATTGACGGTCAATGGGTTGTAAACTCATGGATAAAGGAAACCATACTGGCCGGTTTCCGTCTCGGTGCATTGGCCGACATGTCGGAGGGACAATTCTCATTTATTGACAAGGACACCATTCCTGTCCGCCGGTTCACGGTCGAGGACAAGGTCCGCATTGTCCCGGGCGGCAGTTCGGTCCGTCGCGGAGCGTTTCTGGCACCGTCGGTTATCATGATGCCGCCGGCCTACGTCAATATCGGTGCCTATGTCGATGCCGGCTCAATGATTGATTCACACGTACTTGTGGGGTCCTGTGCGCAAATCGGAAAGAACGTCCACATCGCCGCTGCCGCCCAGATCGGCGGTGTGCTGGAGCCTGTCGGCGCAATGCCGGTAATCATTGAGGACAATGTTTTCGTGGGCGGAAATTGCGGCATCTACGAGGGTGTCCTGGCAGGAGAGGGCGCAGTTTTCGGTTCGGGAGTCATAATCAACAGATCCACAGCATTGTACGATGCCGTAAATGGCGGCTATATCCGTCCTGATGAGAATGGTCGTCTTACCGTTCCGGCCGGTGCTGTCGTTGTGGCCGGCAGCCGCCCGATACGGAAGGGACCTGGAGCAGAAGACGGAATCCACGTTTATACTCCTGTGATCGTGAAGTATCGTG
>OBCQ01000130.1_pt1 | contig 20975 bp, 24 predicted proteins | sample 1517991 | NCBI WGS metagenome assembly OBCQ01 (sample SAMN03418263, study PRJEB22391) | human gut metagenome | biome: human-gut; feature: organic feature; material: feces | host: Homo sapiens | place: Tanzania | collected 2013-01
GTTGCTTGGGCAGTTGAAAACGGTATAATCGGCAATTCCGATTACCTCAATCCCACAGGCAACGCAGGTAGAGCAGAAGTTGCACAGATTATTTACAATATGTCAAACAACGGTATTCTGTAATTAGCCGTATAAATATCTGAAATAACTTTAATATAACAACCCCACCGTTGTTTTAGGACTGCGGTGGGGTTGATTTTTGTGTATTGTGTTTTTGAGATTAAACAGCAAGCAAATTTTCGATTGCCCTAATATAAATTTCTACCGCTTCCTCCATTTCGGAGACAAGGATAAACTCGTCTGCGCCGTGGATGCGATAGTCATTTCCGATTTTTTCGGGGCCGAACGCAATAATATTTTTCAATGATTTTGCATAAGTTCCGCCTCCGATTACCATAGGCTTGTTTTCGGTGTCGCCCGTAACGTCAACGTACGCCTTATATAACGCTTTAACCAACGGGGAGTCGTTCGGGAAAAACAACGGCTCGCCGATTTCCTCAACCTCGATATATCCGTTTTCGTCCTCCAAATTACCCTCTAAACGCTTCAAAATATCTTCTTTCGTAAAGGTTACGGGAACACGAATATCAACAGTACAGGAAATAACTCCGTTTTCGGTTTTGACAATTCCGTTGCAGAAGGTCAGTTCGCCGAATTCGTCCGAGATTTTAAGACCGACACCCGAGCCGTCGCAGGCAGTACCGATATGCTTGTTGTAGAATTTGACGAAAGCGTCCTCAAAGCCTGCCTTTTCAAGACATTCCATAGTAACTCCTGCCGCATTTACGCCGAGAGTAGGTGTGCTTGCGTGTGCAGGTACGCCCTTTGCGTAAATTGTGAGCTGATTTCCGCTTTCCGTTACCCTGTATTCCTGCAATTTTGTCTCGGAAAGTGCTTTTTCAAGTCTTTCTTTAAGCTGCTCCTCTGTCGGAATTACGGTCGTGCAGTTATCGCATACCGCATTTGACACAAAGCCGCCGTCCATAGATATTATTTTGGTGCTTTTTGAGTATGCCGTCATTGTCATATGACCTTTTTCGCCGTGTATGCACGGAAAGCTTGCGTCGGGGGTAAAGCCGTAGGACAATTCCTCCGAAACCTCGTTGTAATGCTCCATACATTTAGAGCCCGTCTCCTCGTTACAGCCCATAATCAGACGAACACGCTTGTTGAGCTTAACACCCGAGTCACGAAGTAATTTCATAGCATATAGAGCCTCAATGACAGGACCCTTGTCGTCGGTTGTACCACGACCGTACACGCAGTCGCCTTCACGGGTGAGCTTGAACGGGTCATAGCTCCAATCGCCGCCGACGGGTACTATATCCAAATGACCCGCAATACCGACAATTTCTTTTCCCTCGCCCATTTCGGCGTAACCGCAGTAGTTGTCAAGGTTGACGGTCTTAAAGCCTAAAGATTTTGCAATTTCAAGTCCTGCTTCAAGAGCCTTTGCAGGGCCTTCGCCGAACGGCTTATCTTCGGACGGAGTGCCGAGCTTTGAGTCAATCGCAACCAACTTCCCGAGATTTTCAAGTATTTCGTCGGAGAGAGTGTGTATCTGTTCTCTTATATCCATAGTTTTATCCTCCGATATATCATTTCAAAGTAATTTGCAAAAATCACAGTACCGTTATCATACCACAAAGCGATATTTAATACAAATAATCTTTCCGTGTACTAAAAAGTCACATCAATTGTTGCATAATATGCTTACGGTTTACAAATCAAATTTGAGGTGAGCGTTATGTTAGATGCAAGTCAAATCAAAATAACCGAGCCTAAAGAGCTTGTGGAAATGTGTAAGCTTGATTTTGAAAATGCGTTAAAGCTTTATGAGGATTAGAAAATTTCACTGCTATTTGGTCGAAAATGAAAAATATGCTGCTCAAAATGTTCAAAATTGCCGTGTTTTGTACAAATTGCTAAAAAGTGTACAGTAATTTTTTTACAAAAACACAGTCGATTTTTTATTGACATATAAAAGTAAATATGATAATCTAATAGTGATAACGGGGTCTGCAAAACGCAGACCCTATTTTGCTTTACGGAGGTATTCATAATGAAAAACTTAGGGTATTATAATGGCAAATACGATGAAATCGAGAATATGCAAATCCCGATGCTTGACAGAGTTTGCTGGTTTGGTGACGGCGTTTATGACGCAACCTACGCTCACAATCATATCGTTTTTGATATGGACGCACACCTTACAAGATTTTATAACTCTGCAAAGCTTCTCGGTATGAATATTCCGATCGAGCGTGACGAGCTTGATAAATTGCTCAGAGAGCTTGTCAGAAAGGTTGACGACGGAGATCAGTTCGTTTATATGCAGGTTACACGTGGAAACGGACTTCGTGGTCACGTTTACCCCGAAAATATGCAGGGCAATTTGTGGATAACTCTTACTCCCTGTCCTGTTGCGGATACATATAAGCCGATTGACGTTATTACATATGAGGATAAGAGATTTCTTTATTGTAATTGTAAAACGCTTAACCTCATTCCGTCCTGCCTTGCGGCTACAGCGGCTAGCAGAGCAGGCTGTCAGGAGGCAATTTTCCACAGAGGCGATTTAGTTACCGAGTGCGCACACTCAAACGTATCAATATTTAAGGACGGCAAGGTCATAACGCATCAGCTTGATGATATGGTGCTTCCGGGTACGGCAAGAATAAGACTTCTCGCATTTGCCAAGAAGCTCGGCTACGGCGTTGAGGAAAGAGATTACACACTCGACGAATTGATGTCGGCAGATGAGGTTGTTGTTCATTCGACAGGCTCCTTCTGCATTCCCGTTAAGACGGTTGACGGTAAGAGTGTAGGCGGAAAAGCACCCGAAATGCTGAAAACAATTCAGGACGCTTTGGTTAAAGATTTTGAGGAGCAGTGTAAAGCATAATGAACAGAACAGAGCTTACTAAACTTAATGTCGGCTATAACCTCGACTGGCTTATGAACCTTGACCCGAGAGGCTATGGCGTTTGCAGAATTCTTTATGACGGAGCAATTAAATATACAGGCAAGCCCTTGTCGCTCAACGGAGCAGAGGGACTTGTGGAGAATATCAAAAAGGGCGAAAAGGTCTTTATTTTAACAGGTTTTATACTTCTTCCGTGGAACGAGGCGGAGACGGACGGAATTATTTCGTCAACCGTTTTTTCACGGTTTATAATAAGAGCCTTCGGCGCAAAGCCCGTTATGATTGTACCCGAGCAGTGCGAAAAGGCAATTAAGGCTATGAGCGAGGTGTTGGGGGTCAATATTACATACGATATTGACAATATCCCCGACAATACCATTTGCATTGTTCCCTTTACAAAGGATAAGAGCAAGGAGGACGAGCAAACCGCCGAGATACTTTCTCACGGCTTGCCCTGTGCAATTATTTCAAATGAAGCTCCGGGAAGAAACAAAAACGGTTATTATCACAATGCCGTCGGCGTAAACACAACCGATGTTGAGGCTAAATACGACGTTCTTTTCAGGGAATGTCAAAAGAGAGGCGTATATAATCTCTCTATCGGCGACCTCGGCAACGAGCTCGGTATGGGAGCTATCGAGGAGCATATAAGAAAATATATTCCTTATGCCGAGGAGGGCGGCTGCAAGGCAGGAACGGGCTTCGGCATTTTGGCTGATACCGCTGCCGACAACATTATTACCGCAACCGTAAGCGATTGGGGTATGAACGCTCTTATGGCTTGCACGTCATTCCTTTTGGGCGATGTCAATCTCTTTCATACAGAGGAAGAGGAATCGGCGGTTATGGACGCCGCTGCGAAAGCAGGTATGCTTGATATGTATGGCGAGGCAAGACCGTATATCGACGGTATCGGAAAGAATATCGTTTTGCCTATGCTTTCTCTTATGCGAGGACTTATTGACTATCCCCACACGGTTGAAGATAAGACAACTGCGTGGTTTGAAACAACAATTAAAAAAGGGTATTTCAAATGATCTATTCATTTTTGCAAAACGGCGACAGTGCTGTTACTGTACAATTTCAAAATGAAATAAGTAAAGAGGTCAATTCACAGGTAACTGCTCTTTGCGACAGGCTTGAAGCTAAGCATATCGACGGAGTTATTGAGCTTGTGCCGACCTTTGCTTCATTAACTGTCTTTTATGATTGCTCGGTAATCAGCTCGAAGAAGCTCAAAAAGAAAATCGAGGCACTCATAAGGGACGGCGAAAGCCATGCAAAGGGTGCGGCGAGAGTTTGGAACATTCCCGTTTGCTATGATGACGAGTTCGCATTGGATATGGAGACGGTATGCAGCCACACCAAGCTTACAAGGGAAGAGGTTATTTTGCTCCATACATCAAAGCCTTATTTGATTTATATGCTGGGCTTTTTGCCGGGCTTTGCTTATCTCGGCGGTATGGACGAAAGGCTTTTCACTCCGAGATTGAAAACTCCGAGGCTTGAAATATTCGAGGGTGCTGTCGGTATCGGCGGAGAGCAAACGGGTATTTATCCCATTGCGTCGCCCGGCGGTTGGCAGCTGATCGGCAAAACGCCCGTCAAGGTATTTGATAAATCGAAAAAGTCGCCCATATTATACAGAGCAGGCGATTATATAAGGTTTTTCAGTATCGATAAGGCGGAATATCTTGAAATTGAAAAGCAGGTCGCAAGCGGCACCTATACTCCTACGGTCAGCGAGGTTGAATTATGATAGAGATTATATCGGCAGGTATGCTGTCAACCATTCAGGATTTAGGCAGATTCGGAGTAATGAAGGACGGCTTTACTCAAGGCGGTGTAATGGACGCCTATTCAACAAGAATTGCCAACAAGCTTTGCGGAAACGATGCAAACGCCCCTGTTATTGAAATGACAATGCTCGGTATAACGGCTAAATTTACCGAGGAGCATATTTTTGCAATTTCGGGCGGACGGTTTGACATTTCCTTAAACAACAAGCCAATCAGAACAAACAAGGCTTACTCGGCAAAGGCAGGGGACGTTTTAAGCATTAAGGCTGCGAAGCAGGGCTTGAGATGCTACCTTGCGGTTGCAGGCGGATTTGATGTTCCGCTGTTTATGGGAAGTGCCTCAACAAACCTCAAAATTAACGTCGGCGGATTTGACGGCAGAAAGCTCAAGGCAGGGGACACCGTTAAAGTCGGTAAAGCGGCTATGCTTAAAAATATCGAAAAGCGAGAGCTTGCCGAAAACACCTATGACAGAATTGTAAAAATCAGAGTCGTGTTGGGTCCTCAGGAGGATATGTTCTCCGAGAACGATTTGACACTGTTTTCAAATCAGCGATACACCGTTACCTCCGATTTTGACAGAATGGGTATCAGGCTTTGGGGCATTGCCTTGCGTGGAAAGGAAAAGCTTGAGATTATTTCCGACGCTATAACCTTCGGCTCAATACAAATCACAAATTCGGGAATGCCGATTATACTTATGGCAGATCACCAAACAACAGGCGGCTACGCAAAAATCGCAACTGTAATAAGCGCAGATTTGCCGAAGCTTGCACAGGTTAAATCGAACGACAAAATCAACTTTGAAATTATTGATGTTGATACTGCCGAAAAGATAGCAAATAAGCAGAAAAAGTATATTGACAGGTTATTTTAGGAGTGGCTATGGACTATTCAAATATGTTACCTCAAGAGGTTAAAAAGCTTATAAGAAAAGGCGAAATAGATTTTCAAACATCGGGTATGTGTAACGGCTATGCACAGGCTAACCTTTGCATTTTGCCAAAGGACTATGCGTTTGACTTTTTGCTGTTTTGTATGCGCAATCCTAAGCCTTGCCCTATTTTAGAGGTAGGCGACGTCGGCTCAAAGCAGTTCAGAACAATGGCGAGCGAGGGCGACGTCTGCAAGGATTTCCCGAAATACAGAATTTGGAGAAACGGCGTTCTTGAAAAAGAGGTTACGGACATAACGGACTATTGGCAGGACGATTTTGTGTATTTCCTTATCGGCTGTTCGTTTAGCTTTGAAAGCGAGCTCTTAGAGGCTGACGTTCCCGTAAGGCACATTCAGGAAAATAAAAACGTACCTATGTTTAACACGAATATAGAGCTTCAGTCAGCCGGAAAATTTCACGGAAATATGGTCGTGTCGATGCGACCCATTCCAAACGATTTGGTTGTAAAAGCTGTCAATGTTACTGCTTCTATGCCGAGAGTTCACGGTGCGCCGATACAAATCGGGAATCCCGAGGCGATAGGCATAAAGGACGTTACAAAGCCCGATTACGGCGACAGCGTAACGATAAACGAGGGGGAAATTCCGGTGTTTTGGGCTTGCGGCGTTACGCCTCAAAATGCGGTAATGCAAACAAAGCCTGAAATTGCCATAACACATTCTCCCGGTCATATGTTTATAACCGATGTGAAAAATGTTAACTTGAAGTATTAGGTGATTATATGTATAAAATCAATTTGAATTGCGATTTAGGCGAGGGTGCTGCATTTGATAAGCAGATTATCCCTTTGATAAACAGCGCAAATATTGCCTGCGGTTTTCATGCGGGCGATCATGCTATGATGGAATCTACGGCAAGGCTTTGCATTGACAACAATGTTGATATAGGAGCTCATCCGGGTTATCCCGACAAGGAAAATTTCGGCAGAACAAATCTTGATGTAACACCCGAGCAGGTTTACGACTACACCTTGACTCAATTAAAGGACTTGGGGGATATAGTCGGAAAGGACAAAATAGTTCACATTAAGCCGCACGGCGCTATGTATAATCAGGCGGCTAAAAGTAAGGAACTGTCGGACGCAATAGTCGCCGCAATTACCGATTACAATAAAAATCTGATTTTGATGGCGCTTTCAGGCTCTCAAATGATAAAATCGGCAAGGGAAAAGGGCTTGAAATATGCAAGCGAGGTCTTTGCCGACAGAGCATACGAGGCTGACGGCTCACTCAGAGCGAGGTCGCTTGAAAACTCAATGATAACAGATGAAGACCTGGCTGTTGAGCGAGTAATTAAAATGGTAAAAACGGGAAAGGTCGTTGCATATACGGGCGAGGAAATTGACATTGAGGCTCATTCCGTTTGCGTGCACGGCGACAGCGAAAAGGCATTCACATTTGTAAAGAAGCTCAACGAGGCTTTTTCACAAAATGACATAAAAACAGTAGGTTTAATCGAGGCGATAAAATAATGGAGCACCGTACTTATTTGAAAATTGATTTGAACAGGCTTGAGCATAATTTCAACAGCGTGCGTAACAAGCTTCCGAGCAACGTTAAGGTACTCGGCGTAATCAAGGCTAATGCATACGGTCACGGAGCTGTTGAGATAGGCAGATTTCTTGACGATAAATGCGACTTTTTCGGAGTTGCGTGTATTGAAGAGGCGATTGAGCTTAAACGCTCGGGAATTAAAACACCGATACTGATTTTGGGCAGAGTATTCCCGTTTGATATTGAAGCTGCGGTTAAATATGATATAAGAATACCGATTTTTTCATATGCAGACGCAGTCGCTCTTTCCGAAGAAGCGGTTAAGCAGAAAAAGAATGCACCGTTCCATTTTTGCATTGATACGGGAATGAGCAGAATAGGCTTTCAGGTCAATGAAGAAAGTGCCGATATTTGCAAACGCATAACGGAGCTTCCGAATATCTTTGCCGAGGGCTTGTTTTCTCACTTTGCGACTGCCGACGAAGCGGATTTGTCTAAGGCGGTTGAGCAAAGAAATAAATACAAGAGCTTTTGCGATATGCTCGGCGACAGGGGAATTGAAATACCGATTAAGCATCTTAACAACAGCGCAGGCATTATGAATTTTGACGAGTATTTTGATATGTGCAGAATGGGCATTATCACATACGGTCTTTATCCGTCGGAGGAGGTTGACAAGAGCCTGCTCGACATTGAGCCGATAATGAGCTGGTACACAAAAATTTCTCATATCAAGGTGCTTGAGCCCGAAAGAGAGATTTCATACGGCGGCACTTACAAAACCGATAAGCCGACTAAGGTTGCAACAATTCCGATAGGCTATGCCGACGCCTTCCCACGCTGCCTGTCGAACAAGGGAAAGGTCATCATAAACGGAAAATACGCAAAAATACTCGGCAGAGTTTGTATGGATCAATTTATGGTGGACGTCAGCGATATTGATTGCAATGTAAATGATGAGGTCGTTATAGTCGGCACTCAAAAGGACGCCCATATTTCAATGGAGGAGCTGTCAAACAGCGCTTATTCCTTTAACTATGAGCTTCCCTGCAGAATACCTGCCCGTGTAAACAGGGTCTATGTTTATAACGGCGAAACGGTAAAGGACGTCGGACTTGTATAAACTAAAGGCACTAAAATCGGCGTGTCCTAAATTCAACAAAGCAGACTTTTAATATTACACAGAGACTCAAGGATTTTAATTCTTGGGTCTTTTATTTTAACAAGCAAAAAATCAACTCTTGTTTATTAGCTCGAATAAATTTTCCGATATTTTCAAAAAATGCTATTTAAGTATTGAAAAAACAAATAATCAGGATATATAATAGGAAAAAACTTATGGGAATGAACAAGGATGAAACAAATCTCGATGCTCAACGGCGAGCCTATAAAAAGTATTGTTAAATTTTCGCTGCCGATTATGGCTTCGTCGCTTTTGCAGTACAATTACACATTGGTTGACAACATACTTGTCGGTCGGTATGTCAGCACGGACGCTCTTGCGGCTGTCGGCGGAGTCGGCTCGATAAATTCCTTTATTATCGGTGCGGCACTCGGTCTTACAAGCGGATTTACAATCCCCGTGGCACAGGCGTTCGGGGCGAAAAATCGGGAAAAGATCAACCGATATGCAGGAAGCAGTATTACAGTGTCATTCTTGCTCGGACTTTTGCTTGTTGTAATTGCGCACATCATTTCCACACCGCTTTTGAAGCTTATCGGAACGCCCGATGAAATTCTCGGACTTTCCGCCGCTTATGTGAACATCCTTTATTTCGCAATTCCCTTTCAAATGCTTTCGAACAATTTTACCGCAATTTCAAGGGCGGTAGGGGAGAGCAGGAAACCGCTTTTGTACTTTATAATAAGTATTTTCGTGAATTTCGTTCTTGATTTATTGTTTATTACGGTATTCCATTGGAGCGTTGAGGGTGCTGCTCTTGCAACGCTTATTTCACATATTACCGCAGCCGTGCTTACGGGAAATTATATTTTAAGGCACAACGAAAGCGTACATATTTCAAAAGAAAATCTAAAGCCCGATATAAAAACGGCATTTGCGCAGCTGAAATTGGGAATACCCGTTTCCCTTCAGTTTACCGTAACCTCAATAGGCTCAATGTTTTTGCAAAGTGCGGTAAATTCATTCGGTACAGCTACCATTGCAGGCTTTACCGCAGCAGGCAGGGTCGAAAACCTCGCCAACATACCGTTAAGCGGACTCAGCGTAGGCACACAGACCTTTGTCGGTCAAAATTACGGTGCAGGGAATTACGACAGAATTGTAAAATCGGTCAGAAAAATATTTATACTCAATATACTTCTTTCGCTTGTTTTAAGTGGGGCGTTGCTTTCTGTCGGTATGCCGATTGTAAGGCTGTTTATGACAGAGCCCGACGAAGAAGTTTTGTTTGCGGCTCACAAGTATCTTATTGCAACGGCAGAGTGCTTCAGCCTTGTTGCGGTGCTGTTCGTTTTAAGAAATACGCTTCAAGGCTTGGGCTTTACATATGCAAATGCGATTGCAGGCGCAGGCGAGCTGATAGGAAGAATAGCGATAGCTCTTATCTTTACTCCGCTTATCGGCTTTAACGCAGTATGCTATGCGGCACCTGCGGCGTGGTTGCTTGCGGATATTCCCCTTGCAATCATATATTTGAAAAAGCAGAAAAAATTTAAGGCGTTAGCTCTGGCGGAGGAAAATAAAAAACGTGAAATTTACCCGACAAAAACGGATTGAATTTATAGGCGTTTGATAAGTGTTTTTGAATATAAAGCGATTAAAGCATAGCTATCGGTAAATCGGTGGCTATGCTTTATTCTTCCCAGCTGATACAATTCAGCAAACCGCCCTTTACGGCAATTTCGTTTATATTGATGGGGATTATCGGTTTTTCAAAAATGCTCTTCGCCGTAGCTAAAGCAAGATTATCGGCTTCGACATCGAATATCGGCAGAAAAATTGCCTGCTCGGTTTCTAAAAAGTTAAGGTAGCAGCCGACAGAACTATCGCCCTTTGAATCGAAATACGGGAAATCAATAACCTCGATTCCGTGGCTTCGCAGAGCTGCCTTGATATGTGCTTCCAATCCGAACAGCGAGCGAGAGGCATTGCCGACAGCGGTGTTTTCATTGACAAAACGCACCATACCGTCGGCGTGTCCCGTCATATCCAAACGAAGCGACGGAATGATAATAACCCTTGCCTCTAACAGCTTTTCCAATTCTTGCACCAATTCGGCGGAGGAATATTTCAGGTTTTCCGAAAAAACTCTGTCGCTGATAACGACCGTTTCTTTCGACGGGGAAAAGACCGCATTTCCGCCGTCTAAATTTATATCGGAATAAACAAGCTTTTTGAAATCAAAATTCGGCGCAATATCTCTGCGAAAATCGGTGCGAAGCTCGGGAGAGCCGTCAAGATAACTCGGCTCGTACCTGAACGATACATATTTGCCCGATTTAGTTTTCACAGGCATATAGTCCCTTGCCCAGATATCATTTGTGTTATTTAATAATTTGTATTTTATATTAAATAAATCAAGTGCGGCGAACACTCTGTCCGCCGCAGATATGTATTTATCAGTTGATTTTAACAAGTCAGAAAGGTAAATCATTTTTGTTCACCAAAGACATTTTTATATTGGCTAAAACGCGTTTCAGCAGTTATTCTGCGTAATGTCATAGGAGAAGGTGAATACAAAACAACTACATTGTACTCTTTTCCATTTATAATAACAGTACCCGTTTTATTGGGAATTTTCCAGTTGTGATAGGATTTATCTGCTACTTGATTTACCTGTTTGATGACAAATGCACTTGTATAAATAAGTGTATCTATTTTGGGATTCTGCAAAAGCAATTCTTTAATTGGCTTGTGTGTTATTATTTCCAGTGATGCATCATCGGATTTTTTATCTTTGTGGATACATTTTTCAACAATATCAGTAATACCTGTATTAAGCGTTGTTAGTAAACTTTTGCGTTGGTTTATTGTTTCTTTCGAGTTTTCCTGATTAAGTTGTGTACCGATAACTTCCGAAAGCAAATTCCAAAAGTAATTGTCTTTTGAACCATAATAAAAATCCACATCACCATCCAAGAGTTCTTTTGGCTCAATACAAAATCTATATGGCGGCATGGTTCCAATAATAAGTTTGGTTGCTTTCTGTGGTATAAATGGTTTATATGGATGTTTTGAATACATATGAAATCTCCTTTTGCTTTATTAAACACAATTCTGTATTTTGTAACTACTATATCACTGTTTTTAATAAAACCTTAGTTAATAATATTATTTAATTCAATCCCAAATTTTTAATAAAACAACCGGGCCGCTATCCTTGATTACCTCTTCGCCGACGGTAATTGAATAATCCTCATACGGCTCGATCGAGGTTGCCCAGACGCCCTCTCTTTTTTTGAGCTCCTCAACAAGCTTGCACGTCGGCACGGTGCTTAAATCAATACCCATATAAAATTCTCCCTTCGCTTATTTGCTTTCATTATAACAAATTACATTTTTTCGTCAACTGCTATCCGAGACGCCGCTTCGCTTCGTATGCGAATGATTGCATAATGCCTGTCTGATTTTGCAGGCTCAATTATAGACCTGTTTTTTGACTGCTTCACATTCGCACCTCCTATTTTGCTAATATATCACTCCCTTTGCACCGTTTTTCGTGCATTGCAATTTTTAGAGCCATAGAAAAGCGGTTGAATTTTAACTCCGTTTATTATGCAAAATCACACCTTAGACTTGTGCAAAAAGCGAAAGTATAATTTTACCCGAAAGCGATTGACTTAGATTAGTATTTTTGTTACTATTACATTAAATAAGGGACTGAAATTACAGCTTGGTATAAATTCTCCCAAATATGACGGAGAAGCATTTGAGGTTATATGAAAAGACGTGGAATATACCTTGAATTTGCTTAAATAACTTTGTCAGCAAAACAAGGAGACTAATATGTTTGACAAATTATCTGTTGATAAAAAATTCGAAGCTATTGATAAGTTAAAAGAATCTGCAAATCTTGATGATAACGATTGGATGATGTTGTCTGTTTTATCAAACGACGAAAATCAAGAAATTCGTTTGGAAGTCAGCGAGGTGTTGGCTTTGTTTCCGACGATTGAGAGTGAGAAAATATTGCTAAATCTTCTGAATGATTCTGATTACCTTGTCCGTGCATCTGCCTGCGACTCGTTATATTTCAGCCTTTCGCAGGAAACTCTGAAAAAGCTAAAACTAATGACAAAAGACAGCAGATATTTAGTCAGAGGGTATGCGGTATTAAGCATAGGAGATGTTCAGAAAAATGTTAAGGTTAATAAAAAATCTACAATTGCATTTTTGAAAACTCTCGAAACCGAAGAAAAAAGTCGGTGGGTTGAAATTGCTGTATATCGCTCTTTGTTTATTTTAGAGGAAGTCTCTTATATTGATAAACTTATTTGTGCCATAAATGATACAAATTATAAGAATCGCAGTTTTGCATTGAGTTTAATTGAGCAATTACTTGACGATAATGTATTATTTGATTTTAATATGCTTAAGCAAACAGCGCAAAACAGGCTGGAGATTGAAAAGAATTTACCGATAAGACAAAAACTGCAAAAAGTTATAGAGTCGGCAGAATGTCATATATAAAATAACACAGATAAAGTTCTCTGTGCCGAAAACTATAATTGATTTGGTTAGGAGTAAATAATGATGCGAATGCCTGATTATATAGCTTTGCTATTTATGGGAATTATTATTTGTGTATGTGTTGCTTTTATTATGTTTATGGATTTTTCTAAGATTATATACAAGATTGTCCATGTTGCAAAGCCAAAGGATTATGAGGAAAACTTAAAGTTGATAAAAAGTTCGGAATATAAAAGAAGATGGATTTTATTCTTTTCGCTTAATGCGGTCATATACGCTTTTGCTTTTTTTGTTACATTTATTATCTCTAAAAATACTTTGTTGGCAATGTTTTTAGGAATGATATTTGCTGTATGCGGATTTGGAATAATGAGCAATAAGGAGCGCAAAGAATTAGAAAGAATTAAAGCGAATAAATAATACAGAGGCAGTTCTGTGCGCAGATTGTTTGCGACTGTAAATCCAATTTAACAAACAAATTAAAAAATCTCACTCGCCAATTTGAGTGAGATTTTTTGTTGCGTATCAGCTTTGAAATTGCGTTTACAACAGAAGTCAATAAACGGTCGTAAAATTGCCAATCTTGCCTTATCAGAAGCCGATAGCTGCCGAAATTTCGTCGTCATGGCTTAAAATCGGTGCGGCAATATCCGCTTCGGTTATAGTTCGCATCTCGGCATCCGTCAAGGTGTCAATATCGGATTTTACAAGGCGAGACGCCTGCTTTAGGGTTGATAGCTCAATCAAATTTCTAACGTATCTTCCGTTGCCGAAATCGTGCTTTTCCCTTGCGGCGTCAAAGACCCTGTTGAGCTTTTTATGAGCTTCTTCGTCAAATTCAAAGCCCGTCTTTTTAATCATTAAATCGGCTATATCGATAAGCTCGTCGGTGCTGTAATCGTCAAAGCTTACATGAAATGCAATTCTTGAGCGCAAGCCGGGGTTTTTATTGAGAAATTCCTCCATTTTATCGGGATAGCCTGCAAAGATAACTACAAGGTCATCACGGTTGTTTTCCATTTCCTGAACAATCGTGTTGATAGCTTCGTCGCCGTAAAGTCCGTTCCTGTCGTCAACCAACGAATATGCTTCGTCAATGAAAAGCACGCTGCCCTTTGCCATTTTGAAATGTTTTTTGACAAGCGGAGCTGTTGAGCCGACAAACTGACCGACAATATCAGCTCTGCCGACCTCGTAAAGGTCGCCCTTTGTGAGAAGTCCGTTGTCTTTCATTATCTGCGCAAACAGGCGGGCAACCGTTGTCTTTGCAGTTCCGGGATTTCCCGTAAACACCATATGCATTGACGGGCGGTTGGCGTTTATGCCCTTTTCCGAATATAGCTTTTGCATTTTGAAAAAGTTGACGGCATTTTCGATGACCTCTTTTGCACTGTCAAGACCGATCATTTCACGCAGCTCGGCAGATGCATTTCCTTTTGGCGCCGCTTTTACAATTTCAGCTTTTGCCGTTTTTACATCCTTGTACTGTGAATAAACAACGGTGTGCAGCTTGTCCGTGTACCACTCGTCAAACCAACGGTTCAGCTCTGAAATATGGTAGCTGTTACCGTCCTTTAGGTTGTTGAGAAGCTTGGTGTCGGCTTTGATTTTGCACTCCCTTGCCTTTTCTGTCAAATAAGCCTTTGCACGCTCTGCGTCTGCCATATCCTCTGTAATTTCAACTATCGGCATTGATGTCAAATTTTCAAGAAAGGAATCACGGGTTTTTACGCTGTCGAGATTTATCCAGAAAACAGTCAGTACGGATTGATAGAACATTTTTGCAATCTCGCAAATTTTCTCAATGCTGTTACGATTGTTTCGGGCAAAAGGTCCGCTGGGTTTTGTTTCGCCGGAGTGATATCTGACGATTACTACACCTCCGCCGCAGCTTCTGTAAAGTGCTTCAAGGTCATTTTCATTAAAATTGGTGTCCGAATAGAAATCTATGTAGGTGTATCGTTTGTTGAAAATTCTTCCGTTTTCATACAGTGCCGAAATAAGCGAGCGAGAAAGCTCATTTCTTGTTTCTTCCGAGCGTGTTCTCACTAAATAGTGAACGGGATGACCGATCGGGCGTTTCAGGCTTTTGCCTGCATAAATTCTGTCTATTTCAGGGAGAAAGCTGTCTGAATAGAGATGAGCCTGTGCCTCTTTGAAAATTTGCTCATGACCTTTGGCTTCTATAATGCTTTCGCCATAGTTTAAGCCGTTGCCGTAGCGATTTTCAAACAACGGGAGAATTCCAAAGCCTTTGGCAAGCTCTTCGTCGTCATTTATGAAATCTGCACCATCAGCCATTCGAAGATTTACTCTTAAGCTGTCAAAGATTTGTTCTTCGATAAAGTCATATTCAACCTTGAAGCCGCACAGCTTCATATACTTGTCGAGGACCTTGTTTATATCACTGTGCTCGTTGATAATCGCACCGAAGCGCATAGTGTTATTGCTGCCTGTGTTAATGGCAAAAACATAGTCTTTTTTATCCGACTTTAGGTAAAATGACTGAGAATAGCTCTGCATAGTATCAGCAAAGGTATAGAAATCATCAGTCCTTCTTCTCGGAATTTCAACATCTGAAAGAATAGTAGCTTCAATTCTGTAAAAACGCATAACATACCTCCAAAAGCAAATGACATATTTCAAATTTTTTCTTACGCGTATATTATACCATTTCAGACGTACCTTTTTGGGTGCATAAGCCCCGCCCTGAAAAAAACAGGACGGGGTTTTGATAAGGATATTACGACGGCTTTAATTATATATTATAGTATATATTTGCTTTTGACCCCTGCGGTCAAATTTGGGACATACCGTTATTGTAATATGTTCCTACAGCATAAGCTGCGGAGTTTAATGAGAAAGGAGAAATTATAAATGCGTACCTACAGATGCCAGTTCTTTCTTGACAACAAGGGCATGAGAATTACCGAAATGGTCGAGGCTATCAGTTCTTTAGAAGCTAAAAGAATTGTAGAGGCAAGATATTCGGGACATACGCTTTCCGGTTGGATTGTTATGCCTGTTTAACGGAGAACAGTAAGCAGATGTGCCTTAAACGGTGCGTCTGCTTCACTTTCAAAAATTTTTCCCGTTTTGTGTTTACATTTTCACATCGGTTATGATATAGTAATTACGGTTTAGAAAGTTGTACCAATTTTGGTGCAGCTTTTTTTGGTATTATTATGTAAATTTTTAATTGATGAAAGGGGAATTTTTATGTGTAATTATGTTGAGGATACCCATACCTTCACAAAGGAAACCACTCCCGAGGAATTTATTGACCTTATGTACGACAACCTTAACGAAGACGGAGTAACATTTATTCCGGGTCCGTACGATGATTCGAAATACCGGGGAGGAACTTTCAGCTACCGTTGCCGTATCGCTTGGGGCAATAACGGAAGAAAGGAGTCGCAGGAAAAATTTGCTTCACTCTTTGATGCGTTAAAGAAAATCGCAGAACACGATGATGAGCTTGACGGAACGAATGAAAATGCGAAAAAGGTGTTAGGAGACGGCGAGCTGTTCTATATCTGGGCAACCTATGTTAAAGCCTTCAGTACCGATAACTTTGATATGAACAGAATCAACGATATTTCCGACAGAATGTCAACGGTTGATTGGATTAAGGATTTGTCAAAGACTTATGTTAAAAACGGAAAGCTCGGGGACGATGAAAAGGAGTTTATGCGAGATTATATTGATGTTACGGTTACAGATGAGGAGAGGAGATATTATAAAGAGTATATAAACAGCTTGTTTGCCGAAAGCGAGAACAGGGTAGGCACAAATATTCGTGCCGCAAGCCTTGTTCGCCACGCACAGAGAGTCTATAAGCTTCTCACACTAAATGCACCCGATTATATTGTCAATGCGGAAGCGTGTCAGCTTGCTGCGATGATTGTTGTGCATGATTACGGCATATCAATCGAAGCGGTTGACGACTCGACAAGAAAATATTTTGAACAGTTCTACACCGATGATGACGAATTGCTCGATAAGCTTTACAAACCGTTAAAGCAAAACAAGAGAAAGACTATGGCGCCGCTTTTTGTCTATCTTATATTAAAGGAGCACTCAAGCTCGGCAAAGCATTTAAGGCAGAACGAGATACTAAAGCTTCTTGAGAGTATGCCCTACGAGGTTACTATTGGACGCAAGGCACTCTCACGCATAATCCACAATCTTGCCGACTCACAGTTAGGCGTTTATACCGACACGAAAACAGGCACCTGGCTTGAGCAGTAAGTGATAGCCCGGTTCATAAAAATTTTCAGATTAAATAAAGGAGAATTAAAATGGATAAAAAATATGTTTGGAACATAATTTTTGACGCGGATTTTGTTAAGGACGAACAGAGAATTAACCAACACGGCGTTCGGACTTATTCGACCTTTGAAAAAGCAAGAGAAAACTATTTTAATGCTCTGAAAGAGTATTTTTTAAGCAGCGACAAATTTGACGGCGAGGACTATTTAAGACAGTTTGAAGAGTATTTTGACGATTCTTCGTATGATGACGAGGAAGAAGAGGATGAGCGTATGGGTAAATTGTCTTTTGCTTTTACCGGAAGGGACAGCTCACACAAGGCACGAGGAAAGGCAAAAGCAATTCCGAATTTAATCAGAAGCCTGATTTCCGAGGGAGAAATAAATCCCGATTCCGACTCTTATTGTACCTACACCGATTATCTGCTCGAGCTTGAACTTGGGGACGAAAAAATCACGGCAGGCGGTGTTGACGACGGACCGTATAACGGCGTTGACCCCTTTATTTTAATTGACTTTTTCAGAATGGACGAGCCTGACAGAGAATACAAATTTCAGGTAGCAGGCGGTTTTAATTCGAAACAGGTTGAAAAAGAGAGTTATTTCGTTTTGGAACTTGTGAAAACCGAGGTTGACGCTCCAGTATAATATAAAATTGCTTTTATAAGGTAACGATTTATTCAATACCTAAGCAATAAAAACAGCCATTTCTTTTATAATTTGAAATGGCTGTTTTTACTTTGTTCAATGTTTTTTCAAGCTTTTATGATATAATTGATATAATCGGAGGTGTATTTATGAGGCTTTTGCTTGTTGAGGATGAAAAAAGAATGGCGCAAGCTCCGCAGCAGAACGGACAGAGCACTCAAGAATATTACGCTCAAAATTTGTGCTGAAATATTTTGCAATGATAGTGAAAATGTACTTAATATTTCAAACAGTTGACGTATAATTATTCGAGTGATATAATTGTTACAAATATAATTATATACTTTTGTGAAGCGTACAATATTATTGAACTCGTATTTTGTTTTGAATTTGAGAGCAATAAAAATAATAAGAATAATAGGGATAACAATAATATATCCAAATAATAAATTCAATTGGAAAAAAACTTAATTCAAATAAATAATGGTGGAGTAAAGTGAGAAATCTTTGTTTATCGGACGGTTGTCCAAAAAGTTGTACTATGACGAAAAAGACGAATTTTACAGAAATATTTTTAATTGGTTGTATCACTTTAACGGGACTTTTTTATACGTATATTTCTTGCTTGTCAAGTGCGGTGCTTTGTGGATATTTAATTTATAAATATGTCAAAAGGACTACGCTTCGTTGGTATACAAATTTATCAAGTATTGCCATATTACTATTGGTTGCGGCTTATGGTCTGACAGCTTTTTGGGCGATAGATAGCGGAATGGCGGTCATTGGATTTTTCAAATTTTTATCGGTATTGTTGTTTGCAATTGTACTTATGCAACAAGAAGAAAACTCGGAAGTTTTTTTGCGAAGTATACCGTATGTTGCAGCGGCTATGACATTTTTGTCGGCAATTCTTATGCAAATATCTGCTTTGAAGGATATTTTTTCTGTAGTCGGAAGATTGGCGGGATTTTTTGGATATCCAAACACTTTTGCGTTGTTTCTTCTTTTTGCGCTGATTATTACGGTGACAAAAGATAGTTTATGTAAAGCGGATATAATCATTATTCCGATTTTGCTGTTTGGTATTGTTTATTCAGGAAGCCGTACAGTTTTTGTATTGACGGCTGTAACTGTATTATCTCTTATTATTCTTCTGAAAAATAAAAAGTTGAAAATTGGTGTTATATCTATTGTTATAGCAGCGGTTTTAGGTGCAATTATTTATGCTGCGTTAACAAATAATGTAAGCGCAACAGGTCGTTTTTTAACAATTTCTTTAAAAGAAAGTACTTTTATAGGCAGACTGCTTTATTTTCAAGATGCATTGCCGATAATTTTGCGGCATCCGTTTGGTCTTGGATATATGGGATATTATTATATTCAAACAAGTATTCAAACGGGTGTATATAGTGTTCAGTATATACATAATGATTTTTTACAAATGCTCTTGGATATCGGCTGGATACCGACTGCTGTTTTCGTTGCTGCTTTATTAAAGGCTTTTTTTAAGAAGGGTACTACATACAGGAAAAGATTGTTGATTTTTGTCTTATGTGCACATTGTTGCTTTGACTTCGATTTACAGTTTGTTGCTATATTTATGTTGCTCGTTACAATAATGGATATTAAGTCGGGTAACGATATTGAATTAAAGATATCTAAACCATTATACATTTCAGTTGTAACTGTATTAGCTGTGGCGTGCGTGTATATTGGTTGTGCCCAAGCGTTTTCTCGTTTTGGCAATGTTGCAGTGTCCTCTAAAATGTATCCGTGGAACACGCAGAACGATATAGTTGCTATTACATCTGTATCTTCACCTGAAGAAATGAACGAAATTGCAGATCGAATATTGGCACGAAATAAATATGTCACTGTAGCGTATTCTGCAAAAGCACGTTACGCATATTCTAAAGGCGATTTTGCAAATGTGATTAAGTATAAGAAAAAAGCTATTGATACTGCTGTGTTTTCGTACGATGAATATGAGGATTTCTGTTATCTGCTTATCAATGGAATTTATTTATATGAAAAACACGGAGATGATTATAGTGCAAATGTATGCCGTAAAGAGCTTGTTGCAACAATCAAAGAGTTGCAGAAAAACACAGAGCGCTTGAGCAAATTGGGTCGTATGATCGATGATCAGCCTAAAACACAGTTGCCGGACGAAATACTTAGATATGCCGAGAATTTAAAATGACTAAAAAATATAGGCTTATATTCCAAAACAGGGAGTACATCAAAAGCGGTGCGGATATGGCAAACGTCGGCATTCCTGCTCATATCCACAGGGCGTATTATATCGAAATTGTATTGCCGAAAAAAACAGAATAATCAACAAAATTAAAAAACAGCCATTTCTTTTTCATTTGAAATGGCTGTTTTTTAATTTAGTGCTGTGTTTTTATCCCGCTTCCCGTTCGTAACCGGTCAATAAATCACTATATACACTCAATACTTTATTGTCACGAAAGAATCAATATGTTCCTTTTGCTTACGGACTTTTTCTTCCTTTTTGCGTTTTTGTTCCTCTTCTTGTTTTTCTTGTTCCGCCTCTTTTTTCTTTTGCAGGGCTTCTCTTTTCATAAGTTTCAAATCATCAAATGCAATTTGAAGCGAATCAACAGCAACATCAACATCCTCTTGGGAAAGCCTGTTGCTGAATTCCCTTAGATTTTTGAAAAACTCATCTAATATTTTCTTTGCGCTACTGCTGCACATATCGTCACCACCTTGACGGTATTATATAAAAATGAGTGGGATAAAAATGACACATCTACTTTATCGAAACGCATTATGCGACTTTTTTTAGACATAAAAAACACCACAGCATAATTACTGTGGTGTTCAATATTTGTATTCAATTTCATCTATTTCATCGAATTCATCAAAATAAATGCCAATATCAACATTCTTAATGAATTCACAATATGCTGTTTTGAATTCTTCAAATTTTTCCAAATTATAAATTCTTGTTCTTCCAGTAATTCATTCTTATCCATGTTTTTCCCTTTCATGCATACTGATGATGTTCTAATCTATTTGAAAATAATTTTCAACAATGCTTGTAAAAAACTTATTGCTTTTAAATGCATGATATAAATCTACATTACTAATTATTTTAACCTTTTTTAAGTCTTCAGACTCATAGTTATTATATCCTGCGCCGGAGTAAAGATATAGTATTTTATATTTTTCAAAACTATGTTCAGATAAATAATAAC
>OBCQ01000134.1_pt1 | contig 20739 bp, 23 predicted proteins | sample 1517991 | NCBI WGS metagenome assembly OBCQ01 (sample SAMN03418263, study PRJEB22391) | human gut metagenome | biome: human-gut; feature: organic feature; material: feces | host: Homo sapiens | place: Tanzania | collected 2013-01
CTTCAGTCATCTGCTTTTTATCTAAGATCACTGTTAGACCTCCTTCGATATTTTCCCTCAATCATCTACAAATTTCGCACTAATGGTTCCAATGAACCTTGGCTTGAGGAAAAGATATATGCGGGATAATAATTAATTTTGATTATCACTATTCTTCAGTGTTATAAAACTCATCTAATACATAGGTCTTAACCGGTGTGATGTACAGTTCATATCTTATAACCAGTCTTACTAATTCGTTGCCGTCAATCAGTGTAATGGGTGAGCCTTCTCTTGCGGCAATTCTTGCAGCATTGGTAAATCTACCGTTTGTGATAAATACACCGTAGTCTGCTTGATACTTATTCATAGCACCTAAGAATTGGTTGATTTCCGGTTCGGATACGGGAGCGACATTGTATCGTTTGCATTGGATGACTACTCGTGTAGTTCTGAAATCATTAGCATCAATGTGATAGCCATAACCATCAATACCACCGTCATTGCTGATTTGAACACCTTTTTCAGTGAATTCAACGCCCATTCGGTTTAACAAAGCTCTTGAAAAAGCTTCAAACTTTTTAGGAGACATTTTAGCAATAGCGGTAAGCAAATTTTCCTTGAAATCATCTTTGATTTTTTCTTCGGCTTGAGTTTCTTCTTCGTTGTCGCTAACATGAACAGTTTTGTTCTTTTTGTTGTTTTTGCTGAGTTCTTCCCAATGCTTCTTTGATGGCTCAATAATTTCTTTTTGAACATCAAGCTTATCAACATCAAGATATAATCCTTTTTCTGTTAAAGTAACAGGAGATGAATCTGTGTATGTCAACAAATCATTAAAATACAAATCTTTAATCGCAAAATTAAACTTGAAATTAAACTCTTTATATGTGTTGCCGGTTTGCTTTGATTTCTTTTCAAACACAGAGTATTCAGCAATTTGGTCATCCAAATCTGCAATGCGTTCTTTGATTTCGGAACGTTCTAACTGACCACCAGCTTCTTGTAATACTTTCAAGACAGGTTTAATCAAATATGCGATTTTACCTTCTGAAGATAAAGTCTTTAAATTCATAATCAATCCCTCTATTCTTATATGTTAAGCCAAAACTTCCCATTTGCCGTAGCGTTTGCCGTCAACTCTACGGATATATTGTTTCTCTTTCAGAGAGTCTATCATGCGCTTTATACTTCTGACGGACTTTCCTGTTTGTTCTGCAAGTTCGGTTTGTTTAACAGACGGGTTCTTTTTTATTAAATCTAATACGGCAAGTTCTTCTAAAGTACATTTCGAAGTGTCAATTTGGCACTTTGGTGCTTCGCCTTTGGCACTTTTGGAAGCGGTTTCATCCACAAAATCAACATGCATATAACGATTTTTTAATTCGTAGTTTGTGCCCAGCAGGAGATTTGAGAAAAACAATTCCAAAAACTTTGTGGTGGAATGAACGCCCTTTTGCAAATTATTATAGTTTGCCCGGACCAGCGCATTGCGGAAATATCAAGAGTTTTCACGGAACGCGTCGTTATTGACGCGGAATCCAAAGGTTTTCATATATTTAATCATAAATACGGCGGTGGCACGGGTGTTTCCCTCATCGAAGGGATGAATCTGCAAAATATCCGATGCAAACTTAGCAAGGTGATTTACCGCTGTTTTAACCGACATTCCCTCATAAGAAAACTGCTTTTCGGTGGCAAAATCATAGTCCAAAGTTTCTTTAATGCTGTTCCAATCCGCATAAATTACGGTATCGCCGTTCAGCACCCACTCTTTCTTGATGATGTTATATTGCTTGATTTGATCGGCGTGGTCAAATACGCCCTCAAATAATCTGCGGTGAACGGTAATCCACTCGGCAGGGGAAAACTGAAATGCTTTTTATCCCAGCAGTTTCGTTATTCTTGCCGAAACGATATCAGCCCCTTTGGTTTCGTTTTCCGTCTCAGTTTGTGTGTTGAGCTGTTAATAATAACTGCGAATCCGCTTTTGTGCTTCGTCGATTGTGATTTTGCCCTCTATGTGATCCTTTGCGGTGTCCAGCAAATATTCAGAGGTATTCAGTCAGTCAACCGCTTGCAAGCCGATGGCAGTCTGCCACGCTTCGCTTTTTTCGGCTCTGTCGGGTTCGTCATGTTTTATATATTCTTCAAGTTCAAATTGCCAATTTTTATCCGGCATATTTGCACCTCATTCCTTGCTTAAATCTTCCGTTTTGAAGGTCGTGTAACCTTCGTAATAATAACTGTGATCGATGCCTTTCATATAGACCTCACGGCTATCCACATCATCGGTGAGCGCGTTTTTCAAAAGATGTTTGATTTCAATATCTTTTATCGGACTGCGTTCCATGGCAAGAAGATAATCTTCTTTATCCACCTTGCTCCAATCAATGACCTTATGAAGTTCGGTTTTGAAAATGAGGTCGAGCCAAATGAGTGTGCTACGCCCGTTTCCTTCTCGGAAAGGGTGGGCAATATTCATTTCCACATACTTCTCAACGATTCCATCAAAAGTGGATTGCGGCATTTTATCAATGTTGCCAAGTGCCGCTTCAAGGTACAAATCCTGTAAATTACGTGTAACTGTGCCAGTTTTTAGTAATTGTGCAATTTTCTTTTTTGATTAGGAATCGAAATCAATCGTAATTTCATCGATTGTTTCTTTTGTTGTCAAAGTGCTGATAGACCCCATCAAAGCTTTCATATCATTAAATTTCAATTGTGATACTTCCATATAAAACTCCTTTAATATTCAATCCATTGTTCTAATAGATAATCAACTAAAAATATCAGTTTACTTGTGTCATAACTTCCGTCAGTTAAATTTGATTTTTTAAACTCTCTAACATAGGAATCTTTATTGACTAAAGAACCTTGATATTTACCAGATTGCTCAACATAATTAGCCCACCTTACTTGTGGGCTTTTTTTAGAAAAATCTAAAAAGCATTCTATTGCAACAGCAGTTCCGTTAATATTTCCTTGTTCTGTTCCAAGTGGGCCAATGGTTTCAACAGATATAAAATCTTCATGGTCTGGCAATTTGGTTATAAGCATATTATCCAATTGTGTCATAGCTTTTAATTTGTTATATTTTTCAAGACCGGCAACATCATTATCAAAAATGACAATCACTTTATTGTTAATATTAATTTTCATTAATCCGCAACAGAAATTATATAGACTCCCTGTTCCAGTAAATGGATAGTTATCGTGCATATCAATAAATTGAAAAAAATCAGAAATATCAGGATACAGCGACTCAATAGTTTTTTGTAATATAAATGTGTCCGAAGAACCCTCAGTAACAATCATGATTTTTTCTGTGCGAGGCAATGGCTTCGAAATATCCTCCTTAGATACCCATCCTCCTTCTACCACATCTGCATAACTCCAATAAACGTCAAGATTTTTACAAGAAGGGTTTTCTGCCAGAAGTCTTAAAATAATATATGGATCAAAATTTTCAAAAAAGATTTCCAAGGCATATCTAACTTCTCGTTTATCAGCTGAACAAGACTGTAGTAATCTATTATAGATTTCTTCTTCCGGTAGAATACATCTCTGAACAAACTCACCCAAATCATATCCGTTTTCTTCATAATTGACTGAAAAACCCGGTGTGTCAATTTTGCTGATATCGAGTTCTCGTAGCATTTTAGAAAATGAATCAAATGATAAGTCTAAATTGTACCCGTATTCTGAGCACTCATATAAAGCATCGTTATAAAGTTTTTCCACTTTTTTTAAGGAGTATCCCAATAAATCTAATCTTCGTTTAATTAAAGATAGATTTCTTGAAAAGCCCTCATGGTATTCGGTTATTATTTCGTTTTCTTCAGGACCAGCATAATAATATGGTATATCTTTAATATCACCATCTGTGAACAAAGCAGAGTGATCTCTAAACATATTATTTTTGCCCCAATCAATTTCCATTTTGCCAACACCAAGAGAAATCATTGAACCCATAAAATCACTCCTTCTGTATAGTTATCAACTAAATTATACTAAAAATGAACGTAAAACGCAACTTATAAAAAACGCCTTGGAATTATTCAGTTCCAAGGCGTTTTGGCGGAGAGTTAGGGATTCGAACCCTAGGTACTTTACGTACACAGCATTTCGAGTGCTGCACCTTCGACCACTCGGACAACTCTCCGTATATGTTAACTCGTTTTCACGAGGTTAACGCAATATTTAATTTTATTAGAATTCCTGTTAGAACTGGGGGTGCTTTAAAAGCGAGGTGATGCCCGAAAACCGCAGTGTTAAAGGCTTTTCGGCGTTTTCGTTTCTCAAATACTTAAAAGTTTTCGAGTCAGGCCCGTTATGACCACTTCGATACGCTTCCTTATTCACAACGGATAATATTTTACCAAACCAAACGTGATTTGTCAAATAATATTTGTAATATTAGGCTAAATATGCTAAAATATTTTTTGAAAGTGAGGTGGGGGAATGTCGATTTGCAATGCTTGTCCGAGAAAGTGCAATGTCGAGCGAAATATCGGAGAATTTTCTCGTGGATTTTGTAAAATGCCATATAATGCGGTTCTTGCAAGGGCTTCGCTTCATCTTTGGGAGGAGCCTGTTATAAGCGGAGAAAGAGGCTCGGGTGCGATTTTCTTTTCGGGATGCAATCTTCGTTGCGTCTTTTGTCAGAATTTTGAAATAAGCCACGAAAATTTCGGAAAGCAGGTTTCAAAATCCGAGTTTATAGATATTGTTAAAAGACTTGAAAATCAAGGTGCTCATACAATCAATCTTGTCAATCCCACGCACTTTGTTCCGTTTATTAAAGAGGTTTTAAGCGAGTATAAACCGTCTGTTCCTGTTGTGTACAACACGGGCGGATATGATGTTGTTGAGAGTATTCGTTCTTTGGACGGTCTTATTGATGTTTATTTACCCGACTTGAAATATTTTGACAGCGATGTTTCTAAAAAGTATTCCAATGCCGAAAATTACTTCGAAAAGGCTTCAAAGGCTGTTGTTGAAATGCAAAGGCAAGTAGGAAAATCGGTAATCAAAGACGGTATTATGCAAAAAGGGTTGATAATTCGACATCTTGTTTTACCTAAAAACACCGACCAATCTATCAAGATTTTACGTTGGATTAAGGACAATTTACCTATTGATACATATATAAGTTTGATGAGCCAATATGTGCCTTACGTAAAAACCGAATATAAGGAGCTTAACAGACGGATTGTAACCGCAGAATATCAAAAGGTTATTGATGAGTTTGAACGCTTAGGCTTTGAAAACGGCTTTATGCAGGAGCGTTCTTCTGCACAGACTGATTTTATTCCGAAATTTGATTTAAGCGGCGTTTGACAATTAAAAAAAGTATGTGCTATACTTAATAAAAAATAACGAGGATGATGAAAATGAGCAAAAAGAACGGCTTTGTTGCTGAATTCAGGGAATTTATAATGAGAGGCAATGTCCTTGACCTTGCTGTCGGTGTTATTATCGGCGGAGCTTTTCAGACAATTGTAAAATCTTTGGTTGATGATGTTCTTATGCCGGTTATCAGTCTTTTGACGGGCGGCATTGATTTCAATAATTGGTTTATCGCTCTCGGAAGCGGAGATTATGCAACTTCGGCAGAAGCAAATGCCGCAGGTGTAGCAACGCTCAATTACGGTACATTTATCGGTGCGGTTATCAACTTTTTGATAATGGCATTTGTTATATTCCTTCTTGTTAAATCAATAAACAGTATTTCTAATAAGCTTAAAAAAGAGGAAGCACCCGTAGAGGAAAAGCCGACGACAAAGACTTGTCCTTATTGCAAGTCGGAAATTGATATTTCAGCTACAAGATGTCCGCATTGTACTTCCGAGCTAAAAGATGGTGAATGATATGAAAATAGGTTTTATCGGCGCAGGTAATATGGCGTCCGCAATAGTCGGCGGTGCGGTAAAAAGCGAAAAATTTGCACCGAACGATATTTATGTTTGTGATATAAATGAAGAAAAAGTCAATAAGTTAAAAACCGAATTGGGCGTTAACGCTTCTGCTGATGCTTTAGAGCTTATAAACAGCGTTGATACTGTTGTTTTGGCAGTTAAGCCTAATGTGTTCGCTTCGCTTCTTCCGTCGGTGTCAAAGAACATAAACGACAAAGGCGCTTTTGTAATTTCAATTGCCGCAGGAAAATCGGTTGCGGAAATAAACAGCTTGCTTGGTTCAAATGTGCCTGTTGCCCGTGTTATGCCAAATATAAATGCAACCGTGCTTGAGGCTATGTCGGCATATTGCTGTAATGCTTTGGTAAATGATGAGCAAAAGGCTCTTGTTGAAAAGCTCTGTTCTTCTTTCGGCAAGGTCGTTTCAATCGAAGAGGACAAATTTTCGATTTTCAGTGCGATTGCCGGTTGCTCTCCTGCATATGCATATATGTTTATTGACTCACTTGCAAGAGCAGGGGTTAAAAACGGACTTGCAAAAGGTCAGGCACTTGAAATTGCGGCACAGACCGTCTTGGGAAGTGCTAAAAAAATCCTTGAAAGCAGTGAGCATCCGTGGGAGCTTGTCGATAGAGTTTGCTCGCCCGGCGGTACGACGATTGAGGGCGTATGTGCTTTGCAGGAAAACGGTTTTGAAGCTACCGTTACAAGTGCGGTTGACGCTTCTTATCTCAAGGATAAATCGTTATAAGCTGAAATTTTATAAAATCCGTCAAAGTTTTAATGCTTTTGGCGGATTTTTTTGTTGTAAATTCACTTAAAAATTGTTATAATCATCATATATAAGGGGGTCTTGTAATGTATGGACTTATCGAGCATAAGGAAGTTATAAACGAATTGCTCGCTCGTTACGGTGTTAAATTCGGAATTTACAAAAATAACCGTTTCAACGAACGCCTTTTCCCGTTTGACACAATTCCGAGAATTATACCTAAAAATGAGTTTGCCTTTCTTGAAAAGGGACTAATTCAAAGGGTCGAGGCTCTAAATTGCTTTTTAAGAGATATTTATTCAAATAAGTTTATCATAAGAGACGGGATAATCCCCGAGGAGTTCGTATATACCTCTGTCGGTTTTTTGCCAGCTTGTGAGGGTATTAGACCGCCTAAAGACATTTTTAATCACATTTCGGGAATTGACCTTGTTCAAGGCAAGGATATGAAATGGTATGTTTTAGAAGATAATTTGCGTATTCCGTCGGGTGCTTCTTATCCTATGATTGCGAGAGAGCTTTGCCGCAGAGCAAGTCCCGACACATTTCAGAACAATTCCGTTTTTGATAACCGTTCATACGGAAATTTGCTTAAAGAGGTATTTGATTACGTCAATACGGACGGAATAAACGTAATTTTGACCCCGGGCAGATATAATTCCGCATTCTTTGAGCACTCTTATTTGGCGGAAAAAACGGGTGCTGTGTTCGCTATGCCTCAGGATCTATTTGTAGAGGGGAATTACCTCTATTACAGCGAATACTCGGGCGAAAAGAAAAAGGTCGGTACGCTTTATCGCAGAATATCCGATGAATATATCGATCCTATGACCTTTTACCCCGATTCTCTGTTGGGTGTTCCGCATTTAATTGATGCTTATAGGGCAGGGAATGTGGCTGTTGTTAACGCACCAGGTAACGGTGTTGCCGACGACAAGGGTATTTACTATTTCGTTCCGAAAATGATTGAATACTATCTTCATGAGGACCCGATACTTTCAAATGCAGAAACATATCTTCCTTATTATGAAAACGACAGAAAATACGTGCTTGAAAACCTCGAAAATCTCGTTATAAAGGACGTTTCGGAGTCGGGCGGATACGGAGTAGCTTTCGGAAATACGATGTCTGCAAGCGATTTGGAGCGTTTCAGGGAGCTGATAAAAAAAGAGCCTCGAAGATTTATTGCACAAGAGGTAATTGATTTTCAAGACTTAAAGGTATTGTCGGATGACAACAAGCAGGTTGACCGAAAAGCAGATTTAAGAGCTTTTGTTTTGTACGGCGAGGAAATCAAGGTTTGGAGAAGCGGACTTACAAGATTTTCGCAGTCTGCCGATTCGCTCGTCGTTAATTCTTCACAGGGAGGAGGCTTCAAGGACACATGGGTATTATCTCGATAAAATCAACCGATAATCTCTTCTGGCTCGGAAGATATATTGAAAGAGTTTACACAACCCTGAAAATTTTTACCGAGTATTACGACAGAATGATTGATAAGGATGAAAAATACTATGAGGACTTTTGCTCTAAGCTTGGAATAGCAAATAAATATTCATATAAGCAGGAGTTTATCCGTAATTTTCTGTTTGATGAAAATGACCCGAATTCCGTAATGCATAATTTACTTGCGGCGTATGACAATGCGGTAATTATGCGTAATGAGTTGAGCAGCGAAACTATGTCTTATGTTCAAATGGCGGTTGACGCACTCGAAAAGGACAAGTACAGTAATGCGCCTATCTTGAAGCTTCAGCAGGTTTTTGATTATATTTTCGCTTTTTGGGGCAGTGCAGACGATTACGTTGAATCGGAGACTTCGAGAAATATACTCAAATTCGGAAGAAGCGTTGAAAGGCTTGATTTATACACTCGTTTTTCATATCCTCCCGAGCTTGTAAAAAAGGAATTCAGTATTTTGTTAAACCGTCTTTACAAGGTCGGAATTGAATGTAATGTTGACGCTACCGATCGCTTAATTTCGATTATTCTTGAAAAAGACTCGTTTGAAGAGGATAAAAATATTATTCTTAATGAGCTTTCAAGGCTGTTTACAACAACGGTTGTGTATTGAGGTGGAACATGGCAGAGCTTGAATTTACTTATAAAATGGATATAAGCTTTTCTTCTGATGTGCTAAAGCATTGCTATTCGTTGAGATGTATTCCGTTTGACAATGAATTTCAGAAGATAAAAGAAATAACCGTTGATATTTCTCCGTCAAATAATCGCACATACACCGAGGACGGCTTCGGAAATAAGGTTTTAACCGACAGGATAACCGTTCCGCACCGTCATTTCGGAGTTAACGTTCACGGATTTGCGGAGACGGACCTTTCAAAACGGCAGCCCGAGAAGCTCAACGGGATATATAAATACCCTTCTGAATATACGAAGGTCGGGGACACGGTTAAAGCGTTTTTGGAAAGCTTGCCGCAGGATTTTGTTACAACGCCCGTTGATACTGCACAGCGAATTATGAAGGAAATTCATAAGGTATTCAAATACAAAAGCGGTGCTACAAGCATAAAAACGACCGCAGATGAGGCATTAAAGCTCGGTTGCGGTGTTTGTCAGGACTATTCGCATATTTTTATTGCCGTTTCAAGAGCACTCGGCATACCTGCACGATATGTCGCAGGTATACAAAAGGGCATAGGGGAGACTCATGCTTGGGCTGAGGTCTACGATAACGGTATTTGGGTAGGAATTGATGTAACAAACAACAGGATGATAGACGATACTTATTTGCAGTTAAGCCACGGCAGGGATTTCGCCGATTGCGGAATTAACAGGGGTATGCTTATAGGCGGCGGCTTGCAAAATCAAAGTATATTGGCTGAAATTAAAGTTGTATAATATAGAATTAAAAAGCAGGTGGAATTAATTTTATGAATAAGAAAAATATGGGTGCTGTTATCGGTACTTTAGGTGGACTTGCGGCTTTGACCGTAACGTCGGCAGAGATATTTTATAATTTCGCTATTAACACGAAATCGCCTATACATATGAGTAAGCTTAATAACCTTGTTCAAAAGGTAACCGATACAAACGGCAGTGAAGAGGACTCAAGTGCAAAATACAGCGGTCTTACGGGGACGCCGGAGATGAAAAAATGGTATGATGAGCAGGGGGAGGATATTTATATTAAGCCTGCTTCGTTGCGCTTACACGGAAAATTATTTAAGAATGACAGCTCAAATTATGCTCTTGTGTGTCACGGATATACGAGCAAGGCAAAGCATATGGCAGGGTTTGTCAACAAATTTTACTCTCTCGGATATAATGTTTTGGCAGTTGACGCACGAGCTCACGGCGACAGCGAGGGAACGAAAATCGGTATGGGCTGGCCTGAACGTATGGACGTTATTGAGTGGATAAAGCTCATTTTATCTTGGAACTCGGATGCTAAGATAATTCTTCACGGTGTGTCTATGGGTGCGGCAACGGTACTTATGGCGTCGGGCGAGGCTTTACCTGAAAATGTCAAGGTCGTAATTGCTGATTGTGGATATACGTCAGAATGGGATGAGTTCAGGCGTGAAGCGAACGTTTTGCACATACCGTGGTTTCCTGTACTCAATGTAACCTCCGAGCTTTCAAAGCTTTACGACGGCTATAATTTTAAGCAGGCGAGTGCGATTGAGCAGGTCAAAAAGAGTCGTATTCCGACTTTGTTTATACACGGGACTGAAGACGAGCTTGTGCCGTATGATATGCTCGGCGAATTGTATTCTGCCGCAAGCTGTGAGAAAGAATGCTTAACTGTTGACGGTGCAGGACACGCACTTTCGTCGTCTGTTGAGCCGGAACTATATTGGAATACTGTTGAGAGCTTTATTGAAAAATATATAAACAATTAAATATTTCCGTTTTCTTAAAAAATTAACCCCCGAGATTTACTCGGGGGTTGTTTTTTGCAGTTGCTTATTTATTTGCTTGTTGAGTAGCTTGAGCTTGATTTCTTGCTGTTTGCAAGGAAGTTCTTTATGATTTTATTCATCTGCTCAGAGCCCCAGCTGATGCACTTGTCATGCTTTGTGATCTTATGCTCATCGCTTGCCATAAGATTCGTGTCGCTTTCAGTAAACTTGTTTGTAGTGATTGCCGAACGGCAGTTAAGCTTCCAAACAGGCTCGTTGTCATTGCTTACAAAGTACATAACATGATAGCCGTAGGTGGTTTCAACTATTGCAACATCTCCGGGCTTTCTTGCCTCGTCAAAAATCCAATCGTTAAAGCCGTCAACCATATCGCCGGGTGCTACGTTTTCGTAAAGACCGCCGTTTTCTTTTGAGCCTGTGTCATCGCTCTTTTCTTTAGCGAGTGCTGCAAAGTTTTCTTCTGTCGGATTTTGAAGGAATGTGTTGTAGATTTCCTCAGCCTTTGCATAGTATGTTGCTTTCTGTGCTTCGGTAAGCTCTGTCTTATTGCCGTTGCTGTCTGTTGTTGTGTTAAACTGAACAAGGATATGTCTTACATCAACAGCGTTAGTGTTTTCACGGTGGGGGACAGCAACCATATAAATTACAACATATCCGCCGTCGGTCTCGATAACTGCTTTATCGCCGACCTTTCTGTCTGCGGAATAAATCCAATTAACTGTGTTTTCGCCGTATGACTTTTTAACGGTTGCAGCGTCGGTATCAACAAGGTTGACAGATGCTTCCGTTGAGGTTGATTTGTAGCTTGTTGCAACATTGAGGACTGATTCGGCATTTGTGATTTTTGCAAGATAACCGTCAGCCAAAGCTTTAGCTTCTGCCATTGCCGCTGTCTGAGCTGCTGTTTTCTGCTCTTCGGTTGCGTCGTCTGCAAGTTCCTGTGCTACGGCAGTAACCTCAAAGAGATTAACGCTGAACTTTGTATAGGACTGAATATTTGCATCATATTCCGCATTTATTTCCTCGTCTGTAACCGCTGCGGAAATTTCCTTCTGAGAGTCGCTTGCATAGTTTGTTGCAAGGTATCTTTCCTCATAAATTTCACGCAAAAGCTTTTCGTTTACGCCCTTGCCGTAAATCTTTGTGAGGTAACGGTTGAGAGAGTAATCGTTATTATCAGCGTATGTTGTAAGCTGCTTAATCTGCTCTTCAAGCTCTGTATTCTGATCGTCCGTTACTGTAAGACCCTTATCCTTAGCAAGCTGTGAATAGGTAATATAAGACTGAAGGTATGTAAGAGCAGTTTCTCTTATATAGTCAGCCCAAGTGGGATTGTCATAGCCCTCAAGAGTTGACGGATAGCTCTGATCCTCAGGTGCTTTTGTAATGTCAAAGCCTGTAAGCTGACGTCCCATACCCGAACCGTAGTTTTCATACTGTGCAGCCTTGCTGTAAACTTGATTGTAAATGTCATAATAATAGAAATCGTATTTAGCTACCGATACTCTCTTATTACCGATTTTAGCAGCCGTAGCAACCTTCTGCGGAACACCGAAGAAAGATAAAATTCCGTAAATTACCGTGAGGCAAAGAGCAGCGATAATGATAACGCCACAGCATTTACCGAGAATTCTGCCGAATTTTGCAAGCTGAGGACTTTTGGTTGCGTTCTTTTTAGCAGCCTTTTCCATTCTCTGCTTACGCTCTTCACGATAAAGCTCTGCTTGGCTTTTCTCTGTCTGATTTTTGTCCATTTCAATTTCATCCTTTTTTTATGAAATTTCGGTCAAACCGAATATCCCTTATATTTTATACTATTTTTCCTCAAGTTACAAGTGTAAAATAAAAAAATACTCATTATTTATATTTACTCTTGATTTTTTTAATAATTTATATATACTCTAATTGATATTAAAATAAAGTAGGTAGACATATGTCAAGGCTAAAGCATAGAAGAAAAAGATTATCGTCTTTTCAAATGATACTTTTGGGCTTCGCCGGAGTTATTGTTTTAGGAGCTTTAATTTTAATGCTTCCTATTTCATCGGCGCAGGGAGTTGTAACTTCTTTTGACAAGACACTTTTCACCTCTGTATCCGCTGTTTGCGTTACGGGCTTGGTTGTTGTTGATACGGGAAGCTATTGGTCAATTTTTGGGCAGGCTATAATTATTATGTTAATTCAGATAGGCGGCTTGGGAGTTATTACCTTTGCAGCATCGCTTTCCATGCTTTCGGGCAGAAAAATTTCTCTGATGCAGAGAAGTACCATGCAGAACGCAATTTCGGCACCCGAGGTTGGCGGAATTGTAAGGCTTACAAGATTTATCCTTTTCGGCACATTTATAATTGAAACGGCAGGGGCTCTTTTGATGATGCCTGCTTTTTGCAAGGATTTCGGACTTAAAGGAATTTGGTATTCGTTCTTTCACTCGATTTCGGCGTTTTGTAACGCAGGCTTTGACATTTTGGGAACGGAAAACAATAAATTTGCTTCCTTGACCGATTATGCCGCAAATCCGTTTGTTAATATAACCGTTATGCTTTTGATTACGGTAGGCGGAATAGGCTTCCTGACATGGGACGATATTTGCACAAAGCGTTTTCACATAAAGCGTTACCGTATGCAGAGCAAGGTTGTGTTGGTAACTTCCGCCTTGCTTGTGTTCATACCCGCAATTTTCTTTTTCTTTGCGGATTTTTCCGACGCTAAAATATCCGAACGCATTTTTTATTCGCTGTTTCAGTCTGTGACAACGAGAACGGCAGGCTTTAACACAGTAAATCTTTTGGAAATGAGTGGCTCGTCAAGAGCGATAATGACAATGCTTATGCTTGTGGGCGGCTCGCCCGGCTCAACCGCAGGCGGTATGAAAACGACGACGATTGCCGTTTTGTTCGCAACCGCAGCCGCAACATTTTTTCAGCGTGATAACATCGGATTTTTCGGAAGAAGAATTGAGGAAAGCGTAATTAAAAACGTTGCAACGATTGTAACCATGTACACGAGCCTGTTTTTTGTATCGGGAGTTGCGATTAGCGTGGTCGAAAAGCTTCCGCTTTCCGTTTGCCTTTTTGAAACGGCTTCGGCAATCGGTACTGTCGGCTTAACTCTCGGAATTACGCCGTCTCTCAGTCTTTTTTCAAGAGTAATTTTAATGGGTCTGATGTATTTCGGCAGGGTAGGCGGTCTAACGCTTATATATGCCGCATTTGCAAATAAACAACACGTTAATTCTAAACTGCCGCAGGAAAAAATTACGGTAGGATAAGGAGATAATTATATGAAAAACATTTTACTTATCGGTTTAAGCCATTTCGGAAAGCATGTAGCCGAGGAACTTGCAGATTTGGGTCATGAGGTAATGGCAGTTGACATAAACGAGGAAAAGGTCAATGAAATATTGCCTATTGTTACCAATGCTCAAATCGGCGACAGCACAAATGCAGAGTTTTTGAAGTCTCTCGGCGTCGGAAATTATGATGTTTGTATGGTTACAATAAGCGAAAATTTCCAAAACTCACTTGAAACTACCTCCCTTTTGAAGGAGCTTGGAGCAAGCTACGTTGTTTCGATGGCAAAGCGTGACGTTCAGGAAAAATTCCTTTTGAGAAACGGTGCGGATGAGGTAGTATATCCCGAAAAGCAGGTTGCAAAATGGGCGGCTATTCGCTATTCTGCCGACCACTTGCTTGATTATGTAGAGCTTGATGACGAATACGGTATATTCGAGGTCGAAGTACCGCTTGCGTGGATAGGCAAAACAGTCGGACAGGTTGATATTCGTAAAAAGTACAACATCAATATTATGGCGTACAGACAGAATGGAAAGCTCGACGCTTCTGTTTCTCCCGATACGCTTTTGACCGATCAAATCACATTGCTTGTACTCGGCGAATACAAGGCTCTCCAAAAATGCTTTAAGATTTAACAAAAACTAATCCGTGAATGAGAAAGCTCTCACTCACGGATTTTTTATGCCTGTATTTTATTTTTGAAGATTTTTCTGCGATTCCTGCTTTAAGTAAGCGTTGATAAAGCCGTCAATATCTCCGTCCATTACATTTGCGATATTGCCCATTTCAAAATTCGTTCTGTTGTCCTTAACAAGCTGATAGGGCATAAATACGTACGATCTAATCTGACTTCCCCAACCGATTTCCTTTTGCTCGCCCTTAATATCGGAAATCTTATCAAGGTGCTCACGTTCTTTTATTTCAATGAGCTTTGACTTGAGCATTGTCATTGCTACCTCACGGTTCTGATGCTGGCTTCTTTCAACCTGACACGCAACAACGATGCCTGTCGGAATATGAGTAAGACGAACTGCGGAGGATGTCTTGTTGACTTTCTGTCCGCCTGCGCCCGAAGAACGGTAAACGTCCATTTTGATATCCTCGGGAGCAATATCAACTTCAATAGTGTCGTCTATTTCAGGCATAACCTCAATAGAAGCGAAGGAAGTGTGACGTCTGCCTTCAGAGTCAAACGGAGAGACACGAACAAGTCTGTGGACGCCCGTCTCGCTCTTCATATAACCGTAGGCGTTTTCGCCCTCAATAAGAATACTTGCTGATTTAAGACCTGCTTCTTCGCCGTCAAGATAATCAAGCGTTGTAACCTTGTAGCCGTGTCTTTCGCCCCAACGGCAGTACATACGGAAAAGCATTTGCGCCCAATCCTGAGCCTCTGTTCCGCCCGAGCCTGCGTGGAAGGTAAGTATTGCGTTTTTAGAGTCGTACTCGCCGCTTAAAAGTGTAGAAAGTGTCATTGATTCAAGGTCATTTTCGATTTTCTTAACGCTCTCTTCGCACTCTTCAACAAGGCTTTCATCCTCTTCCTCATTGGCAAGCTCAATCATAACAAGAGCGTCATCATAATCCTGCTTTAATTTTTCGTAAGCGCTTACCTTGTTTTTAAGAGAGCTTTGGCGTTTCAAAACAACCTGTGAGCCTTTGATATCATCCCAAAATCCGTTTTCTGCGGTTTTAGCGTCAAGCTCCTCTATCTCTTTTTTCATTTTTTCAAGACCAAGTGCGTCTGCAAGGTCCTTGAGAGCATCCTCGTGTCCTAAAAGTCTTAATCTTAATTCTTCAAATTGAAGCATAAATATACCTTTTCCTTTTTAATAAGTATTTAACTTTAGTATTATATAAAAAAATAACGTTTTATGCAACTGTTTTATTAAAACAATTCGCAACGGCATATTATTATAATCCATATTTACAACAAATGCAAATTTTGATAAAATATATTTAATTTGAAATTGACGGTGATGACAATGACATATCAGCTTTATTCAAAAAAAGAGATAAAGGAGCGACCGCAGAGGAAAAAGGTTGTTCTCGAAAGTTATATTGTCGGAAATAACGCACCTACCGTGTTGATTTGCCCCGGCGGCGCATACAGATTTGTTTCCGATTCAAACGAGGGTAAGCCCTACGCTCAAAAGCTTAACGAGAGGGGATATAACGCTTTTGTTTTGTTTTACAGCGTCGGCAGCGGAAACGGCAGGTTTCCTTATCCGTTAAAGGATGTTGCAAGGGCAATGCAGTTTATTAAATCAAAAGCGGAGGAATTTGAAATTGACGCCGACAGAATAGCCTTAATGGGTAGCTCGGCAGGCGGTCATTTGTGTTCGTTTTTTGCTACTCAATATGAGAGGTTTGAATGTGAATACGAAAATAAAGACTATTCGCTTAAACCGAAGGTGCTTTTGTTAACATATCCCGTTATTACAATGGGAGATTTGACGCATAAGGTTTCAAGACGTATTTTCCTCGGTATGCTCACGGGGAAAGCAGAGCGAAACGCAGCATCCGTCTATATGCACATAACGCCCGATTATCCGCCGACGTTTTGTTGGCACAACAGAGATGATATGTCAGTGCCCGTTGAAAACAGCGAATTGCTCGAAGAAGCACTCAATGATAATAACGTCAAAAATGAATTTCTTTATTTTGACAAGGGCGGTCATGGTATCGGTCTTGCCGAGGGTAAGCAGGCTGAGGGTTGGATTGATAAAGCAATTGATTTCCTTGATGAAAACTTATAAAACAAATGCCGATGCAAGCTTTGATGGCTGTATCGGCATTTATAATTGCTATTATTTTTTTCGGCTGAAAATCCAATCGACCGCACTCGGTAAAGCATCGTTGCTCAAGTCAAAGAACTCGCTTTCGGGGTCTTTGCTTAATTCAAAGCATATATCTTCATACCATACGCTGACTTGGAGCTTGCCGTCTGAATTGGCAAGTCTGTATCTGAAATTTTTACCCTCGCTGCCTGTAAAAACGTTCTTGTTTTCAAAAAAAGCAATTTCGGGTACATCGTGTCCGTTTATCATCATAATTTATTACCTCGCTTTTAATAAATTATACCATTTTGAGCAGTAAAAAACAAGGGCGAAAGTAATATCCTCCGCCCTTGCTGTTTGTTGCTATTAGTGGTTTACGCCGTTAAAGCCGTTTTCCTGCTGGAATTTATCAATCTTATCAATAACGCCGAGAAGTACATCAAAGCCTGTTGATACGGTTTCAGCCTCGAAACGCTCGGGCATATCTCTCCAAGTGTGATAATAATAAGTGAGCATAGGATTTTGTGCGGCAAATGTAACGGATTTTACACCTGCTCTTGTCATAGGAGTTGAGTCGCAGCCGCCAACGGGATTGTGAATACAACCGTTTGTTTTTGACTCAATGCCAAGCTCTGCAAATGTATCCTTGAACATTTTTTCAAGGTCCTTGTCGAAACGGCAGCCCTGCCAATCGTCCTTAATAACAACCTCGAAGTAATCCTTGTCGGCAACTGAGTCGATGTTGAGGTTCCAACAGTTTTCAAGCATACCGTCGTCCTTGTGCTCCGCTGCAAATGCCATAGAGCCACGAAGACCCGCTTCCTCAGCACCGCAGTTGTAATCGATAATACGGCAGTTTTTGGGCATCTTTTCGGGATGATCCTTGAAGTATTTAATAACAGCATAGCTCAAGCCGATACCTGTTGCGTTATCCATAGCACCTCTTGAAGCGTTTTCCTCGTGAGCGTCGCCCCACATGGAAACAAATGCGCTGCCAATTCCTGTTATGATGGGGAGAATGAGAAGCACGATGTTTGTAAATACCTTAAACGAAGAGCTTGAAGTTATGTTAAATGCCCATTCGTACATATTCGCAGCCAAATCGGATGTGAAAGAATAACCTGAAGCGTCAACGCCGCATGAGGTGGAAATAATCATTGCACCGTAAATCAAAGCCATTGCTATAGCAATACCGACATTTAAGAATACGCAGATTGCACCGAAGCCAACCTTGCCGTAAACTTTAATAAGTCCTAAAACAGGATTGTTTCTGTGTTTATATGTGTTTTCGGAGTGTCTCCAGGTCCAGCTTGTGTCTGTATGACCCGAAAGAACGATTGTGTAATCGTATTTTCCGTCCTCGGGAAGAAGCTCGCCGTAGGAATTCATCGAAATTTTCTGCGGGAAGAACATATCAAACCATTTTCTGTAAAAGAAACAGCTTGAAACAAGCCAAAATACGAATATAATGCCTGCAAATGCCATTGCAAACCAAAGGTAATAGTTATGAAGCGCAAAATATGTAAGCGCACTCATAATCATACCAAAATATCCTGCATAGCTTAATCCGCCGATGCTCGAACGGGGAGAAACCGCAAATTCTTCTTTTACGGGGGTAATTCCGATTTCTTCGAGCTTTCCGCACATATAGTCGTGGAATTTTCGTTCGCCCTCAGAACCGGGAAGACGAGAACCGATTTTTTTAGAAGCGTGTTCAACTACGTCAAAAGCGACTTGACCATACTCTCTGTTTTCTTCTTTCATTTCTTTGCCTCCTAAAAAATAATATAATTAAATATATTCTATTTTTTTCCAAAAATCAAGCCTCAACAACATCTTTTTAAGCGTATTTAGAATAAATTTTATCAGTTTTGAAAAAATATAAATTTATACTTGATTTTATTGCCATTTTATATTATAATATTCGAGCGTTAAAAAAACATACGTTATCGAGATGTGGCTCAGTTTGGTAGAGCGCTGCGTTCGGGACGCAGAGGCCGCAGGTTCAAGTCCTGTCATCTCGACCAAAATTAAAAGACCGTCAATGACGGTCTTTTAATTTTGCTATGAAATTTCGACAGGACTTGAACCTGCATAGTCCATCTTTTGCGAAGCAAAAGGGACATATAATTGAAGAAAAGACTGACAAGGCTTGCCTTGTCAGGTCCTGTCATCTCGACCACGTCGTCACGGACTTTGTATCGTTCGTGACGGCTTTTTTTATTGAAAAATCCATCCCTCACTCACGCCGTCGTTCCTCCTTTCCGAAACAGATCACGCTCAAGTCGCCTGTTCGGTTGTAAACGCCCTCACAACGGCTTTGTTTCGCTACGACATATAAATTGAAGAAAAGCGGACAAGGCTTGCCTTGTCCGCTTTTCTTCTCGACCATTTATACAAAAATCCTGTAAGATGTTTATCCTACAGGATTTTTTCTTGTTTAACTTATGTTGCCAAAAGGACTGAAATTTGTAAAACAGACCGTGTTTTGCTCTGAGCCAATGCCGGAAGCGCAAAACGTATTTTCATTCAGCACACCCTGTGTATTTGAAACGGTGATTATCACAGGGCACACCTATCAAAGCGCTTGCGCGCATTTGAACGTATCGATTAAACAGAAAGTTTTATTGTCTGAAATTTTCCATTCAACCGTTTTCATTAGCTTGCATATATTCAACACATTTTTGAGCTATATAATCTTTATCCATATTCTTAAAATCTTTTCCTTTCACAGTTATATCTAAACACAAGATACTGTTTTCGTTATGAATAAGTACATAAACTTCTTTGCCATATAAATCATTTATATCCTTATTATATCCTTCGTATTTAACACTAACATATCCGTTAATTGTGTCAGAAAACCGAATTTCTTCATTTTTTATTCCATTAGTTTTGCCTATTGCATCTGAACGAGAAAAGCGTTTATTAACTTTATATTTATCATACAGATACATCACAAGTCCCTTGGGAAGATTATCTGCATACGAATCTCGTAAATAAACCACGCAATCGTTTTCTTCTGTGATTAAGCCTGTTTCTGCTGCATCCTTGCCGAAATATATATTTGCACACTCATCCATTGAAAACAAGTCAAAAAAAGCAATGTATTTACGATTTTTAGTGTTATTAAGCACTGTATGAGGAAAGCGTATTAAATCGGCGTCCGATTCATTCAGCCCTACAAACTGCTGACTGGTAAAATAATTCGCATAATCAACTGCTCTGACTCTTGTGTCGGGCATTACACTTGAAACCAAAGTGATAATTGACATTATGCCGAAAACAGAAAATGACAGTATAAATATTTTCTTTGAAGTCTTCCTCAATTTACTGTTAAAGAGAGAAATAACATAGACAATATATCCTATTGTGAACACAATCAACGCAGGTAACAAATAAAAAAACCTGATTACCTGAGCTGCAAAAAGCACCTTGTATTCATCTTCAAAAACAGACTTATTAAAAGCAAAGAGATATAAAAAGATAATTAACACCAGCAACAGAATTGCTTTAATTATATCTTTAACTCGTATATTAGTTCTTTTTTTCATTTTCGTATTTTCCCCTAGCATTTATATAATCTTTAACACTTTCTGTTCCTATCAAAGCGCATAGCACATTTGAACGAGTTGATGAAATAAAAATTTAGGCAAACCTTTCAAAACTAAACTACAACAACAGAATCCGGTACATCAAACCAAGGTAAGCCGGTTACGACAGAAACGCCTGTTTTGCCGCTATCTACAAAGACATATGGGCAGTTGTCAACAATCCTGATTTTATATTTAATGACAAATTCACCATCAAACATCGACCGAACGGAAGTAACATCTTTACCGTATTTTCTTACTTTATTCAACTTTCCCCCATAAACGGAAACACTTTTCAAAGCGTTATTGTCGATTCTATCAATATACAAAATTCTGTCGTCGACATCAAGCCCGAAAATGGAAGCTTCTTTTAAATTAAAAGTGAAAATATTGCTTTCCTGCCCGTTACTGTCAAGCAAAGCCGAGACACTTCCGTCATTTTCTTGCCTTAAATAAACCAAATCCTCCTGTTCGGTAACAAACATACTCAAGCAGTATTTTTCGGTATATACGT
>OBCQ01000136.1_pt1 | contig 20666 bp, 12 predicted proteins | sample 1517991 | NCBI WGS metagenome assembly OBCQ01 (sample SAMN03418263, study PRJEB22391) | human gut metagenome | biome: human-gut; feature: organic feature; material: feces | host: Homo sapiens | place: Tanzania | collected 2013-01
GAAGGGCGAATACAGGGCATACAATGATGCTCCACAAGATTAGAATTACTAATTAATAAAAATTGCGTTATGAATATTTGGGGCTTTTTGAAAAAATTCTTTTTTGCTGTATGTCTTTTTATCGGAATGTCAGGAGTCAGTGCTTGGGCACAGGAAGATGAGTATGACCCGGCCTCAGACCCTACAATTCCCCGCAGATATGAAGACCCGGACGGCTTTGTATTTTATCGTGCTCACATAAATCACTTTACGCAAGCTACTGATGAAAACGGGAAAATTATCATCCCGGCGTCCCGTGGTTACCGGTATTGTAAATATATGCCCCAATCGAAAAAAATCAGAGCCTCAGTCTATGAAAACAAAAATGGCGTGACAATCACATATTACGGAGTCTTCAACACCGACGGAACCGAAATCATTCCGCGCGAAAGACTCTACACCAAATTACTTTTTGTCAGCTCATCAAAACGCTTCAGTGTTAAAAAAGGCGAATACTCGGGAGTATGCGATTCGCTCGGGAGGGAGATGATTTCCCCGGATATGCATTACATCGATTGCAAACCCCATCAAGAAAAATACTACTATGTCACTGATGGAGAACACTCTGGCGTAATCGATTACAACACTGGGAAAGTATTGATTCCACTTGACAGAGGCTACACATATACCCGTTACAATCCCGCGCACAACTACATACAGGTCAAATGCGGAGACCTCATTGGAGCCTGTCTCGAAGACGGCACGGAACTCATCCCACCTGTGTGGTTCGGTTGCGTATTCAACTCTGCACGGGGAAAATTTATGGTAAAGAGCAGCCCGGACAAACTTTGGGAAGAGTATAAGTTTTAGTAAGAATAAATTGAATAAATTTGCAAAATTCATTCGAGGGTGGTTAACTACCAAACGTTGATTTAACAGAAATTATAACTGACAAAATTTTAAATAGAATATATGTACAAACACATACTCACAATTGCATTATCAGCTCTGACTGTTTGCGCTTCATATGCCCAAAGCACCTGGACGGGCAATCCTTTCGCTTCCAAAGGCACGATTGTCGCCCCGGTATTGAGCAGTTCGCTCGTGGATGAGATAGTAATCGTCTCAGACAATCCAGGAGACTGGAAATTCACCGCATCATTGGAAAATGACGGTGGAAAAGAAATAATCAGCATTTCGATGGACGCACCGACGGAGGCACCGCCGGCAAAATTCAATGTCTATTTCACTTTCCCGCAGAAAGGAGTCTTCAATTTCTGGAGTCCGGACTTGAATTGCGGCACGCACCTGGATCCTTTCTGGGGGCTCACCAATGCAAGCAGTTCACTCGCCTACAGGATGCCTCTTTATGAGTATTTCGATGACAACAACAAGAATTGCCTGACAATTGCCTGCTCGGAGGTACTCCGCAAGGTAGATGCTGTACTAGGCATAATGGAAGAAGGTTGCGCAATCTGTTCCGAGCTGCGTTTCTTCAGGGAAAGCGAAGCTCCTGCAAAACATTATGAGACTAAAATCCTGCTTGACAAGCGGCCTGTATTCTGGTCGGAAAGCATCCGCGAAGCGTCCGATTGGATGGCGCAGGTGAACGGCTACGAGGCTTTCCCTGTGAACGATTCTGCATTTGAGCCGTTGTACTCAAGCTGGTACCAGTTCCACCAGGACGTAAATGCCGAAGCGATTGAACAGGAGTGCCGTATCGCTGCCGATCTCGGAATGAAAACCGTAATTCTTGACGACGGATGGCAGACAAGCGACGGAAACAGAGGTTATGCTTTTTGCGGAGACTGGAAACCGGCTGCACAGAAATTTCCGGACATGGCGGCACACGTTTCGGCAGTCCATGATCTCGGAATGAAATATCTTGTCTGGTACAGCGTCCCATACGTCGGATGGCACAGCGACGCCTACAAGAAATTCGAGGGAAAGTACCTCTACAATGACCGCGTCAGCAGCTGCGGCGTGCTTGACCCCCGTTTCCCGGAGGTCAGGAAACATCTCGTGGATTTGTATGTCAATGCATTGAAAGACTGGAACTTGGATGGATTCAAACTCGATTTCATCGACAGTTTCAGATTCCATGGAGAGGATCCGGCCGTGAAAGAGAAATATGCCGGACGTGACATCATGAACCTCAGCGAGGCCGTGAACGTGCTGATGAAGGAAGTTTCATCAGCCCTGAGAGCCATCAAGCCGGAAATTCTCATTGAATTCAGGCAGCAGTACATAGGTCCGGCCATCAGACAGTACGGCAACATGTTCCGCGCCGCAGACTGTCCGGGCAACGCGAAAGACAACAGGATGAGAATCGCCTCCCTCAGGCTTACGAGCGGTTCGACGGCTGTCCATTCAGATATGCTGGAATGGAACATTTCCGAAACTCCGGAAAATGTAGGCAGAGCGATAATCAATTCCATTTTCGGAGTCGTCCAATACTCGACGATGCTGAGGGACATTCCGCAAGAACAACTTGACGTCATGAAAAAATGGATGAAGTTCGCCTCAGATCATCGTGAGACTCTGCTCAAGAGCGAATTCCGTCCGCATCATCCTGAACTTGGCTATCCTGTCATCGAGGCAGAAAGCGATACGGAACTCATAATCGCCGTATATCAGGACAATGCCGTCATTGACGTTCCCCGTCGCGGAAAAAGCGTCTATATCCTGAACGCATCCGGCTCCGACAGCATTGTCGTCCGCTGCGGCAACAAGACAAAAACAGTGAAAGTTCCTTGCGGCGACTGGAGAGCATTGTCTCCGGCAGCCGCAAGATAGGCTTCATCAACTGTCGACCTCGACGCCATCCGGAACGGAGATATCAGTGTGTATGCTTCCGTCAGACAGTCTTTCATGACGTACTTTGATCGGTCCGTATGGCGTCGGGAACGAACCTTCAACCCAGGCCAAATCACCTAGATGCGGGGTTATGCGGACCTTGGTGCAACCCGGTTCGAGAATTTCTATACCGAGTACATGGTGGCTGAGCCAAGCCGTCGGACCGGATGCCCAGCCGTGGCACAGGCTATGTCGGAATCCAAGGTAGCAGTATGCACCAAAGTCACCGTGTATGTCCTTCTTCCCCTCAGGGACGAGTTCGTCAATGCCTGCCGCATTCGGAATCCAGTCAAGGTTGAAATCTTCCCAAAATGTCGTGGCACCGAGGTCGAGCATCGCACCCCAATAGTTGCGGATAATGTCGAGAGCTCCCTTCCAGTCACCTCCACGGGCCATTGCCTCAAGCATAATATAGCCATAGAAGGTCGAGAAGCCATGACCGCCGTTATATGAAAGGATGTCCTTGTCAGCTTTCTTCGCATTCGTAAGCCCCGCAAGCGTCATCAGAGCCGCAGCCTGCTTGGAGCCCGGCGCATCCGGTGCAACCCCTGACTTGAGAAACTCCGCATAGAGTTTGTCGGCAGGTTTGGCAAGGAGTTTTTCGGCGGCGGCGCAGTCCTTTTGTAATTGAGGGTCATTGAATATGGTTCCGAAATCCTGTCCGCACTGCATTGCAAGAACCATCAGGGCCTGGATTCCGACATCTTTCGCCTGTTTGTTGCCTTCAGTCGGCCAGTCCAGAAAGCGCGGTCCGTTCAGGTGTTCACGTCCGTCAGGAGATATTCTGGAGATAAGCAGACGCAACAACTCCGTAATATATTCCTTCGACTCAAGAAGATTGGCCAGATTCCCGGTGTGGAGATACCAGTCATGACAACAAAGCATCCACCATATCGAGTAGGTCGCAGAAAAGCCGTTCATCCATTTGGGCAGCGGGGTTATGTCGCGCATCCAGTCAAGCGTTTTGGGAACCACCTCATTGTTGCCGAAGACTGTCGCAATCGTCATGACCATCGGATAGGAATCCCCCATCCAAACAAGCCTGTCGCGCTTTATGCCCTCTATGAGGAAATTCTGCATGCACAGATGCACAGTATAGGCTCCCGTCTCCCAAATCCGGTTCAGGCGCTCGTCACTGCTGCGGAAAGAACCGACATATTCAATATCACGCATTATTGAAATGGCCCTCGCTTCCTTGAGTTTCAGCTCCCGGTCATTATCAATGAGGTCAATGCGCACGAAACGGAATCCGGAATTACCGATTTCCACCGTGCCCATCATTGGAAGCAATATTATCTGGTCCCTTATTGAGTGGTCGTTCGTCGCGCCGCCCTTGCCGCCGACCTCGGACATTGCTTCGCTTGCCGATTCTCCATAGCGGACACGCACTTTGACAGGGTCTCCGACCGGTCCGGTGACGAACTGAAGTCCGCCGTGCAATTCCTTTCCGTAGTCGAGAAGGATCGCAGGATGCACTCCGTCTCCAGATTTCATGATGCAGTACGATTCAGGGGTGTCATTGTTGCAGTAGGCCTGCCCGTTACCCGGTTTCAGCAGGACATCGGAAAGCCTCACACCGGCATCACTTTGCCATACGACCCTTACAGGTGAAATGTATGTCCGCGAGCGGGGATCGCGTTCCTGGGCATTCAGAAGGATTGTTGTGCAAAGCAGAAGAGCAGCCGAAAGTACAGCTCGAAATTTCGCAATATTCATTATTCAATTTGATATTTTCATTGTTACAAAAATACCTTATTTCCGTTGTTTTTCCAATGTCCGGCCATGTACATCTTTTAAAAATCCCTGCGATGGTTTGTGCAAATCGCAATGTTTTAGTTATTTTTGCACATTGGAATTTTGACTATGACAATCCTCACCTTTTTGATTTCCCTGTTGGCCGTCGGCCCGACGGTTCAGCCACTTTCACCGGACAACCAGACCTTATTGAAAGAACTCGTCGGGAAGTTCGACAGCCTCGATGTCTATGAGAACCGCAAGATAGCGAAGATTCAGAGGAAGAAAGAGGCATGCGAAAAGCTGGAGGGACGCGAACAGATGGAAGCATGGCTGGATGTGGCATACGAATACAGCTACTTCGACTCCGACTCCACCATCGCGGCACTTGAGCATGTCGAAAAGATGGCATCCGATGCATCCGACCATTATATGGCGGTCAAGACGGCTATCCGCATGTCACGAATCTTGACGACGCTCGGATACTATAAGGAAAGCAGCGACATAATCGATTCCATCGACAAGAAATCCATTCCTCGAACACTCCTTTTCGAATATTTCGAGGTCAAGGAGTTCCTCTGTTACGAGCTTTTCCACGTTGACGGTTCACGCCTCGAATTTCAGGACATGTATGAGGAACATTATCGTGCCTACATGGATTCCGTCATTCTTTACGCGCCGGATAATTCTGAATACGGACTGCGTTCGCAGGAAAAGAAGGCATTGATACTCAATGACTATGACTACGCGATGCAGTGCAACAGGAAAAGGATGGAACTTGCACCGAAAGGCTCCATTGCCGAGTCGTTCGTCTTCTACGAGAGAAATATCATATATGAAAAATTGGGCGGATGTGATGAGGAGCGCCTGAATTGTCTCTTGAAAGCGGCCATCATTGACTTGGAGAACTCAAATCAGGATGTCGCGGCATTCACCCGGATTGCACAAATGCTCCGGAACTCGGTGGATGCCGGGATTCTTGACAAGTTTTCAGATTATTCCTACACTTCGATGCTCAAGTTCCGCTCCAGGACACGAAGGATTCTGGGAATGGACGTGATCGTGGAGACGGACAGGCTGCTGCGGCAGCAGATTTTGAGCCAAAAAAGGCAGCTCTCATTAAGTCTGGGGCTCCTTTCAATCCTCGCAATTATTCTCATAGCCGTCTTATGCCATATGGTTTCCCTTATGCGGAAAGGCAGATTGCTAACCAGACGTCTGGAGCGTTCCAACCGCATCTCCAACGGCTACATCGCCAGCTTCTTCCAGCTCTATTCCTCTTATATAGACCGGCTTCTCGCTTTCCGTGGACGCATCAACACGAGCCTCAGGCGCGGCAACACCGACTATGTAATCGAGCTTACGAATCCGTCCAGGGACATTGAAAACGAGGAACTCAAGCACATGTACGACAGTTTCGACTCGGCCTTTCTCGATATATTTCCGACATTTGTGGAAGACTTCAACTCCCTTTTGAAACCGGAATGCCGCATAGTTCTCAAGGATAGCGAGAAGCTTACCACGGAACTGAGGATATTCGCAATGGTCAAGCTCGGAGTCACTGAAAGCGCCAGGATTTCCGAACTCCTTCATTACTCGATTAAGACTGTCTACAACAAACGGTCAAGCATGAATTCGAAGCTCGCCATCCCGAAAGAGCAGTTCGAAAAAACGCTTAAAGAGCTGTAGAAATGGAGTGTCGGCCGGCGCCGTACTCTTTCGGCTCACTGCCGTCGGGGAGAGTGACTGTGGCGCTGCTGCCTTCCGGGATGCTGAAAGTCCAGTTCCAACTATCTCCGCTGTAGCTCCACTCGCTGGTAATCAAACCTGCGGCGGATTTGTAGGAGGCTTTTAGAGAGCCAAGACGACGGTCAGGGACCGGTTTCATTATTATATGACGGAAACCAGGAACCTCAGTGTCGGCTGCAATGCCGGCTGCCGTCTTCCAGAGCCACTCGCAGACGCAACCGTAGGCATAGTGGTTGAAGCTGTTCATGCCCTTAGGTCCCATTCCGCTCTCGATGGTGTAGCTGTTCCAACGCTCCCAGATGGTCGTGGCGCCGTTATCCACGGAATAGAGCCAACTCGGATTCTTGTGCTGGAAAAGGAGATTGTAGGCAATGTCGTCCATCCCATTTTCGGAAAGTGTCTGCATCAATATAGATGTGCCGAGAAAACCTGTCTGGAGACAGTTGTCGTGCTCTTCGAAATTCTTTCTCAATCGGGCAACCATATTCTCTTTTGCCTCTGCTTCCACAAGACCGTTCTTCAAGGCAAAGAGCGCAGGGGTCTGCATTGTGTTCAATACCGGCATCTTGAAATTGCCCGTCCCGTCGAGGAACTGCTCTTTCAAATATGCCTTCGCGGCTTCAGCCATCGCCGCATACTCCGTCTCATCGCGCCCTGTCGCCTTGGCCATATCACGCATCATCGCGGCATCGATTGCCCAATAACTTGCGCCCAGATAGTCCCAATACTCTTCGATATCCTTTCTCAAGACAGAGACACCGAAAGCGTTCTTCTCATAAAGTTCACCGTGGCTTTCAAGAGGCTCATAACTGAGCCAGTCAGCCCACTGATAATTGCCGTTTTCTGAAGCGAGGGCCCAGTGGTCGTATTTGCTCTCATTCACGTGACGGATGTATTTATCCATCGCCTCCCAGTTTTCGTCAATGATGGCTTTGTCTCCAAACTGCTTCCAGACAACCCATGGAACGATGACTCCGGCATCTGCCCAACCCACTCTCATCATGTTGGTCGGAAATGCTCCGTACTGTGCAAAAGGAGCCACTCCAGGGTATGCTCCTGTCTCCGACTGGGTGTCGCGCAAGTCGCGTGTCCATTTGTGGAAAAAAGAGTCCGTGTTGGCGAAGAATGTGCCGGTCTCGGCAAAAACCTGGGTATCAGCCGTCCATCCGAGACGCTCGTTTCTCTGCGGGCAGTCTGTCGTTACGGAAAGATAATTGGAACGTTGTCCCCATAGAGTATTGGAAATCAACTGGTTGATAAGCGCATTGCCGGTAGTCAGCTGTCCCGTTTCGAGATTTTTCGTAATTGAACTCACCGGGAGAGTTACAACCGAACGGATTTTCACCGGAGCCGTGGCGCTGATTGACGCATAACGGTAGCCGAAGAATGTGCAGTCAGGGTGATATTTCACATAGCCTTTGTCTGGACCGAACGTATAGAGAAGTCGCATACCGATTTTATGTGCGCGAAGATTCTCCCTGTGAATACTCCCCTCCGGACCGTCCATTCCGCGGCTCACAGCCCCGTTCCCGTCGTTGAGAATTTCCGACGGCAGGAAAGTCAAAACCGTTCCCTCATCTGCACTGAACTCAAACTCCGGTATTCCTGAAGTATTCTGTCCGAAATCAATCACAAGATTCTCCCCTTCCGCAACGCTCATCGCCTCACCATGGGCATACTCTCTCAAAATCAGCACTTTTCCCCATTCTCCGTCCTTTGCTCCTTCAACATCCTTCCATACATATGCCTTCCGAGGCGCGAGGGAGAGGTCGCGACGGATGTAGATTTCCGCTCCGTCAGACGGGAATATCTCTCCCTTGAATTCGTCAAACCGCTCCGGCTGAACAAGCTTCTCTGCCGTAAGATATCCTTGCGGGATGCGTGCGTCATATTCTTCCCCGTCGAAAATCGCGGCATGGGTGACAGGCCCGGCCACTCCCGCTTTCCAGTCCTTGCAATCAGTTCCGAAAACTTTCTCGCTTCCATCTGAAAAAGTCAGTTTGAGAACTCCCCTGAAGCCCGGCTTGCGTCCAATCATACCCTCGTGTCCGTAAGGAGTGATGATTTTGTCCGCCCACCAGCCAGGGGTGACCTGTGCCGATAGTTGGTTGACTTGTCCTTCGCCTTTTTTGAATGACTCCGTAATATCGTAGGTGAAAGAGAGTCTCGTTTTCCCGAAATGGGTGAATCCCGGCTTGAGAAACTCTTCGCCTACTTCTTTTCCGTTCAGGAATATGCGATATACACCAAGGCCGGTGGTCATCCAAACGGCTTTTTCCACCTTCGCCGGATTGACGGGCTCGCTCACGAACCAGCTGGCACCATCAGCCGCCCTCTCACGGACTTCTTTTGCCGTACCCTCAATAAGTTCGCCGACTTTGCCTTCAACAACTGGCGCATCCGCTGCCGCAATCCATTCTGATTTTTCCCAAAGAGAATCTTCAAGCGCGTCCGTCCGCACTCCGACAGTTTCCTCAGATGTACAGCCCGAAGCAATAAGCGCTGCGACTGCAAATAGCGTAAACGTTCTTTTCATTATGATTATTGTTTTTCGTATTCTCAAAAATATGGTTTCCAAAAACGGCGTTTGTATGGCCGAAGTATTGCAAATATATATAATTGACATGATATTTTGATTCTTCACAGCCATCGAATTTGACGGAATTCCGATGAATACGGAGCGGAAAATACCCGCAATGATAAAGCCCGCCATCCCGAAAGAGAAACTCGAAAAAACGCTTAAAGAGCTGTAAAAGCATTAAAAATTACAAAAATACATTTCCCCGGTTCGATTTGGCCGAGCTAGGGAATATATTGGTATTCAATAGGATAGCATTTCCCTAAACCGATTTTAGTTTCCTTTGCGAAAATCGGGTGGTACAATTTATCGTTTTGATTTCTACTTTTGTGCCGTGCATGATTTGGAACGAACCGGATGGTCCGGAGTTTCCAAGAAAAACTAATACACCATGTCATCAAATAAAGTAATGCAAACAGCAGTTGCGGCGCTCGCCGCCATTCTTATCGCGGGATGTTCATCCAATAAGGTTGAAATTCCTGCCAATCCTTCCGTGTCAGCTCCGACACGTGTAATGCTCAAAGAAAAGGTTAATGTCTATCTTAAAGGAGTCGGCTCCGGCACGACCTTCACCGTCGATTTCGGTGACGGCACCACTGTGGAGGCTGTCACTCCTTCTGCAGCAGTTCACGCCTATTCAGAAAGTGCAGACTGGAAGATAAGCGTATCGTCTGATGCATTGGATGAAGACTTCACCAAAACAATCCGTTGTTATCAGCTGGAAGCCTTGTCTTCCGCACAGCGGAACTTCAAAGACCCTTCCTATAAGAAAATCTGGGTAATGACCCACAGGGCACACACCACTGACAAGTCAGTTCCCGAGAATTCAATTTCTGCGGTAAAAGCTGCCATTGCATCAGGTGCTGATGCTCTCGAATGCGATACCCACCGCACCAAGGACGGTCAGATCGTGATTTGCCATGACCTCTCCATCAACAGGACAACTACAGGAACCGGAGACATCCCGTCATTGACGCTCGAACAAATCAAATCCTACAAGCTGCTTGACCGCAACGGCAATCCCACAAACGAGACAATGCCTACCCTCGAAGAGTTCCTCAAGGCCTGCCGTGGAAAAATTTATGTAGACCTCGACTATTCACCACGAACAGCGTCAACGGCAGAGGTAATGACAGTTGTGGAGAAACTCGGAATGATGGAACAGGTATGGTTCTACTGCAATTCAGTGGAAAAATGCCGTGAAGTCCTTGCGATTTCTCCTCGCGCACACGCCTACACATGGGCAACGGCTTATGAGCCGCTCAAAGGACTTGAAGGTCCATATTTCGTTCAATACAGCTATTCCCCGACTTCCGGAAGCACATCCATCGGCACCGCCGTCCGCGACGGCATGCTCTGCTCCGTATGTATGCTCAGCGTCCTCAACGGCCAGATTCCGGAGTACGACGTGGACGGAGCCCAGCTCGACGAACTTATCACATCATTCCCGGACGTGAAGATGATAATGACAGACGCTCCGGAGAAACTCATCAGGGCTCTGTCCGAACGTGGGAGAAGGTAATCAAAACCATAACTGAAAACTAATAATTTCAATAACATGTATAAGAAAAAACTTATGCCGGTTGTTATTGTCCTTGCCACATTTTTCTCTGCGATTTCTGCTTTTGCTCAGGTCGCTCCAGTGAAAGGTGTGGTTGTGGACGCCAATGGAGAACCGGTGATCCAGGCAGGTGTCGTCATCGACGGCACGCAAACCGGAGTTGTGACTGACATTGACGGTGCCTTCGAAATCAAAGCTCCAAAGGGCGCCACTCTGGTCATCTCCTCTATAGGATTCAAATCTCAGAAAGTTTATGTCAGCGGTGGAGACATGAGAATTGTCCTCCAAACGGAATCAACCGCACTTGACGAGGTCGTGGTAGTCGGTTACGGCTCCATGAAAAGAAAGGAAATGACCTCCGCCATCTCCCACATCGGCTCGAAGGACTTCAGTTCTGTCAGCAGTCTTGACGCTTCGATGCTCATCCAGGGAAAGGTTTCCGGAGTGAGCGTTTCCAACACGGCTGTTGCAGACCCGAACAACATCGGAAGCATCCAGATCCGCGGCGTGTCGTCACGAAGCGCGGGCAATGGTCCTTTCGTAGTCGTTGACGGCGTCCCAGGGGGAGACCTGACCAACATCAACCCGGCAGATATCGAGTCCATCGACGTCCTCAAGGACGGTGCAGCATCTGCAATCTACGGAACCCGCGGCAGTAATGGTGTCATTCTCGTCAACCTCAAAAAGGGAAGCAAGGACGGCAATATCCATACGACGTATAGCGGAACCGTGACTCTGAATGCGCCAAAGAATGAACTTGACATGATGACCGCCGAGCAGTACCGCGCATACAGGACTGTAAACAATCCTCTCGACGACCTCGGCGCAAGCTCCGACTGGTTCAAGGCCACTACAAGAATGGGCCTCAACCACTTGCACACTCTTACGGTTTCCGGAGGAAATGCCAAGACCAACTACCGCGTGACCGCCGACTATCGTTACGCACGAGGCATTGACCTGAGCTCCGACAGACGCGAATACGGAGCGAGAGCAGGAGTGAACCACACCACCAAAAGCGGTCTCTTCACTTTCACGGCGAATCTGACTCCGAGAATCATCAAACGCAACAAGATGACCGGTTCATATTCAAACGTCCTCGTCATAAACCCGACGGCTCCGATATATGATGAATCGACATCCAACGGTTTCTATCATTTCCCTGCAGGTTCAAACTATTCCAATGTCGTGGAATCAATGACTCAGGTCACCAACGACACGGAAATAAAGCTTCTTGAATGGAACACGGGCGTACAGATGAACCTTCTTCCGCTCTTCACTCCTAAGCATCCGGATTACAGCCTTACCACAAAGGCTACGGTTTCCGGATACGAGGTCGACAAATTCAACGGATATTTCGCTCCTTCAACCATTTCCTGGCATGAGAATGACAAGATCAAGGGTGATGCGTCCCGTTCATTCGACAAGAGTTCCCAGACCAATTTTGATTGGGTGACGAATTTCAGCGCACAGTTCGGAGGCCACCGCCTCAGGGCAATGGCCGGATACAGCTACTTCTATGTCGTCAATTCCGGAATGTCCGCAAGCAACCAGGATTTCACCTCCGACGGACTTGGCTACAACAACCTCGGAGCAGGCGAATGGGCATCCAAGGAAGGACAGATTTGCCTCGGCTCATATAAGAACGACAGCAAGCTCATTTCATTCTACGGACGATTGAACTACGACTGGAAAGAGCGTTACCTCCTGTCCGTTTCCCTTCGTCACGAGGGTTCTTCAAAGTTCGGACAGAATCACAAATGGGGTAACTTCCCTGCCGTTTCAGTGGGCTGGAGACTTTCTGACGAACCATTCATGCAGAAGGCTTCTTCATGGCTCGACGACCTCAAGTTCAGGTACGACTACGGTGTCACCGGAAACCAGGACTTCGGCAGCTACAACTCTCTTGCGACCTACCGCGCATTCGGATATTACCAGTACAACGGATCAAGCTTCCACGGATGGGGCCCGTCCAAGAACGTGAACACGGAACTCCGCTGGGAAAAAGGACACAACCAGAACATCGGTGTGGATTTCTCCCTCTTCAAGTACAGAGTCAGCGGTTCATTGAACTACTTCATCCGCAGGCAGTCTGATTTGCTGGGCGATTACAATGTTTCCGTTCCACCGCACCTTTTCACGACAATATTCACCAATGTCGGCACCCTCCGCAACAGCGGATTCGAGTTCGACATCAATGTCAATGCCATCAGAAAGGACAAGTTCAGCTGGAGTTTCACTCTCGTCGGAGCTACCAATGACAACCGCTTCGTAAGTTTCTCCAACGACATTTATCAGGGACAGAAATACTACAATGTCTGCACGATGTCCAATCCTAACAACCCTGGATACCTCCAGAGAATCGAGGAAGGACAGCGCATCGGAAACTACTACACCTGGAGATATGCCGGAGTGGACAAGGCCGGAAACTGGCTCATCTACGACCACAACGACAACATCATTCCTATCGCTGAAGGTTCCGAGGAAGACAAATGCGTGACAGGAAACGGCCTGCCGAAATTCACGGGCAGCATGACCCACAATTTCACTTGGGGCAACTTTGACCTTGCCGTTGCATTCACGGGCGCAGCCGGATTCGACATTTTCAATGTCCATGACTTCTATTTCGGACTTCAGGGAATGACCGGAAATGTCCTCACGAAAGCATATTCGAAGAATGCCCACATCAAGACAGGTCTGAACGTCATCACCGACTATTTCATCGAGAAAGGCGACTATCTCAAGCTCGACTACATTACACTCGGCTATACTCTCCGCCTCAACAGGAAGTTCATCGAGAACTTCAGGGTCTTCGGAACCGCAAGGAACCTCTATACACTGACCCGCTTCGAGGGCGTGGATCCTTCAACTTACGAGGTCAACGGCCTGACACCTGGAACATTCGGAGGTTCGTACAACTACTATCCTTCGGCATTCCAGTTCATATTCGGAGTACAGATAGGCTTCTAAAATCATGAGGAAAATGAAAAATATCATAAGGTTTTCGGCTCTTGCAGCCGTAATTATCGGGGCATCTGCCTGCACGGACCTCAGTGAGACGGTCTACGACCAGGTGATGAGCAACAACTACTATAACACGAAGGCAGATGTCATTCAAGCCGTCTTTCGTCCATTTGAACACGTCTATTACAGTGAGATTGAGTTCTATGAGCACGAGGAACTGACCGGCGACCATTTCATCACCCCGACAAGGGGTACCTGGTGGTATGACGGCGGAAAGTGGGAGATCCTCCACAGACACAACTGGAGCAGCATTGAAGACAGTTGGACCTGGACCGGGGAGTGGAACGCCTGCTACACCGGCATCGGACAGTGCAATCTCGTTCTTGACGACCTCTCCAAGCTCAATCCGTCGAAGTTCTCACTTACGGACGCAGAATTCGAAGCTTTCAAAGGCCAGCTCCGCACAATGAGGGCATATCTCTATCTGAGGCTTCTCAACTGCTACAGGAACTGCATTCTGACCACGACATCCGACGCATCTGTAAACAATCTTCCTGAAAACAGGGCACAGGTGTCACCGGAAAGACTGTTCGAATTCATTGAATCAGAACTCAAGGAAGGCGTAAACTACCTTCCTGCCAAGGTCGGAACGTCCGGCCCGGGCGCAACCCAGGGTTCATTCACCAAAGGTGCTGCAGCAGCGCTCTTGGTGAGACTCTACCTCAATGCTGAGAAATGGATAGGTGTTCCTCACTACGATGACGTAATCAGCTGGTGTGAGAGAATCAGAAATGGTGAATTCGGTCAATATTCTCTTGCCGAGAACTGGTGGGAACCATTCGACTGGAACAATGAAAACTGCAACGAAGTCATCTTTGGTTTCCCTGGCTCCTATACCACCCAAAGTTGGCATATGCGGAACGACAGACTCACTTTCTACGGACGTTGTCTTCCATACGGCTGCGCCAACTATCTCGGCATCGAGGGCAATGGCGAGAGGAACCCTAAATATGCTCTGTCGCCGAGCTACGACAACCAGAATCCGCGTCAGCTTTTCGACTACAAACTTGGAATGCCGTCACAGAAATTCCAGAAATATGCCGGTGACAAGCGCTGGGCACAATACAGGAACACGAGCGTGAACACCCGCGAGGGAATGTTCTTCCTTGAGGGAAAAATTCCAAATCCGAAGACAGCTTCCGGTTATGCGATGAATCCTGACAACCAATATGTAATCTATCTCCGCGACCAGGTCGGTCAGTTCCTCAACAAGGGAGAAGAGGGCATCATAGTAGGTTCAGGCAAGGAATCAAAACTCGGCAACGGAGACTTCAACTCATGTCTTTTCTGCGTGAAATATCCTTTTTACTCCTTCACGGGAGGCTACTACATAGAGTCCGACCTCACACTCATCCGCTATACTGAGATTTACTACTCAGAGGCAGAGGCACTCCTCCGCACAGGCAAGGCAGACGAGGCAGGAAAGCTCCTCAACCAGGTCAGGAAGAGAAACTATGTCGACTTCAATTCGTCAATAGCTTATCAGCCTGAAGGCAGCGTAAAACTCGATCTCGAGGAGATGCTCGACGAATGGGGACGCGAATTCATTCAGGAAGGACGCCGCAGGACCGACTTGATCCGTTTCGGAAGATTCCAGGAAGCTTGGTGGGACAAGCCTAAGGATGCCGATACGCACTATGAAATTTTCCCTATTTCCCGTCAGGCTCTGGAGCAGAACAAACATCTCAAACAGAACCCGGGATACGAAGACATTAACAGATAAGGAAGGATAACTATGAATATCAGAAGAACATTTTTTATGACACTGTCCGTCATCTCCCTTTTGGGAGCCGGCTCTTGTCAGAAGACATACCAGATGGTTCCTCCTCCGTCAGCTTCCTCGAGCGATGACGACCTCGGTGACGAAGACTTCGGAGGAAACAAGGAAACAGCCATATTCGTCACTCCGTTCGGCGAGGGCGAAATGGACGGTTCATCATGGGAGAATGCCTATGATGCAGACACGTTCCTGGGACTTCTTTCAGACCAGACGGATCTGTCAAAGGCTAAAATCTACCTTTCCGAAGGATATTATTACATGTCAAGCGGTTCCGTTTTCGGTCCGGAGATAAGGAAGAAAATCGGTTCCGTGTTGGGCGGATACAGCATCATGAGCAAAGGCTCCGATGTGACTGTCAGAGACGTGGTGAAACACGCGACAGTTTTCAGCGGCGATGTAAACAAGAACAACAGGGCCGACGATGGAGACTGCGGACTTCTTTGTGTCTATGGCGGAACATCGTCATTTGACGGAATCACATTCCGCAACGGCTACATCAACGAAAAGACTGCTTCCTCACAGAAGAGCGGAGCCGGAGTCTTTGTTGACGGCGATGCCGATACTTGGGTAGAATTCGTAAATTGCCGTTTTGAGGATTGCGTGAGTGCGGCCTCCACCCCTGGCTATGCCGGAGGTGCCGCAGTCTATGTCAAGGCGGGGCAGGCAAGACTCAAAGCTTGCGAACTGACCGGATGCTCAGGAGCTTCGAGAGGAGGCGCGCTCAGATGCAACAATGACAAGGCTATCCTGTTCCTCGACAAGTGCAGCATCCACGGCAACAGCGTCAAATACGACTGGGGTTCCGGCCTGCAGCTCTCTTCCGGAACAATCTGCGTCAACAATTCGACTTTCTGCTCAAATGTCGTTGGCTGGCAAGGATCTGGCGGAACCGTCAACGGCGGCGGCGCAATGCTTGTCCTCAACTCTACGATAATTTCTGATGACACGACTGCCGGAATCCGTTGCGAATCCGACTCCAGAAACGCTTCCTTCTTCGCGAACAACATCAGCCTGAACACAAACGGCGCTCCGGGATTCCTCCTCAACGGAAACGGAAAAGTCGCAGTTTCAGGCGGTCACAACATATTCAACAAGGTGGCCGGAGAACTACAGTCCGCTACTACAGATGTCACATACGATACTGACCTGAAGAATTTCGGTTCTCTTGAGGATGGAGCATACGTTTGGAACAATGCCAAAGTATCCCTCGCGACATACGCCACGGCAGCAGAAATCGATGGCTATGCACGTGAGTTCAGCCCTGTCATCTGTCCTGTTGCAGAAATCGGTAAGGTCTTCGCAGAATGGTGTGACGGTTTCGCTGTGGACGGACGAGGCAAGGCGAGAAATCCGGAAAAACTTCTTCCTGGAGCATACGACCCGTGCCTTGAAGGCGTGGCTGCCAAAGCCCTGCGTTTCAACGTATCAGCCGTTCCTTTTGGCGGAAATTCCATCAGCAGCCCGGATTCGTTCGGCTTTATTCTCACGAACCCTAAAGGCATTTATTCCTACAACAAGAAGATAGTTCTGATCGGTAACGAATACCTTGCCGATGACGGAGAAACCATGCTGTGGGACGGCAAGGGTACGACTGTAACAGTTACCGCTTATGCTCCTTATGCAGAGGCAGTTGACGGCATCGTTCCTGTTTCCTGTCCAAGCAACCAGGCGACAGCGGCAGAACTCACCGCAGCAGATTTCGTGCTTTGGAAAGGCAGCGTGAATCCGTCGACTGATCTCGCCGGCGGCAAGATTCAGCTCAATCTCGGCCACCTCAATGCAAGGCTGATCGTAAAAGTCACTCTGAACGGTGCTCCTGTAGAGACGTCAAAGATTGCATCGCTTTCCGTAAGCGGACTCAAGGCAGAGGGAAAATGCGACCTTAGCGCAGATTCACCGAAAGTCGTTGCTGACGGCGCTCCTGTCAACATGTTCCCGAATGTAGGAGAGAATTCTTATGAACTCATCACTGTGCCTCAGACTGTAGCGACAGGCTCGCTGTCGGTCAAGGCTACATTCAACAAACGCCAGTATGTCTGGGCATCACAGTCCGATGTGACACTCGCCCCCGGAAAGACATCCGAGCTCACGATAAACATTTCTACGACAAAATCGGTCTCTTCCGGCCGTATGTCAATAACCACAAAATAACAGGGAAATGACTATGAAATCAGGAATAACAAAAATAATGGCCGTTCTTGCAACGATGCTTGCGTTTTCTTCTTGCGAGAAGGAAAAAGAGCTGCTTTCGTTCGGCAGTGACGACCGTGCCATACGCATAATCCCGGAAATAGCTTCTCCATACACGAAATCGAATCCGATTACGGATGGAAAAGAAACCGAGTTCAACAAGGGTGATATGATCGCCCTGATCTGCAACGACGGTCACGTGACCTACAAGCTTACTGACAAGGGATGGCTGACGACGGACAATTATTATCTCCGCTGGGGGTCCGCTCCAGTCAGCTATTCTGCATTCTACCCTGCCACGGAGAAATCCACGACTTTCGGCAACTTCGAACTCCAGTCTTCGCAGCGCACGGCTGACCGTCTTGCTGCGGCTGACTATATGACATGCACCGTTGAGAATGCTGTCAAGACAAGCGACGGAAGCCTGCGTCTGAAAATGGAAAGACAGATGGCCAAGGTCAGCTTCACATTGTCCGGAATCGAAGGCAGCGCCCGTGTCCAAGGATTCAGAGTGTGGACTTCTACAGGATTCACCGAAGGACAGCCGAACTCTGACAGGATGTACATCAGCCCGTATATTGCTGCTGCCGAAGGTGCCGTTTCAGGACAGAACGGAACGACCTACACGGCGATTATAGTCCCTTCCAAGGCGGACGATTCCAAGGTATTCGTCACTTTCAACTACAAGGGAAAGGACATAACATTGACCGGCGTACCTGAGCTCAAGAAAGGCTTCAGATATGACATGGACATAAACATCTCCGGAACAATCATTTCGATAGGCTCTCCGTCCGTGGATCCTTGGGATGAAAGTACATCCGTCATTCCTGGAGGCGATGCAGAGAAAGTCCCTCTCCTTCCTTACTTCGTGAAACCGGTGGTATCCGGAAACGGAAACGGTCTCTCATGGGATAACGCAATGGGAATGGCTGACTTCCTCAAGATGATAAGGCAGAAGAGCGGAACCCAGGCAGAATCTGATGAGAATGCCGACAATGTGGACGACAGGGACTTCTACTTTATCGGCGGAACCTATTCCGTAGAGGATATAAAGGTAGAATACTCAGGATACGGCTCCAGAGTGCAATTCCGTGTACATGGAGGCTATGACCCTGCCAGCAAAGGAACAGACATCAGCAGCAGAAACGCCGAAACAGTGTTCGACGGCAGCGGAAGCAACCGCTTCCTCACACTCGGCAATCAGACTGAGCCTACGTTCGACGGCATCACTTTCGCAAACTTGAAGAGCAACAGTGAAGGTTGCATCCTGTTGGCTTCCGGTGGCGGAGAATCCCGCGCCAACTTCACGAACTGCATATTCCGTAAATGCACCGGCTCCGGTGGCCAGAACCCGATATTGATGGTCAGAAAGGGACTCGCAAAACTCAACAACGTAACCTTTGACGGTTGTCGTGCAGATGGCGGTGTCCGTGGACTCATACGTCTCGCCCAGAAAGAGAGCAGGGTATATCTCAATGCCTGCACCTTTATCAACAATACTTTCGGCGGTGGCGGATTCGGTCTGCTCGTGCATCTTAATGATGTCGGAGGCAACGTTTGCCTTCACAACGTAACCTTCGCCGGAAATGACGCCGGCTGCGGTGCTACAGGTGTCGTGAACGGCACCGGCGGAATGCTCATCGCTTCAAGCACAATCGTAGCATCCAACGCCAATCCTGCCATCCGCTGCGAATCAAACCCGAACAGTGGTTCACGCCTAGTCAACAGCTTCATCATCCAGGAACAGGACAAGACAGCCATAGACATGTCGTCATCCGGCAGAAAACTGAAGTCCCTCGGCGGCAATGTGGTTGTAGGAAGCATCAATGTCAACGGCCAGTATGAAGCTTCATCCAATGATGACGCATTCGCCAACAGGGCTGCAGCTGCGGCACTTAAACTCGAATGGAACTACGGTTCACGTCACTATCTCTGGAACGGAACTACGACCTTCACGAAGTTCTCACTCGAACAGCTCCGCACAGCAATCAAGTCATACAGCAACACCAACACCGGAAAACTGTATGCCGGTTCTACTGAAGTCTATGACGGCAGCAAGGCAGGCGAGGACTTCCTGAAATGGCTCGACAGCATCAATGCTTTCGACATCTACAAAAACAGCTCAGCCGTATGGCCGGGCTCATACCAGGGCAAATAAGTAAAACATCCGGAGTATGCTCTCGATGGCTGTCACGGCTTTTGGGGCATACTCCATAAAAACTACGTAATTATGTCTGTAACACACAAAAACGACAGGGGGGGGGTAGATTACACTTCCCCTGAAATAATGGTCATTGATGTTGCAACCGAATGCGGTTTCGCGACATCAACAGTTACTAAAGAATATGGTGTAGGGATTGATTCCTACGATTATGACGATGATTTATAAAGGAGAACTGGCAATGAAAAAATTCAAATACATAATGGCTGCAATTATGGCGGCAGCTATTTCTTCTTGCGCAGAAAAGATCGAGGAGCCGACACCAGGAGCTTCCCGCAATGATTATGTCGCTCCTGTCGAGGGTGCAACATTCTCACTTGTTGCTTCTTCATCAGAGGACAACGACGCTCCGACCAAAGCCCTTTTCGACGGGAATCAACTCGTCTGGAACTCGGGCGACGCTCTGAATGTCTTCGCATCTTCGGAGAACTCTTACGAATTCAAATTCGCTCCGAAAGAAGACGCAGCTTGGAATAAGCAGGGGAACACATTCTATACCACGGGATTCACTCCTGAAGAAGGAAAGACTTATGATTACACAGCAGTCTTCCCATTCGAGGCCGGCCTGACCATGGATACTGCGGGTTGGCTGTATGAAAACATTGACGGCACCACTGTCAAAAAGGTCTATTCGCTCTACACTCCCGAGCAGAAAAGAAACGGAAACAAGGCACACCTTGAGACTATGCCTCTTTATGGCACGGCGCAGGCGACCGGCTTCGATGTTCCGCAGCTTACTATGCACAATGTCGTTTCCATAATCGAGGTCGAGATCGCCAATAAGCTTTCTCTGGCTCCGATGGAAGTGACGAAGGTCAAATTCTCTTCCGACTGCATTTTATTCGGCGGCGAGTATTATCTGAATGCAAAGACTGGAGAGCTTGAGCTCAAGGAGGGCACAGGAAAGAGCGAAGTTGAACTCGTGTGCAAGAATGTGTATGATAATGGCAGCCATAAAGAGATGATAGTAGCAGGAGGACACGGTTGGAACGCTATT
>OBCQ01000141.1_pt1 | contig 20439 bp, 9 predicted proteins | sample 1517991 | NCBI WGS metagenome assembly OBCQ01 (sample SAMN03418263, study PRJEB22391) | human gut metagenome | biome: human-gut; feature: organic feature; material: feces | host: Homo sapiens | place: Tanzania | collected 2013-01
ACAAGTTCTATGCTTTCCTCGACATTAGCCCTATCGGCAAAGGTCATACTCTGGTGATTCCTCGCAAGGAGGTGGATTACATCTTCGATATGGAGGATGCAGACCTGGCTGAATTTGAGGTATTCGCAAAAAAAGTGGCTAAGGCCATCAAGGCAGCCTTCCCATGCAAGAAGGTGGCTCAGGTGGTTTTGGGTCTGGAGGTTCCTCATGCCCACATCCATCTCATCCCTATGAACAGCGAGGCTGACGTGAACTTCCGCAAGGAGCACCTCAAGCTCTCAGAAGAGGAGTTCAAGGAAATCGCCGACAAGATTTACGCTGAGTTCAAGAAGCTGTAATAAGGCATAAATCATAAAAACAGAAAATGAGATATGAAGGCAGGCTTTGCCATTCATATCTCATTTTCCTTTTTACTATACAAACTCATCGCCCTTCTTCATCTGTATCTCGTTCACATATTTGCGAACCAGGGCAGAGGAGTCTTCTTTCTTGCATACCAGGAGCACGTTGTCACTCTCGGCTACAATGAAACCGTCGAGACCGTTCAGCACGGCAAGCTTGCCCTTTGGCACCTTGACCACCGTGTTGTAGCAGTTCTCCATCAGCACATCGCTGTCTACTATCACATTGTCGCCCTCGCCTTTCTGCATCGCCTCGTAGATGCTGTGCCAGGTGCCCAGGTCGGCCCATCCGAAGTCGCATCTCATCACGCAGACATTAGACGGCTTTTCCAGGATACCGAAATCCACAGAGATGTTGGGATAAGAAGAAAAACTCTCCTTCATGTAGGCATTCTCCGTCTCCACGCTAAACTCAGGATACTTATTGTCGTAGTCACGGAGCACCGGTGGCAATATCTTGCAGAAGCACTCACGCAGATAACTTACATTGCTCAGGAAGAGTCCTGTGTTCCAATAGAACTCGCCACTCTCTACGAAGACCTTGGCGAAATCACGCTCTGGCTTCTCGGTAAACGACTGCACCTGATAGATATTGTCGCTATACACATCGCCCATCTGAATGTATCCGTATCCTGGTTCAGGACGGGTTGGCTTCACACCCATGGTCAGGAAATGGTTGTTCTCGGCTACGAAAGCCAAGCCCTCCAATACATTCTCGCGAAAAGCCTCTTCGTTGAAGATGGCCTGGTCGGAAGGTGTGGCGATGATGCAGGCATTCGGGTTCATCATCGAGATGCGATGGTTGGCCCAAGCCATGCTAGGCGCCGTGTTGCGATGGATAGGCTCTGCCAGGATATTGTCGGCAGAAACCTCTGGCAACTGCTCCTTCACCAGATCCACATATTCCTCGTTGGTATTGATATAAATATGGTCGGCTGGCACTATCTTCGCCATTCGATCAAAAGTTTGCTGCAACTGGGTTCTACCTACTCCAAAGAAGTCGATGAACTGTTTGGGATAGTTGCTGCGGCTGCATGGCCACAATCTTCTACCCTTACCTCCTGCCAATATTACGCAATAATTGTTATTATCATTAATTGTCATATTACGGGTCTTAAATGTTGGTTATTGAAATCATGTGTAAAGTTAGTAATTATCCCCGAAAAGACCAAATATTTTGAAAGAATTTAATAAAGATAGGACAAATACAACACATTTTTAGCATTTTTTCCGAGCAAAATATCTTTTTTCGAAAAAAAAGCACCAAAAAGTTTGTTATTTCAATTTTTATTTGTACCTTTGCACCCGCAATCGCCCAGATGGCGGAATCGGTAGACGCGCTGGTCTCAAACACCAGTGGAGCAATCCATCCCGGTTCGATCCCGGGTCTGGGTACAAGGAGCTGCAAGTTTTTACTTGCGGCTCTTTCCTTTGCAAACACCATCGCCCAGATGGCGGAATCGGTAGACGCGCTGGTCTCAAACACCAGTGGGGCAACCCATCCCGGTTCGATCCCGGGTCTGGGTACAAAGAGCTGCAAGTTTCTTAACTTGCAGCTCTTTTTGTTTATACACCTACCAAAAAAGGGTGTGTCTTGAACTTATGACACACCCTCATAGATTTATTTTCTAAGAAAACCTTATCGCAACTTGAGGTTGCTCCAATCATTCATACCATCGGCAGGAACCACCGTTGGCGACTGGCTCTTATGATTGATGACCACCGACTGGCGGCGCACCTCCTTGTTCACATACTCGCTCAACTCGCCCAAGGTTACGTCACCCTTGGTATCCTGCAACTTCTTCAAGAGATAATAGGTGAACAGACCATGTCCCTTCTCCTTATATGGATAAGCAGTCTCATCGCCCGTAGCAGCACTGAATACCACCATGTTGCCCTTTGGCGCATCCTGCTTCACCTTCAACGCCACGCCACGAGCCGAAGCCAACATGCCATCGCCACGCTGGGCACCGCTGAAGCAGGCATCCATGAACACCAATACTCGCTTGGCATGGAGACCATCGAGTGTATCATACAGTCGCTTGGTGCTCAAGCATACCTCTGTGTTCTGACCGCTGGCATCCACAGGAAGCAGGTAAGCTGCCTTATCCGATTCGCTCGGTACACCATGACCAGCATAATAGAAGATGACATTCAAGTCGCCCTCGAAGGCAGAAGCAATGCTCTTGATATCGTCTAAGGCTGAAAGCATCGTACCAAATGTTGCATCGCGATACACACGGATGTTCTCCTTAGGGAGACCCAGGGTCTTCTTGCAGTAAGAAGCAAACACCTTGGCATCGTTCAAGGCATACTTCACCTTGGTGACACGCTCGTAATTCTCATTACCGATAATCACAGCAAAGGTTTTCTTGTTCTCCTCGTTGGTCTCAGGAATATTGATGTCAAGCGCATTATCCACTACTTCCAACTGAGAGTTCGCAGTTCTGGCTGCACTACCGCCATGCAAGTCAATCTCCAATGGAGGAAGATTGGCAAGGAACTCGCTGGAACCGTCGTTCTTAAAACTGGAAGCCGACTGATAAACCTTATCACCCAACTTGAACTGGCAGGAAAGGATAGCCAGCTGGTCGTCAATCACACCATACTGAGGTTCAAGCTGAATCTGGTTCCAATATCCCTTGAAGAGTTCAGCCTCCTCGGCAGGCACCTTGGCATAGATGCGTCCCAAGCCATCGATGGAAACCGGGTAAGTACCATAATCGGTATCATATACGCCCAAGTTTCCCTTCACCATATTGGTGGTATAGGCAGCGATGTAGTTCTTGCGCACATTGTCAATCACCTCATCGAGCTTCTTCTCACGATTTTCAGGAGTCACACGCTCCTTCCACTGCTGGGCAGTTTCGTAATCCTTCTTCTTCTGCCAATCCGCCATTCGGCTGTTTACCATATCGAAGGCGAAATAGCTGAACGACTTCACTATCCTGCGCAGATTCTGACGGGCAAAAGGACTGGAGTTATATGGGAACTCAGGATACTCCTTGGTCATGCTCAGGATGTCCTTCACGGCATAGTTAGGACAGGATGCAGAAGAATTGCTTCTCACATCGGTCAGGGCTGGTCCCTTGATGCCCAAACTGTTGTCATCAGGCAAGTTCTTATCGATATTGGCAGAAGGCTGCATTCTTCTTGGCTTCTGGTCGGGCAAGGTGAGGCTCTTCAACTTGTTGCAGTAAAGGAAACAGCATACACCCAACTTCTTCAAACTGTTAGGGAACGCCAGTTTCTCCAGTTGCTGGCAGTTGTAGAATGCACCCGCGCCAACGGTCTCCACGCCCATCGGGAGTTCCATCTCCTTCAAGCCGCTCGCCTCGAAAGCCAGGTCAGCAATCTTGGTTACAGAAGCAGGCACCTGCAGCTCCTGCAAAGCATCACATCCACGGAAGGCAGCCATCGGAATCAGAGTGAGCGAAGAAGACAGGGTAACCTCCTTCAGTTTCTTGCAATCCTCAAAGGCATGAGTACCCAGGCTCTTCACCGTGTTAGGCATCAGAATAGAGGTAACATCAGAACCCTTGAAGGCCTCCTCGCCAATCTCTACCAGATATTTAGGAAGCACGATGTCGGTGATGGAACCCTGTTCGTCCTTGGCAAAAGCACGGGGAGCGATGGCAACCACCTTGCGGATCTTGCCCTTCATCTTCAAAGTAGAAGGAATTGAAAGGCTGGCAGATTTATGTTCCCAGCCAGTAACCTTTGCCGTACTGTCCGACAAAGCCTCATAAATGACACCAGCCACCTTAGCGCTGATGACCTTCTGTGCGCTCATAGGAATCAAAGCGCACAGGATGCAAACCAAAAGCAGAAAAGTTCTTTTCATCTAAAGCTAATTTATATTATTCACGTTTATATTCATTCACTATTCGACTACAAAAATAAGCAAACTTTTTGAGATAAAGAAACTTATTGGCAGAAAAATAAAAAGAAAAGCAAAAAAAGCATTCAATTGGCTGTTTTGAAAACGTTTACGAGGTTTTCAGCCTACTATTCTACACTTTGATTTGGAAAATTAAAATATTATTTCTATATTTGCACACAAAAGGAAACGATTAAGAAAGAAACTCTATATAATAAACCCAAATAAACAAAGTAACATTCATGAAGAAATTATTCAGTTTTGTTTATGCCTGTGTACTGGCTCTCGGAATCCAGGCAGCAGACATCAACAACTATGATGCGCTCTATGAGAATCTCCCGTTCAAGATGGAGAAAGTGACTCGACCACAGTTCCCAAGCAATGAGGTCAACCTGAAGGACTTCGGTGCCATCGGCGACGGTTCTACCCTCTGCACCGATGCATTCAAGAAAGCCATCGATGCCCTTGCCCAGAAAGGCGGCGGCAAGCTCGTCGTGCCTCAGGGTGTCTGGTTCACCGGTCCTATCACCTTGAAGAGCAACATCAACCTGCATATAGAAAAAGGTGGTATCATCCTCTTCTCGGCAGACGTAAACCTCTACCCGCTCGTAGAGACTTCGTTCGAGGGTCTTGATACCCGTCGCTGCCAGTCGCCTATCTCAGGCCGTAATCTGGAGAATGTGGCTATCACCGGTCAGGGTGCCATCGACGGTAACGGCGAGTACTGGCGTCCATTGAAGAAGGCTAAGGTTACTTCTGCACAATGGAAGGCGATTACATCCCGTGGCGGTGCCTTCAAGCGTCCAGACTACTGGTTCCCTTCAGAGGCTGCGCTCAAGGCTGACGCAAAAGGTGCTGGCATGAACGTGCCTCTCGGCATCACTACAGAGGAAGGCTGGAACGAGGTGAAGGATTACCTGCGTCCTGTGATGGTGAGCCTCATCAGTTGCAAGAACGTATGGCTCAACGGCGTTATCTTCCAGAACTCTCCTGCCTGGAACATCCATCCACTGATGTGTGAGAACGTATTGATTGAAGATGTATTGGTTCGCAACCCTTCTTTCGCACAGAACGGCGATGGTCTGGACCTGGAATCCTGCAAGAACTCTCTCATCGTAAACTCTACCTTCGACGTGGGCGATGACGGTATCTGCATCAAGAGCGGTAAGGATGCCGACGGCAGAAACCGCGGCGTGGCTTGCGAGAATGTCATCGTTGACGGCTGTACCGTATTCAAGGGTCATGGCGGCTTCGTAGTAGGTAGCGAGATGAGCGGCGGCGTGAAGAACGTGATGGTAACCAACTGCCAGTTCCTCGGCACCGACGTGGGTTTGCGCTTCAAGAGTGCCCGTGGCAGAGGTGGCGTAGTTGAGAACATCTACATCAAAGATATGTCAATGTTCGATATCCAGACCGATGTGGTTACCTTCGACCTCTATTACGGCGGCAAGTCGGCTGTGGAAGTATTGAACGACGGCGACCAGAAGAAGCAGCAGATGGTAGATATGAAGAAGGTGGATGAAACAACCCCAGCCTTCCGCAACATCGACATCAACCATGTAATCTGCCGCGGTGCCCGCCGTGCTGCCTACTTCAACGGCCTGCCAGAGATGCCAGTACAGAACATCAGCATCAAGGACATGGAGGTGAACAATGCCGAGCAGGGCATCGTAATCAACCGCACCGAGGGTGTAACCCTGGAGAACATCAAGGTAAGCGCCAAGACTCATACCTTTGATGCCAAGAACTCAAAGAACGTAACCGTAAACGGAAAGAAATACAAGAAGATAGATGAAAAGGGAATCACCCTCGACTTCTAGAAACTTGAGATAAGGATATAAAAAAACTCCCTTGCCCACAAAAGCAAGGGAGTTTTTTTTATATCCTTTTTTATTTGATTATCTCAATGTAATCATCATTACTTCAATGTAACCTTGATACCACCCTGAGCAGTACGAACGATGTAAGTACCGGCTGCAAGACCGCGATTCTTCAAATCGCTCATCATGGTAGCCTTGGTTGTCATAAGACTAGTCAGCTTAAAGCCACCGATGGTATAAACATCTGCCTTGAACGAACCTCCATCAAGACCTATCTCCTTAATACCTGTAGAAACAGCCACGCAGATAGTACCCGTAGAGAGGAACGGAGTTGTATCCCACTCCAATCCGGCAGGAAGTTCCTGGAGTTCGAAGGTAGGATTACCACTGATAGAACCAGCGCAATCGAGAATGCGAACATAATCGCCAACAGCAGGAGTCCATGTATTCTTATAGGTAACAAAGATTGTACCATTCAGAACAGCGTTTCCACCTACGTTGAGGAAAGCCCATGCAGGAGACTTTGCACCAGTATATGAATTTACGGAGATAGAATCTGCCTTGGTCTTGTTCACATAGATGCTGGAACCTTCCACCGCATTCAGGTTCTTCCGGATGAAGATAACACCCGTATTGCTGGTCTGTGAAGCGGCAGAATTATTACCTGGGCGCAAGATACCGCCATTCTGGAGTCTGATACCGTATGCACATCCCACGCCACGAAGCTCACCTTCGTTCTGTACATAAAGAACGGTAGGACCCGTCATGGAAGAAGTGGCAGTAGCCTTGTTCAGCTTCACAACACCATCCACAATCTTCAACGACTTGGCATTGGCAAGAACATCCTCGCTGGAGATAGTCCAGATACCCGTACCATTCTTCACTACATAACTACCATTGATAGAACCCTTGAACTCAAAGTTCGTGTTCTTGCCACCGATGGTCAGCGTGTTGGCACCCGATCCGAAGTTTCCACCATTACTGATACAGCCGGAACCTGTCAAGGCACCGATGGCGAAACTCTTGCCGTTGGTACAGAATGCATAGTCCTTGGTGAAACGTGAATCAACATTAAGCGTTGCCAGAGGAATACCATAAGTGTTGTTGAAATCGAATACAGGCTCGTAAGCGTTCTTGCTTCCACGCTTTGCATTGATGGTTCCAGTAAACTTACTCCAGTCGCCCTTGAAAGGACAGCGGATCCAAGTGGCATAGATATCAATGGTTCCCTCACCGGTCAACTTACCGGTATAGTCACAACGTCCATCAGGATACCAGATACCCGACATGCCCTTAGGCACCTCGATGTTCACATTATCTGAGTTACTGCTATAGATACTGTTGGAAGCCTGCAATACTACCTTGTTACCAGCCAGAAAGATTGTCTTACCAGAGAAGTGGCCATCCTGGAAGTCATATACTGTACCCTGGCTGATGCAGAGCGCATCAAAATCAGCAGTACTGTTCAACTGCAATGTACCAGTTCCCATCTTATTGAGGACACGGTTCTCGCCAGCACCCTTCCTAATACCGCCATTCAGAATCAGCGTACCCGTATTATTGATAGTACCACCATTCTCGCCAAGCACAATAGGATGAGAAGCTGTCATGCCAGCAGTAACCTTCAAGGTACCATTGTTGCTCAAGGTGATGGTATTGTCTGCGGCTCCCAAAGAACCATATTCCAGACCATCCTTATTGGCAAGAGTTGTTGGAATCAGGATACCACCTTCGACGTTAGTACCACCACTATACTTGTTGGTATTCTTGACATAGACAGTTCCTGTGCCCACTACGTTCAGTGAACCTTCGCCTAGGATAGAGCCTTTACCAGCAAGGCTATAAACCTTCTTGTTATTCGCGAAGTAAAGATCTCCTGGAGTCACATCCTCTGCAACGTTTACATTGGTTGTAGCAGCTTCATCATTGAAGGTCAGTTCATCGCCAGTGACGAACATCTTGTCAGAAGAACTGAAGTTCTCTGTTGACATCAAGTCCCAGACAGAACCCTTCTCTCCTGTCCATACACAGCTCTCGCTATCACGGGTATCAGAAATATTCAAGACAATCTTGCCGTCTGTATATTCCAGACTGAACTTATGTCCATCAAGACCCTCTACAACGATATCAGAAAGCTTGCCGGTCAGTTCACCCACCTCAGCCAAGGTATAAGTACCAGGAGCTGGAGCTGTTGCGAACTCAAAGACAGGAGTATTATACTGAGGTCCATTCTTCCAATACTTCTTCTCGATGCTCATCTTGGCAGCTACCAACTTATCTACGTTGCCATCCTTGGCATCGAATACCACACGTGCGCCGAAGCCCAGATCGAGCGAAGAAGTGGTCAGAGTTCCGATATTCTCCTTACCTCCAGGACGAATCACAGAACCATAGTCTGCCTTGATACCACCCTTGAAGTTACCGCCGTTAGAGTTCAACTCAGCAAAGCGATTGAGCCATACAGGACTGCTTTCCATGATGCCGTCAAACTGCAAAGTACCTGCCCAGACATCAGTCTTGCCGGTATAAGTCTGCTTTACATTAGGAAGGACCAAAGTACCATCACCCTGTTTTACCAGGCGCATGCCGCCAGTAAAGGCGCCACCTGTCAAGGTATGGGTATAATAGGTATATTTAATCTCAGTATCCTTGGTCTTGCACTCGCTGGCAGCCGTACCCTGCACCCAAGAAGGGGCATTGTCGGTAAAGATTGCAGGAGAAGCACCCTCAGCCACGCTTACTGTGGCATCGCCAGTAGTGGCGAGAAGCGCATGCTTGCCATCCAATGCTTTGGAGATAGAAGAACCTACCTCTTCGCGACCTGTAGTGGTGAGTGGTGGAGGGGCAATGGTAATGCCTTCCAACTCGCCGAGGAAGTAGGATACATGAGGTGGCTGATTGTAGCCACATGGCTGCCATACCATACCATTGCGATACTGATGATCGTACCACAAAGAGTAGTTACGCCACTTGGTTGGCTCAGTAGTGGTATAGATGCGGATGTTGTTATCGGCAGTACGCTCGATAACCTCCTCACGCCAGTCGCCAAAGATATCACCCTGATAACAAGGTGTAGCCTTGGTGCTATTGTTGGAATAAGCACCCTCCATCTTTGCAATTCTTCCAACACCCGGTTTGGTTACCTCTGTATCATTGAAGCACTCCTCCAGAAGGTCACCATCCCAATAAATACGGAAGTTCATGCTAAGTCCATTAGTATTGGTACTCACATGTTCATTTGTGACCGTAGAGATAGGAGTATCGTGTGCACTATGACCAACAGCTCCAGGGAAATCATTATAGAAATTACCTGCCAGACAACGCCCATCATCGTTGGTATCAGTCTTTCGATAATATATCTTGCTGGTTGTTGCATCACGATAGTTGTTGGATGGATTATCCTCATTACAAGCGAACATCTCCTGACCATGGATATAAGGATTGAAATCTCCTATATGCTGGGCATCACCATGACCGAGACCTGTAGTAGAGAGTCCCTTGCCGTTATCATCAATCACCATAGAACCCCATACAATCTCATCACGTCCATCCCAATCCACATCGGCAACGATATAGTTGTGATAACCCTGACCATACCAAGGAGAACCCGGCTGGTTGTTGGTCCACTTCCAGCGGACATTCAAGTCGTGAGTCTTTGGATCCACATCGTATGCGATGAACTTGTGGCGGGTATAGATACCACGGCCCAGGAAGATGCTAGGATGCTTGCCATCCAGATAAGGAGCACCGAAGAAATACTTGCTGCTGCGATGACCATAGCCATCACCCCAAGCTGCCTTCAAATCTGTTTCTCCATCTTCCAGACGCTTCAATGGGAACTCGATGCACTGGTATGGCTTACCGGTAGCACCTTCGCAATACCAGAGGAACTCCTTGCCATAATGGGTAAACCATTCTACGGAACCCGAAGCCTTTGGCTCACGGTAGTTGGTCCATGAAGAACCATTTTTACCATTGGCACCAATGGTATAAGTGGTACCATCTGCCATGTGGACAGTAGAGCCTTCTTCGAGTCGCATTACGACTTCAGCCTTGCCATCCATATCCCAGTCGTAGCCAACGATGTTCTGCTCGTTGTTCTGGAAATCACCCATGTTAGGGCCACAGTTCACCCACCAGAGCACGGTACCATCCTGCTTCAGGCAAGCCAGCATGGAATACTCCTTGGTCTCCACGCCATCGATAGTTGGTCCATTCTTAGGATAGAGCTGTGCACTCTCCTCCTTATTGTTGAACTTCATCAGGATTTCCACCTCGCCATCGCCATCCACATCGGCGCAGCAGGCATCGTTAGGCTCATAAGTAGCCTTGAGCGACTTATCGTGCTTGATAATAATTTCCTTATAGTTATTACCGAGTACAGTAGCAGCTTTAGAAGCCTGCTGCTCTACTCCATTCAATACCGCCTTCACGGTATATTGACTATTCTCAGAACCCGAAGCATCGGTAAAATTAGATACATCGAGAGGTTCTGCATTTACTCTCGTACCATCCCGATAGAGATTGTACTTCACATCGTAATACTCATCGGCCTGGATACGCCATGAGCAATAGACACCCTTGGTGGTTTTCACTGCCACCAATCCACGGTCTAGTTTATCGGTGAATCGCTGGGCATTGGCACCCATGCTAACCAACAAAGCCAAAGCTGATGTTGCAAGTAATTTTTTATTCATTATAATCGTAGGTTATTATGTTGTTTGTTTATTCTTCTTATAATTGGTGGCAAAGATACACATAAATAATGAAGTATCATCCATAAAATCTGATTATTTACTTTATTTTTTGATAAAAACAGCATATAAGAACCAAAAAAGGGTGCATTGCTGCACCCTTCTTATTATTATTTATGTTATCGTAATTTCGAGATTACTTCATCTGAGCACCAGCCAAAGAGAATGTCTTGTTACCCTTAACGATTACGAGACCATCCTTTGTCATCACCTTCTTAACAGCAGGAGCAGCAACCTCAGCAGCATTTACTGAAGAGATACCTGTTGTGTTAGGAGCAAAGCCCTTGTAAGTCATAACCTTTACGTCGCAGAGAGCTGTATCGTAACGGAAGAGGTTGAAGTTCTCACCTGCTACACAAACTGTAGTTGTATTGCAATCACCCTTGTCAGGACGGTCGTAACCACCACGAGTATGAACGATGTAGAAGTTTGGCTTGCTAGCATCGTCAGAAGTGTACTTAGGGTCGAGAGTTACAGTAGCATTTGTAACAGCTGTATTGTAGTAAACGATACCCTCGAGTGGGAAGATGCTCCATGCAGAAGCTACATACTTAGAGTTGGCAAGGAAATCTGCAGTTGGTGCCAATGGAGCGAATGCTGTTGTCGCATCCTCAGGAACCTGAACATTCCACTTTGCATCATCAGTACCGATACATGCCATATCATAGAAGCCCTTACCCTTCTTTGTAGTTACATAGTTAGCAGCATCAGCCTCTGTACAAGCTGTAGCATTACCTGCTGCATCATAGCCATACATCTGGGTTGAATAGATACGATCCCAGTGTGACTTGTTGGCACCATCAACAATCTCTGTTACAGCGAAGCCAGCCTTTGCAGCATCGCATTCCTCCTTAGTCCAAGCATAATTCTTGTTCTCAGCTACAACGTACTCAACGTTGTTTTCTACTGTAACCTTCTCTGATGGAGCATACCAAGGCATATCTACAGGGTGTGTACCATCATAAGAGTAAAGTTCCAAAGAACCCTTTCCATCCAAAGTGATAGTCTCACCTGTCAAGATTTTACCCTCCTCTACTTCACCATCAACTGTCTTCTTATAGTGGATAGTAACTGTAGGCTTCATCAAAGTCTCAGAGTTATCAGCTACAATCTTATAAACCTTCTTGTAGCCCTCTTCTACGTTAACAATTGAAGCAGATGGTGTAGGCATGGTAATCTGCTCGCAAACTACATCATTTACAATCTCGTTAGACTTATTGTTTTCATCGTCCTCAAGAGTTGTCCAAACCTTCAACTGACCAGACTTGTTGCAGAAGATAATCTTAGAACCACCATCACCGCTGGTCTCCATCTCGCGGGTATCAGTTGCATCGCCATAATTAGCAGTAGCTTCCTCACCATCTGCATAAGCATTACCACCAAGATCCTCAGCATCACCGAGCTGGATCCAATGCAAGATATGACCCTCTGGGAATGTTACGTAATAGGCGCGCTGCTCACCAATAGCTGCAAGCAAATCTACAGAAGGCTCCTGAGCGAATGGGCCCTCAGCCTCATAAGAAAGACCGATGTTAGAGAGCTGGTGGGTAGAAGTACCGTTCATACCGAATACGAAGATACCGGCACGATTCTCTTCACAAGTATAGTTATGAACACCTGTCTTCAACACTGTACCTTCCGCATCTGCGATAGTGTAAGTTGCAGTCTTAGCTTCTGTATTGATGGCTACAGCAAACTTGTAAGTCTTCTGGCTTGAGATAGTGAGAGAGTCCTCAGTAGTCTTTGACCAGTCGTTCTTCGCTGTTGGCTCCTCATTAATCCAAATAGTGAAGGCACCATTAGCTGCAGTAGGCTTCGTACCTACTCTCCAACGGAAGAAATAGTCTTCACCATCATTAGCCTTGTACCAGTGATAGTTGTGAGTACCTACACGAGAATCACTTGATGTACACATGTCAACAGGAAGGAGTGTAAACTCCATGTCTGCACGTGCAGCCATGTTAGACATGTTCAAGTCCATAGTGAACTTGTAGGTGCTGTTAGGAAGAGTAGCTGGATCTACACCAGCCCATGCTGCCTCGTTCCAGAAATAGTTGAGCATACGTCCACCATTCTTCTTGTTCTGCACCTCAAGATACTCCTTACCTGGTGTTGATGCAAAATTGCCTTGATCCTGGATAATCCAGCCCTCAGACATCTTGTCAGTTGGCACCTTGAAGAAGTACTTGTCCATCACCTGAGCCTTTGCTGTCATTGCGAATACAGCCAAAAGCATTGCAATAAAAGTAAACTTTTTCATTGTTAAAACGTTTAGTTGTTAATAATTTGATTTTAATATTTTGTTCTTGCCCCAAATCATCTGCCCACCCGAAGGTGGGCGAAATGATTTCTGACAGGAGATTCAAAATCTTTGTTCTTTTGAGAAGCAGGAGGTTTACCATCCAGGATTCTGGGTAATGGCACCACCCGACTTCATGATTTCTGTCTGGTTGAATGGGAAGAGATTCCATTTGCTCTGCCACTGTCCGTCACCACGAGTATAAGCCACCTTCTTATAGGTAAAGGTACCATCTTCGTTCTTGGTGATTTCCATGCGGTGGATGTTCATGAACTTATCGCCATCTTCCATCCAGCGACGCACGTCGTAGAAACGGTGTCCCTCAAAGGCAAGCTCCACGCGGCGCTCGTTTTTATACTCAGCCCAGAACTCATCGTTAGTCATACCTGTAGCGAAAGCAGGCATGCTTGAACGCTCACGGGTCTTGCTAGCCATCTTGGCTGCGGTCTGAGTGGCAGGAACAGTAACACTCTGTGCATTGCCTTCTGCATCCTTATATTCCACTGCACCACTTGCATCTGCCGCATTTCCGTTGCCACAAGCCTTGAAATACTGATAAAGAGCCTCAGCATAGTTCAAGTACATGCCACCCATACGGAAGGTCAACCAACCATGAGGTGAGGTAGTAACAGCTACACCTGAACGGGCACGGAGAATCTGGTCTGGATTACAGAACTTCTTCAAGTAGTAACCGGTGGTAGTAGCGTATGACTTACCAGCCGAATTACCCGTACGAGAGTGATAACCGCCAACATAGGTCTCGATGGTTGGATACTCGCTATTATAAGCAGCCAAATCGTTAGGCCATGCCTCGCCATTCACAACAACTGTCTTGGCAAGACGAGGGTCGCGGTTGGCGTATGGATCGTTCGCATCATAGAGAGGACTCTCTGAAATGCTCTTGCCATCGGTACACTCGAAAGCATCCACAAGGTCTTGAGTTGGACAGTTGCCACCCTGACCAGATGAATAACCTACAGGGAAGTTGTATCCCTCGAAGGAATTGGATGAAGCTGTACGACGGGCAAAGAGAATCTCCTTGGTACTGGAAACATCTGAATAATATTCCTTACCCCAAAGGTCTTCCAGGTTGGTAGCCAAACCATAACCCTTAGCCTCAGCCGCATCAATCAGTTCCTTGTTGGCTGCTACAGCGATAGCCCAGAGATTCTTCTTCTCCTCATCGGTTTTACCCTGGGTGAAGAGAGGTGAAGCATGATAGAGGGCAGCCTGAGCCTTCAAGGCAAGAACTGCATACTTATTGGCACGACCGGTTTCTGCCTTTGAAAGAATCATATCCGATTTACCGGCATAGTCTTCGATAATCTTATCCTTGATGTCATCACACTCCTTGATGATAAAGTTAAAGATATCATCAGAACTGGTGCGTGGCAGAGCTGTTTCTTCTGTACCTGTGGTGTTATGGTCCTTGAAAGGAACACCGCCATACTGACGAACCAGAGTGAAATAGAAGTAAGCACGTGCCCAACGAGCCTCATACTGATAGTTATTGTAGAGGAACATCTGCTTCTCGTAATCAGTATTGAGTTTGAACTGGTCAAACTCCAGATTAGACCAGTTGTCGATAACCTCATTGCAATAAGTGATGCCCTGATAAGCAGAAGACCAGATGGTCTGGTGTGCATTAGATGCACTCCAGTTGCCATTGAAGAAATCCTCCACAGAGTTACCCTCGTGGCTGTACTCCGACTCATCCGTTGCAGAAGAGAGCATGGCACCCGAAAGGTTGCCCCAGTCGGTATCGATATCTGTGTATATCGTTGTCATCAATCCACCCACATAGCTGAATGAGCGCTGTATATACTCCTTGTCGTAAGCTGTATATTCATTGTAGTCCATGTTACAAGAAGACAACGCCATAGCAGCCAATGCAAAGCAAAATAGTTTTTTATTTACTTTCATAATCGTAATTCCTTAAATTTAGAATGTTACTGCAGCTCCAAGCTGAAGACTTCTGGTAAGAGGCTGAGATGTGCCGTATGCTGCTGCATCTGCCTTGTCGAGATGATCGGCTGTGAAGAGGTCTGTACCACGTACATACAACTTCACGTTGCTGATGAAACCAACCTTGTTCAACAATGCCTCTGGCAAGTAGTAATACATCTCAACATAGCGGAGCTTCAGGTAGCTACGGTCAAACATATTGAGCGTATTGTTTGTATTGTTGTTGGCATTGCTTGTTGCAGAAAGACGTGGGAACTTGGCATTCTCTGTATTGTTGCGCTCTGCAGACCAGGAGTTCTCGTAGAGATACTGCGACAAGGTATTACTTGCTACAGCCGAACGGTACAAGCCATTGGTGGTCATGAATCCGGTCCACTTGCCTACTCCCTGGAACATCGCATCAACACCCAGTCTCTTGTACTCCACACCCAGGTGGAAGTTGTAATAGAGGTCTGGTGCTGTAGTGCTGTAACCTATCGCCTTGCGGTCGTTGGTATCAATCTTGTCGTCACCTGTCAGATCTACATACTTGATATCACCAGGATAAACCGTAGTAAAGTTCTGTACAGGATAACCCTGCTGCTTCATTTCTGCGGCAGAGATCACTCCATCGCCGTTCAGGTCGTCGCTCTTCTGGAAGAAGCCATTGGCTACATAACCGAAAGCCTGACCATATCGCTTGCCTGTAGAAGAGGTATTGGCAAAGAGCTGTGGTGTCTCAGCCTGCTCCTCAACGATGGTCTTGTTCAATGTCATGGATGCACCCAAACTGATGGTGAGATCCTTGTTGAGCTTCTTGCTGTAATCAGCAGATACCTCAAAGCCCTTCTGGTTGATGACACCTACATTCTCATAAGGAGCATCCAATCCGAAGACTCCTGAATAGCTGCCTGCTGTAGAATACCAGATGTTGTAACGGTGCTGGTAATAATAATCAGCAGAAATATTCAAGCTGCCAAAGAGAGTGGCATCGAAACCTACGTTGAACTTGCTAGACTGCTCATGGCCGAGACCCTGAGTTCGTGCAGTTCCGAGATAAGTATTACCCCATTGTGTACCAGTATAAGTAGCATCGAACGGATAAGAATTACCATTCATCAGATAGAACTGATCGTAATAGGTCCATACGTTATCGCCAGGGAGTACATCGAGTGACTGGTTACCCCAAGATGCACGCAACTTCAGGAAGTCAATCCACTTCACGTTCTTCATGAAAGCCTCATTAGAGATATTCCATGCTGCAGAAACATTTGGAGAGAAAGCCCACTTGCTGCCAGGAGCCAAACGGCTGGAACCCGACTCAACGAGCGCAACATCCAAGAGGTATCTGCTATCGAAACCATAATGAGCGAAGAGAGATACATTGTGACGATAAACGGTAGTGTTAGTACCCGTCTTGTCGTTGTACTCGTAATCGTACTTCAACTGTCCATACACATTGTGCTTCTCTGCAAAAGTTCTATCATAATTGATGGCTGCATTCCATACACAACGGCGAATCCAGTTGTTGTTGTTAGAACCAGTACCCATGTTTGAGTCGGTACCCAATACAGAAGCCATCTTTGCCTGCCCATCAGCTATCACAGCACCATTGGTTGGAACCTCGTAGTAACTGTATCGATAAGTCTTGGAATGGTCTTCATATACATTCGACCAGGTATCGTAACCCAACTGAGCCTGTGCACTCAATCCTTCTGTAATAGAAGAGAGATCCTGATTCAATACCAAATCAGCATAAAGAGCACGCTGGTGGTTCTTGTAATAGGCAGCGCCCTGGCTCTGAGCCACTGGGTTATTCGTAGTATATACAGAATTACCGCCCCATACCGTTTCAGAAACCTTCACTGGGAAAGCATTGGCTGGTACCTTGTAAATCATACTCCAAAGATCAGCCTGAGCTCCTGGCTGCGACTGTTCTGTCAGCAAGCCATACAAGTGGGTATGCAGCTTGGTCTTAGGACCCAGGTCAATATCCATGTTAGAGCGCAAGGTTCCGCGGGTATATTTATTCTGTGTAGAATAACCGTCGTTCTGGAAATTCTTGATGAATCCCTTGTTGGTGAGCAACTGCACGTTGGTATAATAACGGAAGTTATTGGTACCACCCTTGAACTCGATGTTGAAACGATCGTTGTTCGATACATTACGGAAAGTTTCATCAGCCCAGTTTACATTTGGATAATTGAGCGGATTGGAACCGTCTCTATAGGCATTGATAACTTCTGAGCCATAAACATCATTACCGTTCAGGTTCTGGTGCTGGTTATGGTAAGCCTCATTGACAGCCATTGCGTATGTAGCAGCATCTACCATCTTTGGCTTATTGGTGAGGAAAGAGAACACATGGTCGTAAGATGCTGTAATCGACTGGGTGTTGTACTTACCATGCTTGGTAGTAATCAGAACTACGCCATTGGCACCCTTGTAACCATAAAGAGCAGTAGCGGCTGCATCCTTCAGGATAGATACGCTCTCCACATCCTCTGCTACCACATTCTCAATGGCACGCTCCACTCCATCCACAATGAAAAGAGGAGTGCTGCCACTTGATGACTGAACGCCACGGATATAGAATGTAGGATTCTGGGCATGAAACAGACCTGCGCCATCAAGACCTACAAGACCTGAGCCTGAACCCAAGATATTATTACCAATGTTGCGTGCGCCACGCTTGTTGACATCCTTGTTGGTGATGACGCTGACGGCAGAAGTTGACTGCTCACGGGTGAAGGTGTGATTGGCACCCACATCTACAGTCTGGTCTTTATATGCCACAGAGTCCACGATGTCCTGCTGCGCCATTGCAGGCAGGCTCATGCCTGCAAGCAATGACAACATATATATATTCTTTGTTTTCATATACAAATTCATTTTAGTTTGTTAGTCCCAAAGAGTTCATTACTCCCAACCAGGATTCTGAACAAGACCATAATTCTTATTAATTTCTGCCTGTGGAAGTGGGTCAAGCAGCCATTTCTTCACCTCATTACTCTTAGGATCTTTATTCCAAAGGTAACGGCTGTTGGCAGTAATTGTCTTGACGCAACTCAAGAAGAACTGAGGCTGTGTCGATGAAGGGTCATTCTCACGGTCTGCACCTACCCAGGCTGCATTACGGCTCTGGAAACCATCACTAGTCTGAATCAGGCGATACTGCATCAAGCCATGGAGCTGCTTGGTCATCCAATCGGTACGCTTCAGGCGAACCATGTCGAACCAGCGGGCATTGGTAAGACCCAACTCACGCACACGCTCATCGAGAAGTTCCTCCATAAACTCATTGGAAGTTGCACCATTGCTCAGAGTTACAGTTGTATTCAGGGCACCCTCTGCAGTAGTTGCAGAATAACCCTTTGCCTTGCGGAATGTAGAATTTGTCCAAACCTTAGCCATCGAAGGAAGACCAACACGAGAGCGAACCTTGTCCACCATCTCTACAGCCTTCGCCACATCCTTATTACTACGCTTCACGAGAGCCTCAGCATACTGCAGATAGAACTCAGGCAATGACAAGGCAACCCACTGGGTTGGGAAACGATAAGAGTCTGCGGCATCATCAGTAGGATAACCACCGGCTCCCAGATAATACTTATTGAATCCGTAGCCGGAACCAAACATGGTATTCTGCTGAGTCAAAACACCAGTACCACCGTCATTACCACCATACCAAAGTTCCCAAGGATAACCTGTCATGGAAGCTGTTGTCCAGTCGAGGTTCATGTTCTGGCCATTCACGATACACTCTTCATACAAACGTGGATCACGGCTAAGCGTTGTGGTAACTTGTCGGCTACCAGCAGGCACAGTACCATCCACGAACATGGTATGCAGAGACTTCTTGTTGCGGGAAATCGCACCTGTATATTTATTGGTTACGAAGTTCTTCACATTCACGGTAAAGCTTCCATCCTTATGATATACCATGGTTGAGTCTGGCTGAGTAGCCTGGTTCTTATAGGTCTTCTTGGCTGCATTATCCCAGTTGAAAGGTTCGCCATCATTCCAAGAGAACTTCTCCACATACTCCTGTGTAGGGCAATAAGCATTACGTGGCACAGACTTAGAATACCAAGAGTGCCAGCAATAACGGCCTGCACCGGTAATATCATTACCCTGCACACGCACAGTGTGCAATACCTCGGTAGAAGCATTGAGATAATAACCACGACGATAAGCCAGTCGATAATAAGCCACCTTCTCTTCTGCCTTGGTAACGTTGGCAGGAATATTAGCTTCCTCCAGCTGATACTTGCCTTCCTGCTGCAACTTGTTGTAGAATTCATCGCAAGCCTTGGCAAAGGCATCCCAACGTTCCTGATACTTAGAAGCATCAGTGTACATGATGTATGGCTTCACCTCATCAGAAGCACCATCATAATACGACTTTCCATCCTCAGGATTCATCAAAGGAGAGGCAGCAAACTGCAAGACCTTGCACTTCAAAGCCATCGCACCAGCCTTAGTCCAACGACCGTTCATTGTTGCCGGACTATTTGTCACCCATGGAAAAGCATTCTCGGCAATAGCCTGATCAAGCTGATCTACCATCCACTTTACACAGTCTTCTACCGTATTACGAGGGAATTTTTCGCTCACCTCGCCGGTCTCCAAAGGATGATCCATGATAGGAATACCACCAAAATGCTGGAAGGTATTGAAGAAGGCATCAACCATCAGACAACGGGCTTCAGCCTTCAAGCGATTCTTCTCTTCCTGAGTCATATCAGCCTCAGGGGCACGATCCACATTAGCCAGGAAAATCTGGGCAGCACGAATTGACTTCCACTGATATTCCTTGTCGTATGAATAAAGCGGACCATCCAAACCATCTGAACGGTCAACATTGGCAGTCAGAGAACCTGTATAATACTTTGTATATACGGCAGGTCCGTTAAAGAAGTCATGCCAGCAATCGGTGAGTGCATCAAACTTACCAGTATATGGGTTACCCGCATGAGGCATATTGGTTCCACCATTATAATAAGGTAAGCCATAATACTGCTTGGAGTAGATACCTACAAGAAACTCACGTGTATATTCTGCATTCTGAAATACAGAGTCGATAGTGGCAGTAGAACTGGTTGCCTTATCAAGAGAGGCATCACCCACAGCAATGGTATCTGTACAAGCGGTAAACGCTGCACCTGCCATGAGCATTGCTACTGCACTATGTAATAGTATATTATGTTTCATTGTTTCTTTGTTCATTTATTTACATTACCTTTTGATTAGAAGCCTACATTCAAACTAATGGTGTAGGTACGCTGCAATGGGTAAGATGGAGCATTAGAAGCTCTGGTCTCCGGGTCACCCCACTTAT
>OBCQ01000144.1_pt1 | contig 20290 bp, 16 predicted proteins | sample 1517991 | NCBI WGS metagenome assembly OBCQ01 (sample SAMN03418263, study PRJEB22391) | human gut metagenome | biome: human-gut; feature: organic feature; material: feces | host: Homo sapiens | place: Tanzania | collected 2013-01
GGAAGATAAACTTGGAAACGAAATATCTTCCAGCCTATCTTCCAGCCACAATCAAATATATTCCAGCCACAACAAAATACCTTCCAGCCATCTCCAACTTCACGAAAATGCTGACCAAGATACATAAATGCTGACCAAGATACGTAAATTCGTGAACAAAAAAAAGGCGTACAACCGATATCCATAAGATTTCGGTTGTACGCCTTATTATTTATTCTTATTCAGAATGTCTGTTCTTAAAAGTCAAGCTTACTTCACCTCCTCGAAGTCTGCGTCCTGGATGTTGTCGTCAGCCTTTGCGCCGTTGTCTGCGCCCGGCTGAGCACCTGCCTGAGCACCTGCGCCCGGCTGTGCGCCACCCTGGTACATCTGTGCAGAAGCTGCCTGCATGACGTTGTTGAGGTTGGCGATGGCGGTGTCGATAGCTGCAACATCAGCAGCCTTGTGAGCGTCCTTGAGCTGCTGCAGAGCCTGCTCGATGCCCGGCTTCTGGTCGGCAGGAATCTTGTCACCGTTGTCCTTGAGGAAGTTCTCGGTAGTGAAGATCATAGAGTCAGCCTGATTGAGCTTGTCGATCTTCTCGCGCTCTGCCTTGTCAGAAGCTGCGTTCTGCTCTGCCTCTGCCTTCATGCGCTCGATTTCCTCCTTGCTCAGACCTGAAGAAGCCTCGATGCGGATAGCCTGCTCCTTGCCTGTTGCCTTGTCCTTTGCAGACACGTTGAGGATACCGTTGGCGTCGATATCGAATGTCACCTCAATCTGCGGAACGCCGCGGCGTGCCGGTGCGATGCCTTCGAGGTTGAACTGGCCGATTGACTTGTTCTGTGCTGCCATCGGGCGCTCGCCCTGCAGCACGTGGATGGTTACGGCTGTCTGGTTGTCGACAGCTGTTGAGAACACCTCGCTCTTCTTAGCCGGGATTGTGGTGTTGGCGTCGATAAGCTTTGTCATCACGCCGCCCATTGTCTCGATACCGAGTGTAAGCGGAGTAACGTCGAGCAGAACGATGTCGCCTACGCCGCTCTCCTTGTTGAGGATAGCGCCCTGGATAGATGCGCCTACGGCTACCACCTCGTCGGGGTTAACGCCCTTTGAAGGCTCCTTGCCGAAGTAGTTCTTAACGAGTGTCTGAACGGCTGGTATACGGCTTGAACCGCCTACGAGGATCACCTCGTCGATGTCTGATGTCTGGAGCTTTGCGTCGCGCATTGCGTTCTGGCAAGGTACGAGGCAAGCCTGGATGAGGTTGTGTGCGAGCTGCTCGAACTGTGAGCGTGTCAGCGTCTTAACCAAGTGCTTTGGCACACCGCCTTCTGCTGAGATGTACGGCAGGTTGATTTCGGTAGATGTGGTGCTTGAGAGCTCTATCTTTGCCTTCTCTGCAGCCTCCTTCAGGCGCTGCATAGCCATCGGGTCCTTAGAGAGGTCGATGCCTTCGTCGGCCTTGAAGCCCTGCACAAGCCAGTCGATGATTACCTGGTCGAAGTCGTCGCCGCCGAGGTGTGTATCACCGTTTGTAGAGAGCACCTCGAACACGCCGCCGCCGAACTCGAGGATAGAGATATCGAATGTACCGCCACCGAGGTCGAATACGGCGATCTTCATGTCCTTGTTAGCCTTGTCTACACCGTAAGCGAGTGCGGCTGCTGTCGGCTCGTTCACGATACGGCGAACGTTGAGACCTGCGATCTGGCCTGCCTCCTTTGTAGCCTGGCGCTGTGAGTCGGAGAAGTATGCCGGAACGGTGATTACGGCGTCTGTTACCTCCTGACCGAGGTAGTCCTCAGCGGTCTTCTTCATCTTCTGAAGCACCATTGCCGAGATTTCCTGCGGAGTGTACTTACGTCCTTCGATGTCAACGCGCGGATAGCCGCCTTCGTTCACAACGGTGAACGGTACGCGTGTCACCTCCTTCGAGCACTGCTCATAGGTCTCACCCATGAAGCGCTTGATTGAGTATACGGTGTTCTTCGGGTTGGTGATTGCCTGACGCTTTGCAGGGTCGCCTACCTTACGCTCGCCGTCCTTTACGAAACCAACGACTGAAGGAGTTGTGCGCTTGCCTTCGCTGTTGGCGATTACTACCGGTTCGTTGCCTTCAAATACGGCAACACAAGAGTTTGTAGTACCTAAGTCGATTCCAATAATCTTTCCCATAATATTTCGTTTTTTTATTTTTTACTTGTTTGTTGATGTTTTCGCTTACTGATATACAAATGGCGTGCCAAATGGGTTTTCGCAGCCTTTTTGCTGACAAACGGCGCTGCGCTGTGTCTGACAGAATGACACTCGGAGCGGTTTTAGTGACAGTTTTACACTATTAGTGTTCGACTTGGTGCTGCGGAGGCCGGAGACCTCCGCTACGTTTTTGCCCATACTCCTTGAGATATTCTCATCGGACGGCGGACGGAATCTGATCGGACGGCGGACGGAATCTGATCGGACGGCGGACGGAATCCGATCGGACGGCGGACGCTGCCCGACGCAAAGCGCAAGAAAAAAGGGCTCCGATTACGGCGTATTTTGAATTATTTCTGTAACTTTGCAGAGTTGTATATATATTAATGTATATCGCAACGTGAACGTTTACATTGTATAATCAAAAAAAACAAGAATATCAATGAAGACTTTGAAACGCTTTCTACCAGACTTGCTGGTAGTGTTGTTGTTTGCGGTCATCGCGTTTGCCTACTTCTTCCCGGCAGACACCGAGGGGCGCATTCTCTATCGTCACGACTCGTCGGCCGGACGCGGCGCGGGCGAGGAGCTTACCGAGTATTATCAGCGCACGGGCGAGCGCACCCGCTGGACCAACGCCTTGTTCAGCGGTATGCCTACGTATCAGATGGCGCCGTCGTACGACTCGCAGGAGGTGCTTAACGGCGTGGGCAAGTTCTACCATCTGTGGCTGCCTGAGAACGTGTGGTACGTGTTCGCCTATCTCTTGGGCTTCTACATACTGCTACGCGCGTTCGACTTCCGCCGCGAGCTGGCTGTGCTGGGCTCCCTGCTGTGGGCTTTCAGCAGCTACTTCTTCATCATCATCGCCGCCGGACACATCTGGAAGGTGATTGCGCTGGCTTATCTGCCGCCGATGATTGCGGGCATCGTGCTCGCCTACCGCGGCAAGTATGTTTGGGGCTTCGTGCTCACGGGTCTGTTCACGGCGCTCGAGATTCAGGCCAACCACGTGCAGATGACTTACTACTATCTGTTCATCGTGCTGTTCATGGTCATAGCCTATCTCGTAGAGGCTCTGCGCCAGAAGCAGATGGCGCGTTTCGCCAAGGCTACGGCTGTGTGCGCAGTGGCTGCGGTGCTGGGCGTGGTGATCAACCTCTCCAACCTCTACCATACGTGGCAGTACACGCAGGAGTCGATGCGCGGCAAGAGCGAGCTGGTGAAGAAGAACTCTGCCAACCAGACTTCGAGCGGCCTCGACCGCGACTATATCACGCAGTGGAGCTACGGCATCGACGAGACGTGGACGCTGCTCGTGCCTAACACCAAGGGCGGCGCTTCGGTGCCGCTGGCGCAGAACGAGAAGGCTATGGAGAAAGCCAACCCCGAGTTCTACCAGATATACCAGCAGATGGGTCAGTATTGGGGCGACCAGCCGGGCACAAGCGGTCCGGTGTACGTCGGAGCGTTCGTGATGATGCTCTTCGTGCTGGGTCTGTTCATAGTGAAAGGCCCGATGAAGTGGGCGCTGCTCGCTGCTACGGTGCTCTCCGTGCTGCTCTCGTGGGGCAGAAACTTCATGTGGTTCACCGATCTTTTCCTCGACTACGTGCCGATGTACGCCAAGTTCCGCACCGTGGCGTCGATACTTGTCATCGCCGAGTTCACCATTCCGCTGCTGGCTATGCTGGCTCTGAAGAAGGTGTTGGAGACTGAGAACTTCCTCAAGGGCACTACCCCACTGCTCGTCGGCACGGCTTCGCACCGACTGGTGTGCCGCGAGGTGAAGAATCGCTCGTGGCTCGTGCTCAGCTTCGTGCTCACGGCGGGCATGTGCGTGGCGTTCGCCATCATGCCTTCTGTGTTCTTCCCCGACTTCGTGTCTAACGCCGAGCTGCGCGCGCTCGCCTCTATACCGAGCGAGTATCTCACGCCGCTCATCAGCAATCTGCGCGAGATTCGCATCTCTATATTCACAGCCGACTGCTGGCGTTCGTTCTTCGTGATACTCGCCGGAACGGTCATTCTCGTGCTCGCTCTGCTGAAGAAACTGCAGCCGAAGTACGCCGTGGCGCTCATCTTCGCGCTCTGCCTTGTGGATATGTGGCAGGTGAACAAGCGCTACCTCAACGACGGAATGTTCGTGGAGCGCAGCGTGCGCGAGACTCCGCAGCAGGAGACCGCCACCGACCGCCAGATTCTGCAGGACACAGCGCCCGACTATCGTGTGCTGAACCTCGCGTCGAACACGTTCAACGAGAACGAGACGTCTTACTATCATAAGTCTATCGGCGGCTACCACGCAGCCAAGCTGCGCCGCTACCAGGAGCTTATCGACGAGTACATCGCACCCGAGATGCAGCAGGCGATGTCTGCCATCGCCAAGGCTCAAGGCGATATGACAAGCGTGCCGGGCGACTCGGTTTATCCGGTGCTCAATATGCTCAACACCAAGTATATCATCATGCCGCTGCAGGGCGGACAGACCGTTCCGCTGCAGAACCCGTACGCTTACGGCAACGCGTGGTTCGTCGACCGCCTCGAGTATGTCGACAACGCCAACCAGGAGCTCGACGCCATCAAGCGTCTCGACCTGCATCACGAGGCTGTAGCCGACAGCAAGTTCAAGACAGCGCTGGGCGACGCCGTAAAGCAGGAGGGCACAGCGTTCGTGCGTCTCGACAAGTACGAGCCTAACGAACTGCGCTACACCGTGCAGTCGCCGAAGGGCGGCGTGATCGTGTTCTCGGAGATTTACTATCCGGGTTGGACCGCTACGGTCGACGGCAAGGACGTAGAGGTGGGTCGCGTCAACTACGTGCTGCGCGCCATCAACGTGAAGCCGGGCAAGCACAACGTGGTGCTCACGTTCAAGCCGGCGTCGGTGAAGAACACCGAGACAGCGGCTTACGCAGCCTATCTGCTGCTGGCTCTCGCCATCATCGGCGGAGTGCTGTTTGAAGTTAAAAGAAAAAAAGAGTAAGAGGTTTCTCAGTTGAGAATTGAGAATTGAGAGCTGAGAGTTGAAGGTTGAGAATTGAGAGTAGTTTCAGTTGAGAGTTGAGAGTTGAAAGTCGAGAGTTATGATATGTTCTATAGCTTATGCCTTCTTGAAGCTCTCAAAGTAATCATAACTCTCAATTCTCAACTCTCAATCCTCAACTGAATAAAGACAGATTGTAATGGAATTCCGCACGCCAGTCACCATAGACAAGTCGCCGTTCGCTATAGACCCATGCGAGCGCATGCTCTTCGTAGGCTCCTGCTTCGCCGACAACATCGGCAGCAGGTTCGTCGACGACAAGTTTCGCGCTACGGTCAATCCCTTCGGCGTCATGTACAACCCGGCGAGCATTCTGCACACCGTAGAGCGCTACCTCGCAGCCGAGACTGCTGAGGTGGCGCGCACGGCGGTATTCACGCTCGGCACCAACCGCGTGTACATACTCAACGAGACGGGCGAGATTGTGGACAACTGCCAGAAACGACCGCAGCGACTCTTCACCGAGCGCAGCCTCAGCGTAGACGAGTGCGCCGCTTATCTCCGAGAAGCCATCGCCCGACTGCGCAACCGCCGACCTGACATGCGCGTCATACTCACCGTCAGCCCCATACGCTACGCCAAGTACGGCTTTCACGGCAGCGCCGTGTCGAAAGCTACGCTGCTGCTGGCGGCAGACGAAGTGGCTCGGCAGACTGACGCCTGCGTCTACTTCCCTGCGTACGAGATTGTGTGCGACGAGCTTCGCGACTATCGCTTCTATGCGCCCGACATGCTGCACCCGTCGCAGCAAGCTGTCGACTATATCTGGGAACATTTCGCCGACACGTTCTTCAGCTCTAAAGCCAAGGCGTTCATGAGCGAGTGGCTACCCATAAAAGCCGCGCTCAACCACCGCCCGTTCAATCCAGAGTCGGCAGAACACCGCGCCTTCGTTGAGAAGACGCAGCAGAGAGTGGCTACCCTAAAGGCACACTACCCCGAATTAGAGATTTAAGATGGCTTCCCTAAAGGCACACTACCCCAAATTGGAGATATAAAGAAAAGAGAGTTATAAAAACAAAAGCCTATGAATTTTCGTAAAGAACACACAATCTACACCGCCATCTGGGCAATGCTCTACGCTTCGCCCGTGGTAAATATCTACACGCGAATGGCGGGTAACCCTAAGATTACGTTCTCGTGGAACGAGATACTGCAAGCTTGGGAGTACACAAGCACGTGGCTTGTGATGTTTGCAATACACAATTTCCTCTTGCTGCCAATACTTCTGAAGAAGCGCAAGACCGGTACGTACATGTGTCTGTCGTTCGCCATATTGCTGACGGGCATGTTCATCACATACCTTAACCGACCTAACCATGACTGGCAGAGAGAAGCACGCATGGAGCAGGAATGGAAAGCCGACTCGCTGGCTTACGAGCGCGTAGCAGCCGTGCGCTTGGGCGACGGACGCTACTGCAGTCCGCAGAACCCGATGCGCCGAAAGCCTTTGGAGCTGCAACCTATCGACCCGCTGCCAATGCTCGGACCAGGAGAGCTGGTAGCTTTCTTCGGCGGACTGATGCTTATGGGCATGAACCTCGGCGTGAAGCTCTACTTCATGTCGCAGCGCGACCGAGAGCGACAGAAGATTATCGACCAGCGCAACCTCGAACAGCAGATGGAGTATCTGAAGTATCAGGTTAATCCGCACTTCTTCATGAATACGCTCAACAACATTCATGCTCTCGTAGACATCGACCCCGAACGTGCCAAGACTACCATCGTCGAACTGTCGAAGATGATGCGCCACATTCTGTACGAAGGCAGCAAGAAGCTCATTCCGCTGACGCGCGAGGTGGAGTTTCTCAACCTTTACGTTCAGCTCATGCGCCTTAGATATACCAGAAAGGTGCACATCAACGTGGATGTTCCGCCGCAGTTGCCCGAGCTGAAGCTGCCTCCGCTGATGCTTATCATCTTTGTGGAGAACGCGTTCAAGCACGGCATAAGCTACCGCGAGGAGTCGTTCATCGACATCAAACTTCGCGTGGAGAACAAGCGACTTCTCTTCAGTTGCTGCAACAGCAAGCCCACGCAGGTGCAACGCACGAACGAGAAAGGCGGCATGGGTCTGCAGAACGTGCGCCAACGTCTCGAGCTGCTCTACGAAGACGACTACACGCTTGACATCTGCGACGGCGAAAAGACGTACGAAGTGAAGCTCGACATACCGATGCAGACGCGCCTGCCCGACGCAGAAGCCGAGAATAATAACAATCGCCCCAACTCATAAAATCCTACCACTATGATAAAGACTCTTATCATCGACGACGAGCCGTTGGCTCTCCAGCAACTTGCAGTCTACGTGTCGAAGGTTCCGTTCCTTACGCTCGTGGGCGAGTGTCAAAGTGCTCTCGAAGCGCGCGACATCATCAACAGCGAACGCGTTGACGTCATCTTCATCGACATCAATATGCCCGACCTTAACGGCATGGACTTTGTGCGCTCGCTCGTGGCGCCGCCGCTCGTGGTCTTTACCACAGCCTATTCGGAATATGCTATCGACGGATTCAAGGTTGACGCCGTAGACTATCTGCTCAAACCGTTCAGCCTCGACAACTTCCGTCGTGCCGCTCTGCGCGTAAAGGAACGCTATGAGCACAACAATGCTCCGCTGCCTCTCACCGCAGAGCCTGAGCCTGAGCTGACAGACGATAACATCTTCCTGAAGACGGAGCATAAAGTAGTGCGTGTGAAGATAGCCGACATACGCTACATCGAGGGCATGTCCGAGTATCTGAAGGTGCATGTAGACGGACAGTCGCGCCCTATCATCATGCTTCTTGCTATGAAACGCATGGAGGAGCGTCTGCCGTCCAACTTCCTGCGTATTCATCGTTCGTACATCGTGAACATGAATCATGTGCAGGAGGTGACTAAGAACCGCATCGTGATGGATACTGACACGTATCTGCCAATCGGAGATATGTATAAGGATGCGCTGAGCGAATACTTGGCAGACAAATATCTGGGAAGATAATGAGAGTTGAGAATTGAGAGTTGAAAGTTGAGAGTTATGATTACCCTTAGAAGTTATAGATGGCGAGCAAAGACTCAAACAACAAAGCATATCATAACTCTCAACTTTCAATTATAAATTATAAATTACAAATTACAAATTACAAATTACAAATTACAAATTACAAATTACAAATTACAAAACCTCCTCTCTACAAAGCTCAATCGAGCTTTGTAGAGAGGAGGTTTTGTATTACCACGGTCTTCCGCCGCTGTTTCCGCCGGTAGTTGCCGTAACAGTTGACGACGATGTGCCGCTTGTCATGGTGTAGCTGCTGCCAGAAGTGAGTCCGGGGCAGGTGATTAGCACCGAACTGCCTCCGCCGCCCCATCCGCCGGGGCCTCCGCCGCCAGGACCAGCCTGCTGTGGTGCGCCCCAACCGCCAGGACCGCCGCCCTGACCGCCGTTGCCCGACGTGTAGTTGCTCGGCACGGTGAACTTTGCGAGCACGGTGTCGCCGCTCTTGAGCGTCACTTCAGTGTCGGCTGCTACGCTCATCGAGCCTGATACATAAGGCTGAGTTGACTCAGACGTGCTCGGAGTGGAGTTGCCGCCGCCGACAGCGAGCAGCGTGCCGCCGGTGAAGATTACAGAGTAGCCCTCTTCTTCATTGGCGTCGATGCCGCACTCGGGCGACGATGTGCCGAACGCCATTATCGTGCCACCCTGGATGTACAGATTGCCGTTCGAATCGAGTCCGTCGTTGCCCGTAGCCACCACCGTGACGGTTCCACCTTTTATATACATATGGCTCGACGAGTTGATTGCGTCGTCGTTGGTGTTGCATACCACTGTGCCGTCGTTGATGGTGAGCACCGACTTGCTCTCGATGCCCTCGCCGCCGTTGCCGGTGACACTCACGTTGATAGTTCCGCCGTTGATAGTCAGGTTGCCGTCAGCCTTAATGCCCTTCGGCGACGACTTCTGGTCGCTCGTAAGTCGATCGGTATTGCCTGTATAGTCGTTATATTCGGTGCCGTTGACGTATGCGTACATGCCACCGGTTGTAGAGATATTCAGTTCGCCGCCGTTCATAACGAACTCGCCGTCGCAGTTGACGCCCTTTCCGCCGCTGCCCGACGATGTGAGCTGCAGCGTTCCGTTGTCAATCTGCACCTTTCCGTCGGCGCTGAGGCATGACGCAGCCTTCGTTTTCGACGCGTCAGAGTCCCACTTGCCGCCGCCAGCGGTGCTGACAGTCAGCTCGCCGCCCTGCACGAGCAGGTCGCCGTCAGCCTTTAGACCCTTCGTAGCCTTGCCCGTAGTGGCGATATTGAGCGAACCGCCGAGAATGGTTATCGTTCCGGTGTCCTCAGCCTCGCGGTCGGTGTCGTCCTTGAACGAAACCTGCACGCCGTCGTCCTTCACACCCGACACATTGAGCGCACCGCTCTCCATTGTGAAGTACTGGTTGCAGTTGATTCCGTCCTTCACGGCAGCGAGAACGTTCACTGTAGCATTCTTCAGTTCTACATACTCCTTAGCATATATGGCATGCGCCGCATTGCCGTACACGTTCAGCGTGCCCTTTCCCTTCAGTTCGAGATGGCCCTTGCAGGCTATGCAGCCCTTCTGCGATCCGTCGGCAGCGTCGCGCAGCGTATTCTCGGTGTCCTTCTTTGCACTCAGTTCGATGCGCTTTCCGTCGTTGATGTTGAGCGGAGCGCCCGTAAGACTGGTGAGCGTAACGCCCTGCAGTTCGAGCGTTGCCTTATACGAACCGTTCAGCGTGAACGATCCGTCGTCAGACGAGCCGCTGAGCACGTACGTAATCTCGCCGCAGACGTCGTCGCTAACAGCATCGCTCTGCGTGAGCACCACATCGGCGCCGCTCACCGTGGGCTCAACATACTGCGCAACGTTGCCCGCTACTACAACCTTCGCCGTAGTGCCGCTATAACTAACGCTCACGGTGTTGTCCTCCACCTCGGTCTGGTCTACATACATGCGCGTGATGTCTGAAAGATTGAGCGTCTTGCCCATCACGGTGAGCTGCGTGCCGCCGCTGTACGTCATGTCGCCTGCCTGAGCAGCCGGAAGAGCGTACGTAACGTCGCCCACAACCACGTTGAGAGTCTGCGCGTCGGCAGCCAAAGCTATCGCTCCGGCAGCCGCAATAGTTGTAAGTATACGTTTCATTCTACTGCCATTTTGAGGGTTCTACCATTCTTCTTCACTACGTAGATGCCAGGGCTCACGTTGCGGCGCAGGCTGCGCTCGCTGTCGAACTTGCCTACGAGCACGCCCGCCGTGGTGTACACCTGCAGCGTGTGCGGGGCTTCGCCGAGCGAGAGGTCGGCGATGGATGTCTCCACCTGCTTAGAGAAAAACATGCGTGAAAGGTCGGCGAGCGCAAACTTGCTGCTGCCTTCTTCGTTCTGCGCCACAAGCTGACTGCCCTCAACGGTGAGGTTCAGACCGCTGCTGCTCAACGAAACTACGCTTCCGTCTGCCGTCTGGAACGAGAGATAGGGATAGCTGTCGGCTGATGCTGACGTGGCAAGCATCAGAGCCAGGGTTGGAATCAGGAACTTCTTCATAACAATTCCGTTTAAAAATTTGGTTTAACTCACTAATTATTATTTGATATAAAACATTTAACTATTTGATATAGATTCGTTAACTATTTGATATAAAAAAACGGGACCAAAGATAGCCCCGTACTTTTATAACCTTTTCTCACGAAAAAACTATTAATCAACAACAAAATTCATTCGTTTGTGACTCCACCGCTGTGGACATACTCTAATACTTGTAGTCTTTTGCTTAAATAACATTGCTTAATGTGTGTATGAAACGTAATCTGATGTATGTGTGTAAACTCTAAATTTCTTCTAAATAACTCTCTAACTTACTTTTATTATAACTCTCTAAATTATTAACTCTCTAACAATTACTACTTGTAATACTAAACTATTCTTCCTTTTTATACTTGCAAAGTTATTCAATAAACCAGAAACCCACAAATTTATTCAACAAACGCCCCCATTCGTTCAATAAACCCAATCATGCGTTGATGAACGGGCACAAAAAACGGGGAATCGCGCTCGTTTTGACCGTAAAACTATCAAAACAAAGCGGCGATTCCCCGTATTGGTTTCTAACTAAAAGCTATGTATGTCTTTAGCTTTCGTTCTATAAGTCGCGAGCCTGAGTCGTCGTCAACCGAACGCAATCTGATCGGACGGCGGACGCAATCTGATCGGACGGCGGACGCGATCCGATCGGACACCGAACGCGATCCGGTCGGACACCGAACGCAACCGGTCGGTTTACTCCTTATTGTTGCCGAAAATGCGCAACAGATAGAGGAAGAGGTTGATGAAGTCGAGATACAAGCTCAACGCTCCGAGCAGAGCGAGCTTCTGCATGTGTTCGCCGGCGTCGGGCGCAAGCTGGCACATCTGCTTTATCTTCTGCGTGTCGTATGCGGTGAGGCCCACGAAGATGAGCACGCCTACGTAGCTCAGGATGAGGTCGAAGCCGGTGCTGCCCACGAACATGTTAACCACGGTGGCGATGATAAGACCGAGCAGCGCCATGAAGAGCAGCTTGCCCATAGACGTGAGATCGGTCTTGGTGGTGTAGCCCACGAGCGCCATTACGCCGAACGTGCCGGCTGTGATAAGGAATGTCTTAACGATGGCTGTCATGCTGAACGCAAGGAAGATGACAGAGAGCGTAGCGCCGTTCACTACCGAGTAGAGCACGAACAGCAGCGTAGCCGTAGACAGCGACAGACGGTTGATGGCGCCGCTGACAGAGAACACGAGCACAAGCTCGGCGATGATGAGTCCCCAGAACAATGCCTTGTTGCCGAGGATAGCCATAATGAGCGACGGAGTAGACGCAACGCCGTATGCGGTGATGCCGGTGATGGCGAGGGCGAGGGTCATCCATACAAACACTTTGCGCATGAGCGCAGGGAAAGCAGACGACATAGAGAAGTCGCTGCCACGAAGCGAATCGGTATCTAACCAGTTTTGTTGTTTCATAATTTTCTGTTTTTAAATTGTTTGTATTCTTTGTTTGCAGGGCGGAGGCCAGAGACCTCCGCTACTATACATTATATTATATGCAGGAAGCGCAAGATATCGTTCAGATTCGCCACCACCATGAGCAGCAGCAGAATGCCGATGCCGATATACTCGGCGTATATCATGAAGTTCTCAGACGGCTTGCGACGAGCTATCATCTCGTAGAGCAGGAAGAGCACGTGTCCGCCGTCGAGCGCCGGGATAGGCAGAATGTTCATGAAGGCGAGGATGATGCTGAGGAAGGCGGTCATAAGCCAGAACGAGTGCCAGTCCCACTGAGACGGGAACAGACTGCCGATGGCTCCGAAGCCGCCGAGCGACTTGGCACCTTCAGACGAGAAGAGATACTTCATGTCGCCAACGTAGCCCGAGAGCACCTTGCAGCCGTACTTGACGCCGGCGGGGAACGACTCAAAGAAGCCGTAGTCGATGTGTGTCACCTTATAGTCTGGCTGCTTCGGCATGTAGCCGAGCACAAGGCGCATCGGCTTGCCCTTGGAGAACGGCGAGAAGCCGCCTGCCGACATGGCGTCGAACTGGCCCTTGAGCGTGAGTGTGTCGAGCTTGCCGTTCACCTGACGCTCTACGTTGACAACAGCGGCGAGCGCCTTCACGGTGTCGGCGTGTGTCTGTGCGCAGGTGAACATATCGGTGCTGCGACCCACCTCGTATGTGAATTGAGAGAACGAGCTGACAGGCTTGCCGTTGAGCGAGAGGATGCGGTCGGCTTTCTGCAGACCCATGCGCTTGGCAGCCGAGTTGGGCGTCACGCTGTCCACTACTGCCGGCACGTAACCTACGACGAACGGCGGCACATTCTTCAACATGCCGAGCAGGTCGAGGTTACCCGGCGTGTTGATTGTAACCTTCTTGCCGTCGCGCAGCACGTAAACCTCCGTAGCGTTAGCCAGACCGCGATACATGTCGGCCTTTGCGTCCTTGAACTCGCCGAGATTGGTGCCGAGCAATATGTCGTGATCCTGGAATCCGAGCGCCTTAGCCTCCTTGTTGAACTCCATTCCGAGCGTCATATCCTTCGGGCTGACGTAGTCCTCGCCCCATGTGAAGAGGCACATGGCGTAGATGAAAAGCGCGAGAAGGAAGTTGACAAGCACGCCGCCTATCATGATAAACAATCGCTGCCATGCCGGTTTAGAACGGAACTCGTAGGGTTTGGCAGGCTCTTTCATCTGCTCGGTGTCCATCGATTCGTCAATCATACCCGATATCTTGCAGTAGCCGCCGAGCGGAAGCCAGCCGATGCCGTACGTAGTGTCACTTTTCTTCGGCTTGAACTTGAACAGACTGAACCAAGGGTCGAAGAAGAGGTAGAACTTCTCGACGCGCACTCCGAAGAGTTTCGAGAAGAAGAAGTGTCCGCCCTCGTGCAGGAGCACGAGAAGCGAGATAGCCAGCATGAACTGGAGTGTCTTTATAAGAAAAATTTCCATTTAAGAGTTGTGAGTATTTTGTATTCAACATTAAAGCATGCTTGCCGCAATTCGTCTTGCCTCAGCGTCAGAAGCGATATAGTCGTCGTAAGTAGGCTGGGCGATGAACGTAGCGCGCTGCATGGTAGCCTCGATGATGTCTGCCATCTGCAGGAATCCGCAGCGGTCGTGGCGGAACGCCTCGTTCACCACCTCGTTGGCTGCATTCACTACGCACGGCACATTGCCGCCGCGACGTATCGACTCGTAAGCCATTGCGAGACAACGGAACTTCTCCATGTCGGGCTCGAAGAACTCGAGCGGCTGACGGAACAAGTCGAGACGGGCGCCGTTCAGCGGCAGACGCTCGGGGAACGAGAAGGCGTACTGTATAGGCAGGCGCATATCGGGCACACCGAGCTGCGCTTTCACGCCGCCGTCGCGGAACTGCACCGCGCTGTGCACTATCGACTGCGGATGGACGAGCACCTGAATCTTCTCAGCCTCAACACCGAAAAGCCACTTCGCCTCGATAACCTCGAAGCCCTTGTTCATCATCGACGCAGAGTCAATCGTTATCTTCGCTCCCATCTCCCATGTAGGATGGCGCAAAGCGTCGGCAGCCTTCACATCACGCATCTCGTCGAGTGTGAACTTGCGGAACGGACCGCCCGAAGCGGTGAGCAGAATTTTCTCTATCTCGTTGTTGCCTTCGCCAACAAGACTCTGGAAGATGGCAGAGTGCTCGCTGTCTACGGGCAGGATGTTCACGTGGTTCTCCGCAGCAAGTCGGCAGATGAGGTCGCCGGCTACAACAAGTGTCTCCTTGTTGGCGAGGCAGATTGTCTTGCGCGCCTTGATGGCGTGGATAGTTGGCGAGAGTCCGGCGAAACCCACCATAGCCGTAAGCACCATGTCGATAGGCTGCGCCTCTACAATCTCGTCGATAGCCTTCGCTCCGGCATACACCTTGATGTCGGGAAGGTCGGCAAGCAGCAGCTTCAGCGACTCGTAGTGCGCTTCGTTCGCAATGACAACTGCAGCCGGGCGGAACTTGCGCGCCTGCTCGGCAAGCATCTCATAGCGGTTGTTCGCCGTGAGGCAGTAGACCTCGTAGCGGTCGCTATGCTGTTCTATCACGTCGAGTGCCTGGGTTCCGATAGAACCGGTAGAACCGAGGATACATATCTGTTTCATTGTGGTCTGATTTTTATATTGCTTGATTTTGTTGGAGAGCTAAGAGGACTAGGTTGGCTAGGCGTTCTAGGTAAACTAGGCAAACTAGAAAACCTAGGAAACCTAGAAAGCCAGAAAAGCAAGCCCCTTTACAGCTCTGTCAATCCCTCCGGCAGATTCATAGTTATGGTGCGGTTCTCTGCGTCCACCTCAACGATGAGCTCGTCGGAGGCAGGAATGAGCAGTTCGTTGCCGTCGGTAGTGAGCAGACAGAAAAGCGTGTTGATGGTAGAATCGTCAACCGATTCAATCTCACCGACAACAGCTCCCGAACGGTCGTCAACAACCTTGAAGCCGACGATGGCAGCCCAAGAGAGCTGGTCGGCATCCGTGTCGACATGCTCACGCGGGAAGTAGACATCGCAGCCAGTAAGCTCGCGAGCACGCTCCTGCGAGTCGATGTCGGCAAAGCGTACAAGCGCTGTCTCGTCGTTCTTGAAACGGTATTCGTCGAGGAAGAACGGCACGAGTATGCCGTCAATCTCAAGAATGAGGTAGTCGGCGTCTACGCGGTCGAAGATATCGTCGTCGAAGTGGAACGACACCTCGCCGTCTACGCCGTGCGGCTTGCCTATCTTACCTATTTTATATACTGATTCTTTCTTTATCATTTTCCCTATTCTCTTCTGATTTTAGCTCCCAAAGCGTTGAGTCGGGCTTCTATGTCCTCATATCCGCGGTCGATCTGCGCGATGTTGTCTATGCGACTTGTGCCCTTTGCGCCGAGTGCGGCGATGAGCAGAGCGATTCCGGCGCGGATATCAGGACTCGACATGCGGCCTGCGCGCAACTGAATATTGCGGTCGTGACCCACGATTACGCAGCGGTGCGGGTCGCAGAGTATAATCTGTGCGCCCATATCTATGAGCTTGTCGACGAAGAAGAGTCGGCTTTCGAACATCTTCTGGTGAACAAGTACCGATCCGCGCGCTTGAGTTGCAACCACGATGAGCACCGAAAGCAAGTCGGGCGTGAGTCCGGGCCACGGCGCATCGGCAAGAGTCATGATAGAGCCATCGAGGAACGAGTCGACAACATAGTGCGGCTGGTGCGGAATGACGAGATCGTCGCCGTCTACGTCAATCTTCACGCCGAGACGGCGGAAAGCGTCAGGAATAACGCCGAGCTGAGCCACGGCACAGTCCTTTATGCGTATGCCGTTGCCCACCATAGCCGCCATACCGATGAACGATCCCACCTCGATCATGTCGGGCAGGATGCGGTGTTCGGTGCCGTGCAGCTCGCTTACGCCGTCGATGTACAAGAGGTTGGAGGCGATGCCCGTAATCTTGGCGCCCATAGCGTTGAGCATCGTGCAGAGTTGCTGTATATAAGGCTCGCAGGCAGCGTTGTATATCGTCGTCTTGCTCTCTGCGAGAACGGCAGCCATGATGATGTTGGCAGTGCCGGTCACGGATGCCTCGTCGAGAAGCATGTATGTGCCGTGCAGTTTCTCCGCTTCTATATTATATACATGGCGCTCGTCGTCGGCATTGAACGCTGCGCCGAGGTTCTTGAAGCCGAGAAAGTGGGTATCGAGACGTCGACGTCCTATCTTGTCGCCGCCCGGTTCAGCCACTACAGCCTTGCCAAAGCGTCCGAGCAGCGGGCCCATCATAAGCACGCTGCCGCGAAGCGCCGAGCACTTGCGTACGTATTCGTCGCTGGCGAGGAAGTCGAGGTTGAGTTCGTCTGCCTGGAACGTAAAGTCGCCCTTGCCGTTGCGCGTCACTTTCACGCCCATGTCCTGCAACAAGCGTATGAGGTTGTTGACATCGAGGATGTCGGGGATGTTGGTTATTCTGACGGGGTCGGACGTGAGCAGCACAGCGGCTATCACTTCGAGAGCCTCGTTCTTGGCTCCTTGCGGCGTGATGGTGCCCTGCAGCTGGTGTCCGCCTTCAATTATAAACGATTCCATAAGCGTTGTGGTTTATGTTCTACGACGTTGTGTGGTATAATCTCTACAACGTTGCGGATTTATTTTCTGCGACGTTGTCTTCTCTCGTAATTGCGTGTCGGTGTCTCTGTGCGGTCGAACTTGAACGTTTCGAGGTCGAGCTGAATCTTGCCGTCGGTATAGTCGGCAAGGTCTGAAGCCACCTTCTCGTCGTCGCTCGATCCGTGTCCCCAGAGCACGAGGTCGCGCTTCATCTGGTTAGCGGCGAGGCGTGTAAGCTCGGTGCGTTCGGCTCCGTTGGGCAGGTTCTTCAGCAGTTCGAACACCTCGAACATCATGTTGCCGTAGTGGCGCACGGGTATTCGCTTCATCGGATAGCGCATCGGTGCGGGTTTCTGCAGCATCTTCTGCGCTTCGGTGATGTCGCACGGATAGTCGATGTCGAGCTGGAAACCGCTCATCAGCGCGAGATGGTCCCAGAGTTTCTGCCGGTAGTCCTTGTTCTCGTAGGTGTGCGGCATCATGCGCTCCATGACTGCTATTATGGTGTTGGCACAACGCTGGCGCTCGGCGCGACTTTTCAGGCTGACACAATAGTCGACCATCTGCTGCACCTCGCGTCCGTATTCGGGGAGCACGAGGCGTTCGCGCTGTGTGTTGTAGTCTAAACCTTTTATCTTCATATCTTTCTTACAATAACTTCTTTGATTCTTTCGCCACGAAGTCCTTGAGGTAGAACGGCACGAAGTATGCCACGTCCTCGAACTTCTCCTGTGCGATGCGCTTCTCTGCGAGCGGGTACATCCACTTTGCGAGCGGGTGTACGTTCTTGATGAAGCGTGCGTTGGGATGGTTTATAACCTCCATGCACTTCTCGGCGCCGTTGCCGAAGAAGTAGACCGGTGCGCGGTCGAGGTATTCCTTGTAGGTGTCGGCGTCGACGATGTCTGCCTGTATGCCGCGCACTTCGCGCAGGGCGCGGTCGTAGACAGCCGAATACACTTCCATGCGGCGTGCGTCGAGCATGGGGCAGAGCAGTGCGCCCTCCTCCACTTCCTCGCGCAGCAATACTGGCACTGCCATCAGCTCGAGTGTAGGCACAGCTATGAGCTTCAGGTTCTGTCCGTAGCAGATGCCCTTTGCCATCGACGCTCCGATGCGCAGTCCGGTGTACGATCCGGGGCCGCTGCTCACGGCTACGGCGTCAAGTGGTATGGCATGGCTGTCGGCGAACGACATTGCCTCGTCTACATATACGCCGAGATTCACGGCATGGTTAGGACCTTCAAAGTCTTCTTTGGAGAATATACACGCACCGTCCTGACTGACGGCAACTGAACACACGTTGGTGCTCGTATCAATACTCAATATACACGACATTCTTTTTCGTTTTTTTCGCAGTCCGCCCTACCTAAACTCCGCAATAACTCATTGGCGGCGCTTAGGTGCAGACTACACATTATATAATAGAATGCAAAAATACAATTTTTTATTCAATTTAGCCCATTAACAAAGCGTTAAAAAAAACAAGCAAACGTTTTTTTTCATATATGAAAAATATTACTTACATTTGCACATTTAAAATAGCAAACAAGCATATATAAATAACAAACACGCAATATGATACTTTCAATGACCGGCTACGGCAAGTCTGTCGTAGTCTACAATGGTAAGAAAATCAATGTCGAGATAAAGTCGCTCAACAGCAAGGCACTCGACCTCTCTACTCGCATCGCTCCGCTCTACAGAGAGAAGGAGATGGAGATTCGTCAGGCTATACAGACGAAGGTGATTCGCGGCAAGGTCGACTTCTCTATCTGGATTGAGAAGGACGCTATGACCGACGCCACAACTATCAACACAGCGCTGGCTAAGAACTACTGCGAGCAGATCAAGAACGTGGCTGCGGAGTGCCAGATTCCGCTGCCGGGCGACTGGTTCCTTTCGCTGCTGCGCATGCCCGACGTGATGTCGAAGGTGGAGATTGAGACGCTCTCCGACGAGGAGTGGACGGTGGCTCGTAAGGCTATCGACGAGGCTATCGATGCGCTCGTGGCGTTCCGCCAGCAGGAGGGTGCGGCGCTGCAGAAGAAGTTCGGCGAGAAGATAGACAACATAGAGGCTCTGCTGAAGAGCATTGAGCCGTACGAGAAGTCGCGCGTGGAGAAGATTCGCGCTCGCATCGTTGACGGACTGAGTTCCATCCCAGAGGTTGAGTACGACAAGAACCGCCTTGAGCAGGAACTTATCTACTATATCGAGAAGCTCGACATCAGCGAGGAGAAACAGCGCCTCGCCAACCACCTCAACTACTTCCGCGAGACGATGGCTGAGGAGGGCGGCCAGGGCAAGAAGCTCGGATTCATCGCGCAGGAGATGGGACGCGAGATAAACACTACCGGCTCGAAGAGCAACAACGCCGAGATGCAGAACATCGTGGTGAAGATGAAGGACGAACTGGAACAGATTAAGGAACAAGTGCTGAACGCACTTTAAATTTTGAATTTTGAATTTTGAATTATGCGCTGTGCGCATTTTGAATTAATGAGTTTTGAGTTTTGAATTCTTAATTCATAAATGAACAATTCACAATCGGCGTAGCCGACAATTCAAAACTCAAAATTCAAAACTCAAAATTGCGACGCATGTCGCAACAATTCAAAACTCAAAATTCAAAATTGCGACACACGTCGCAACAATTCAAAACTCAAAACTCAAAATTCAAAACTCAAGACATGGGTAAACTTATAATATTCTCCGCTCCGAGTGGCAGCGGAAAGAGCACAATCATCAATCGTCTGATGCAGCGCCCTGAGCTGCACCTCGCCTTCTCTATCTCTTGCACATCGCGTGCTCCGCGTGGCACAGAGCAGAACGGCGTAGAGTATTTCTTCATCACTCCCGAGGAGTTCCGCGAGCGCATCAGCCGCGACGAGTTTCTCGAGTACGAGGAGGTTTACGAGAACCGCTTCTACGGCACGCTGAAGCAGCAGGTGGAGACGCAGGCTGCGCGCGGCGAGAACGTGGTGTTCGACGTCGACGTGAAGGGCGGTTGCAACATCAAGCAGTATTACGGCGACCGCGCGCTGAGTCTGTTCATCCAGCCGCCGTCGGTTGAGGAGCTGCGCCGCCGTCTCGTCGGTCGTGCTACTGACGCTCCTGAGGTGATAGAGCAGCGCATCGCACGCGCTGAGTTCGAGCTGTCGCAGGCTCCGAAGTTCGACCGCATCATCATCAACGACGACCTCGAAAAGGCTGTCGAAGAAACCTACGAGGCTATTCGCGCGTTTATCGAGGAGTAGTATCTTAGTAGATGCTGTGTCATTATATTAAAATATATGTGACGCATTTGTAAAAATACGTAAAAACATCCTTAGTACAAAACGTTGTTGGTCATTTAACAATAAATAATATGAAGAAAATCTTAATTTCACTCTTATT
>OBCQ01000145.1_pt1 | contig 20271 bp, 12 predicted proteins | sample 1517991 | NCBI WGS metagenome assembly OBCQ01 (sample SAMN03418263, study PRJEB22391) | human gut metagenome | biome: human-gut; feature: organic feature; material: feces | host: Homo sapiens | place: Tanzania | collected 2013-01
AAAAAACGATTTTTTCAAGTGGACTCACACAAAATTTAGTTCAACTTATTTTTTAACGCTTACTAAAATTAGAACTGTTTTGTGAAAATGTGCGTCACCTTGCCACCTCAAACATATTCGTAATGAGAAAGGCTTTTCGTCTCTCTTCTTGCCTTCGTTCCGGCGGCAGGTCATATCACTTGCTCCGGCGCATACCGGGGGAGACTGTCTTAAAAGTATAAGTACCCCCAGTGAGGATTGGGAGTTCGTTGTCGCCCCTGTATAGGGGTACAGACTTTTCTACTCTCGCCGAGACTTTTCAGACAGTCTCCCCCGAAGATGTCCTCACCGCCCGTTTCGCTGCCTAACACCGTCAATTCGTCGGTGGAGGTTAACGCTTTGACTATCAGAACAATAATAGACTATCCTCCCCGTCAGAACAACTGAGAGGATAAAGCGAGATAATGCTGATTATCAGTGTTTTATCCTCCACAGTGATAGGCTATCGCCGCCCCTTTGCCCTTTGCCCTTGCCCTTTGCCCTTCGCCTTTGCCTTCCTTTGTGTTGGTCCCACTTTGAAATTTACCATCAGCGGCCGGATTGCCTTACAGCGAATGCAGGAAGCCGAAGGTGTGACTCCAGTTCTGGAAACCGAGGTCGGCCTTGCTGATCAGGATGTTGAAGTTGCCGGAGTCGTAGAAACGCATCTCAAGGTCGTCATCCTCATCGAGTTGGACTCCTTGTCAAAAGGCGCGATGTCCTCGCAGTCAATCTGACAGATGAAAGTGAGGGGATATTCTCCCTCCGTTCCGTCCTCTTCCGCGATTTTCATCATCGGGTACTCCGCCTGGGGCGGCAGGTCCGGGTTGCCCCACCATTTGCTGCAGCAGAAAAGGTTGGATTCCGTCTTTCTGGGTTTTAAACTGATTGCCATATTACAATTATTTATCTACTTTCATGGCTTTATTTCCTATAATATTTAAACTGCTTCTAAATATTTGCTAAATTTGCCATGATTAAATAATGAAATATGAATAGATTGATCAGACATTTTCTTTTGGCAAGCGCTTGCCTTCTTGTCCCATTCGCTGCAGCAAAAGCAGCAGAGTCCAAAAAGAAAGTGACTTACGAGAAGCTTTTTAAGGACGGAGACGTTGTCGCTAAAGGGATGTTTAAAGTTCACATGAATGATTCGAAAGTTTATTTCGAGATCCCGGACTCCCTTTTCGACAAACCGCTTCTTCTTGGTTCCACGATCTCGGCCATTAACGACAATGGCGACGGACTCGTCGGCCAGAAGGTCGAGAACCCTCTGCATGTGACTTTTATCCGCAGGGATTCGACGATTTTCCTTTGCGAGTATCCCGATCGCCATTCTGTGGTGGATCCCCGCTACGAAAATATATCCAAGGCTCTTGAGATCAATAAGATTCCTAGAATACTCTTCAAGTATAATGTGAAGGCTTACGCACCGGATTCTGCTGTAGTGATTGACGTGACAAACATTTTCCTTGACGACGTCAAGCAACTCCGTCCTTTTGACAAATCTGGCGGCAACTCGATGGGAGGACTCGGATCCCGTTCAGTGAAATTCCAGAAGGATCTTGCCTATCTTAAAGGCATCAAGGCCTTTGATGACAATGTATCCGTAAAGTCCGTGCTATCATATACTTCAGACATTAAAGTTCTCGGACAGTTTTCTCTGGCTTCAGACAAGCCAACAACAGCTGAGATGACAAGGACTTTCCTGCGCATCCCTGACGAGCCTATGCATCCGAGAATCGCTGACTCAAGAATTGGCTCATTCTATCGCGGAGTCGAACACTTTGCCGCTGATGACGACCAGGTAAAAGCTCTCTATTATGCCAATCGGTGGAAAATAGAGCCCAAGGATGAGGCCGCATACAGAAGAGGTGAACTTGTTGAGCCTGTTAAGCCTATCGTATTCTACGTTGATGATGCCTTTCCTGAGGACTGGAAGCCTGCAATCAAACAGGGTATCGAAGATTGGAATCTCGCATTTGAGGAGATAGGTTTCAAGAATGTGATGAGAGCCGTTGATTTCCCGTCAAAGGAAGAGGATCCGGATTTTGATCCAGACAATCTCAAGTATTCCTGCGTCAGATACGCTCCCACCTGGGTGGCAAATGCAATGGGGCCATCCTGGAAGGATCCGCGTTCAGGAGAGATTCTCTGCGCATCGGTATATATCCACCATAACATCATCAAATTGATCAACAGTTGGCGTTTCGCTCTGACCGCGCAGGTGGATCCACGCGTTCGCACAAAGGTTATGTCTCGGGATGTCCTGCAGGAGAGCCTTAGGTACGTTGCTGCCCACGAAGTTGGCCACTGCCTTGGATTAATGCACAATATGGCGGCATCCAGCGCCTATCCTGTGGACTCGCTCCGCAGTGTTTCCTTCACAAAGGTTCATGGAACAACCCCTTCCATAATGGACTATGCACGTTTCAACTACGTAGCTCAACCCGAGGATAATGGGGTTCGTCTGACACCTCCGGTACTCGGCCTATACGATTACTACATCATAAAGTGGATGTATACCCCTATTTACGGAACCCCTGAAGAAGAAGCAAAGACGCTTGACCGCTGGATTTCCGAAAAGGCAGGAGATCCTATTTACCGCTATGGAAGACAGCAACTCTATGCTCGGATGGATCCTTCTTCTATAGAGGAGGATCTTGGTGATGATCCAATCAAAGCGAGTACTTATGGAATCAAGAATCTCAAATACCTGATGAAGCACCTGAACGAATGGTTCGAGGATGAGGATCCAGACTATTCACACAGAAGTATGCTCTACAGTCAGATTATCTCCCAATACAAAAGATATCTTAACAATGTCCTGATGAACATCGGAGGACTCTATCTTTATGATGTAAGAGAGGGCGATCCGCACAAGTCTTATGAACCCGTCCCGAAAGAGGTTCAGCGAAAGTCTCTTGAGTTCTTGTTCGATCAGATTTATGATATGGACTGGCTCTACAATGAGGAACTCACCTCTCACCGAGTCTTTCCCCGATTGAGACCATACAGTTCGGCTCCTCAGCATTTGTGATTTCGCTCGTGTCCGCAGCGAAGAGGAACGCAGTATTCCTCGCTTCCACCTTCGAGAAAGGAGAGAAATATACTCTTGAAGAGTACATGGATGATCTCTACAACAGAATATTTGACAAGACAATCCGCGGCAAGTCCCTCGACGAGATTGACCGAGCTTATGAGACTTTCTTTATTGTCAATCTCCTGTCCGGTGTAGATGCTTCATACAAGGCCGGCACTGTTCTTTTTGCTGACCCTGAACATGTTGCTAATGGTACTGTAAACGACTTTGACAGGGCATACGCCCCTTCTCTTGATGATATTATCCTCTATGGTCTTGACCCGACCGGAACAGCCGAGAAGTACGAGGGATTAATTCGCGGTGGCCTTGGCAATATAAAGGATGGCTACGAGGATACTAATGCTTTTGCATGGCAGAGGGCCATCAAGATTGACAGCAATCACAACCTGAAATACGTCAACTTTGCATACCTCCAGAAAGTCCGTACCCTTCTCTCAAAAAGAAAGAACAGCGGAGACGAGACTACCAAGGCGTACTACGCACACCTTATTTATAAGATTGACCGACTTGTAGGAGACAAGAAGTAATACCGTTCTTCATGTATCCCCAACGAGCGAGCCTTGAACAAAGATGTTCGGGGCTCGCTCATCGTCATGATTCCGGCTTCGACCTGGTTCTATCTGGACTCCATCTTTGAGACATTCAACAGCTTATCAGAATCTTGTGCCGATGCTGATACAGGCCTCTATTCTGTCTGCGCCGATGCTTTCTATTGCGAAAGCATGGAGGTATAAGCAGTTTATGGAGACATAGGCGGCCACGCTCTTGTTAAGTGCACGCGAATATTCGAAAGTTGCGGAGCCTTCGGTACGCGCTGCAGTAAGATATTCGTACTCCCTTTTAAGGAAGTAGGCGGAAGAAGACGGCTCTTTCTGGGAGGATGAGGGCTGAGTGTAGAATCCATCCACATACATTTCTCCGCCACCCTTTGCCACAGAGGCCCCAATGTGGGTACTGAAGCGATTAGACCCTCTAACCAGATTATGTTTCCCGAGAAAATCGAACCTGAGTTGGCTGAGATCCTGATTTCGGTAGAATGGGTAAACCGAAGCTTTCGTGTGCCTGTTCCAGAAAGATGCTGCCGCCGTTAGCTCCCATCTGGGGAGGAAACTTGCTATATTCTTGTCGAAAGTGTAGGCAACACTGGCAATCATTACAGACTTCCTTCCTGCCTCGTTGCTTCCAGAGTACTTTATTACTGTATTACCTGTCTCTGGGTCATTGACGTGACTGTATACATTCTGGTTGTTATTTCCGTCGCTATACTGAAAAAGGTACTCCAGCCTATGAGCATCATTACCGACAGTATAGGAAGCCTCGCCGCTTAGGCCTAGCAGACGACCTTTGTGTTCAGAGAAGACTATAGACTTTGAAGAACGAATTCCGTAGTAGCCACTTCTGTCGCGGTAGGACAGCTCATTGAAAATTTTCAGACCTTGTAACGGTTCGAAACTGAACTGAAGGTCACTTCCTAGATATTCGTCGAATAGCGGTTGGCTGGTAGGAGCATTATAGTTGCCGTCTGAAAAGACCTGCTTTTGCCCGTAGAAGTTGCCAAAGCTGACAAGGGAATTATATGAAACGCTAGACTGTCCACTCTGTTGAAAACCTACTGATTCAACCCTTCTGCGATATGCAAGGTTTAGACCTACAAGCATCCGTCTTCCTAAGTAGTAGCTGAATCCGGGAGCGAAATCAAGATCCAAAAGAGAATTAACGTGTCGCAAGTCTTTCATCTTTGCGTAGTTGCCTGATTCGTAACCGAGATTCGTGCCAATGGTCAGCCTCGGAGTCGCAGACCACGCAATGCCTCCCTTCAAGCGATACATCTCCTTTTTTTTAACACCGGGATACTGTTCGTCATCAAGGATATCGAACAGATTATCAGAGGGATTCATAAATACAGACCCGCTCATGCTTTCAAACGTTTCGGCATCATAAGAAACCGATCCTGAAAAAACTATGCTATTGCCTGCACGAAGAAATGATTCCGTACTCAGGCCATAGATGAATGACTTATCGGACTCATTATAATTGACAAACCCTCCGTTGCAGAATCTGCTCCGTATTCCAGCGCGGGAAACGCCATCGACCGGCAGTCTTTTCAGACCGGCAGCGTTCTTGCTTGAGAGCCATGCTTCGGAGGATTTGACGTAATCGTAGTCAAGTGACTGGCAATAGGCCTCCATCCGGGTAAAGGTACCCAGAAAGAGAATTAACATCATTTTGATACCTCTTGCTGTCATACATATAAGAATTATTTCAGAGAGGCCTGCTTGCGAAGATGGAAGTCCTTGGACGAGTCATTGCTGTCCCTGTAGATGATGAGAGCTCCTGCCTTCAGAGAGGCCTCCGCATCGATTCCGGTAGCATCGGTTGAACCACCCTCAACGTCAGATGTACCCAGAGCATAGTTCTTAACGAGTTTTGCCTCGTTGCCCTCAATTGCAAGAGTGGCCTCCTCGTCAACATTTCTGTAAAGAGAGTAGCCGAGGCCGGAAATGTGGTTGACTCCACCAAGGTCAACCACTGCAGGAAGGCGTTTTTTGTTCTTTGTACTGCCATTCTGAAAGACTTCGATTGCATCGAGAACCCATGATGAAGGAACCATCTTTCTGGCATTGGTTAGGTTGCTGGTCTTGTTCTGATAGTAATTGAGATTGTTAGCATCATCAAGGAAACTCTGAGCAGTCTGCCCATCCTGAGGTGTGAAGATAAACATTGCAGGAGATTTAGCATTAACCGCCCATGTTGAACCTGGGCCATAGTTGAAAACCTTGAGGTAGTGGTTTGCGGGTATAGTCTCTGCCGGGGCCGGGTGGATGGTTGCCATCGAAGTTACCGCAGCATCGTATGTAACATAATACTCCGCCTTACTCAGATCGACAGACTGAGAATAAGTAGTCGTGTTGTCAATAGCACCGTTGAATGCGACTACAACTTGCTTACCTGGAGCGAGAACGAGGTTGCTCTCGGAGAAACTCCAGATAGCCTGTCCTGCAGGGCAGGTACCGGCAGCCTCGTATGAAAGGACTCCGTCAACATAGTCATAATTGGTAGTATTCGTCGCGGGGAAAGGATATACCATGGCGATGCATACGTCAGAAAGCTTTGCTTCAACGGTTGAATTGTTGTAGAGAATCATATACTTGTCCAGTGCGAATGCTCCTGTAGCACCACCTCCCTTAGGGCAGCCTCCGACGTAGAGTTCCTTGATGATGATCTGACTGGTCTTTGATTCAGCAAGAGTAATCTCTACATTTACAGCCTCGGCACTCTCCTCAACTGTGACATTACTGGCAGAACCGTTAAACAGGAAGAGGGAGCCGTCAATGGCACGCTTCTCGGAAGCTGCAATATTATAGACTCCATAAGGAACCTCAATGGTAGCGATACCCTTCTCGTTGGTCTTTGATGAGAATTCTCCGTTGGTTGTAGAGTTAGTTAAGACTACATTGACATCTGCGACCGCATCAACACCCTTTGGATAGACGAGTGTCACGTTGACGGCCTGAACCTTGTAGCCGTCCTCTCCGCTTTCTTTCTTGCAACCAGCAATGACCGCAAGAAGAAGTGCGGCAAAGGTTGCGAAGCTCATAACTTTTTTCATAATGCAATAATAATGACTGTTAATACTTTATTCTTAGTGTAAGTCCGTAATAAAACTGGGGTATGTATCCGCTGTTGAACAGTGTAATCTCGTTTCCTGTCTGCGAGGACTTTATTGCCCTCATATTCTGGAAGAAATTGTTAGCGTAGAAGGAAATCGAAGCCAGTTTCCCGATTTCTTTAGTGATGCTGAAATTCACGGAGTAATATGCGCTCAATCTTCTTTCATTAAAGGAATAGCCGTAATCTGATCTGACGATAAGCTGCATAAGTCTTGAGACCTCCTGAGCCTTGGCACTATAGTCTGAATCAGTCTTCGACATGGCCTGAAGCTCGGCATATGCAGCCTCAAAAGTCTTCCTGAACGGAATCCTTACGTCAGGATTCTTGTAAGAGACATAGTACTCAGGATAGGTTATCGTGTACTTACTCTGATTGTAGATATCGGTGTTGCCTGGCAGGTAGGATCCCTTGTCCTCAACCGACCAACTCCTTACACCTCCATTTGAAAGTTCAGAAAGTGACTGGTATTTTGTCATCAGACTGCTCTCAACCTTAACAGAAAGAATCATTCTGATTCTCGGAATATGGGTTGCTACTGTAAGATTCAGATCAAGATTCTCTGAGCGAGTTCCGTTCGAGGCATCATTTCCTCCTACATAGTATGCGATATATGGATAAGGTGAACCATCCGCATTCGTTGTCCCAGGGTAATAGGGTTCAATGAGGTTGTTGATGTACTTGTAATAGGAATAAGATCCATCGATAAGGAAGCTTGTGCGAAGAGTCCTTATCTGCCCGAAGTCAACGACCCATTCAACACCCTTTCTTGTAACGGGAGAGTTGTTCGAGGCGTAGTTCTTTCCGACGAATCTGTTGTAAGTCTTGTATGCGGCCTCCACCGGTGGGTTGGCTCCGGTTTTGTCAGAGACCGTAACAATACCGCTTTCCCTGTCTATGCTGTAAATCCTATTTTCCGCGCTGATACCTATTCCGCTTAGATCCCTGGGATCAGTAAACTTGTACTCCAGAGGTTCATAGTGAGTTCTTGTTGTGTAAGAATCAAGCGTGGTGTTGTAAAAGGCCGAGAGAGACACCGAAGCTTTCCACAGTTTGAACTCTACACCGACTTCGCGCATTATGTTGTGTTGCCAGCGCAACTCCGGATTGTACTCGAGAGTACGTGGCAGAATGTAATAGGCATAGTATGTCGACCCGTCAGAGAGTGTTCCTGGAACAAAACTTCTGAGGTCGTAGTATGTTGGGGAAGGATAGAGCACATTAAACGAAGGTAGCTTGTAGGCTATCCCCCAGCTTGCGCGGGCAGACAGATCCCGCAGCACCTTTCCGCCCTTTAGTATTTCGTACTTTACATTGAATCTTGGCGAAAGGCTGTTGACATCAGCATAGTCAGAGCCTCCTACCATGGTATTTTCATATCGTAAACCTGCAATGAGATTGAGTGAGGTTGATGCAATGGGGAAAGTGATGCTCTCCTCTGCATATGCTGCAAGATTATTCATGAAAGGAAGATCCTTGTAAACATACGGCCTCCAGCTGGGAGCAGTACTCATATCGGAGTAACTAAGGCCTGTCCCGTAGTTATGGCTGCCACCGAGACTGGCTCCAACCTTCATCCTGCTGCTGATCTCCCCGAACTTACGGAACCACGAAGCTTTCATGGAAACATTGTAGTCGAAAGGGAGGTTCCGCGTAATTGCGTCAGTATACCAATATCCTCCAGGCACAAGTGTTATCGCCGCATTGGGATCGGCAGAGTAGTCGGTGGCCACGAAATAACCTTCTTCCATTCCGTGCAGAGCTACTGTGGACGATGCGGACGAGCGTAGCGTCCTTACCTTTTCAGTCTTGTCAGCGTAGCTTGCGGAGGCGTTGAATTCGAGATTGGTAATGAAAGGCTTATTCAACATCCAGGTCATTCCGAAAGAACCCCTCAGTACGTTATCGCTGTTTTTTGAGTATGTATCGCGGTCTGTATCAGGATCCGCTTGGGAGTTCATCCCTCCTATGTTTCCGCTGAGGCCAGCCTTTATGCGCAGCGGCGATGATGCAACTGTACCGGTCTTTGTCCAGTTGACAGATACCGCGTTTCTCTCGTAGGAGGTGTAGGGTGAAGCGAGGTTTCGTACAGAGATTGTCCTGTCGAAAGAAGTGTTGAGAACACCATGCTTCCTGCCGAGATCGAAGCCTTTGGAGAGGGCAAACTGCTTTGTCCTGGGATTTGTCATCAAAGTCATCTGCCAAGGGGATCGTCCGGCTTTGGTATGTATTCGTACTATGCCGCTTGTCAAATCACCATACTCGACGGATGGAACGCCTGTGATGACTTCAACAGATTCAATATTATCAGAAGATATATTCTTAGTACTAATGCCGGAGGTTTCATTAAATGCGGCGTTGTTCGAAAGCCGCATTCCGTCTATCTCAACGGCGGTTCCGAAACTAGATCCACGCACAGCTATTTTGTTGGCAGATTTACTCAGATCCGGAGAAAGAGTCTTCCCTCCCGGGAGAAGGCTGCTTATATCTGAAACATCGAGCATCTGCATATGGTTCATCGCAGTCCTGTCAATTGAACGGCTGGTTGTTGCAGTCGCGGAGTTTTCCTTTGCGGTGACAACTACCTGTTCTAGAGCCAGGCTCTCTTCCTGAAGAAGTATAGTAAGTTCTGTATCCTTATGAACTGAAATCTCCCTTTCGTACTCCTTGTATCCGAGGCAGGAAACCTTGATAATGATTTTTCCATGTTGGATATGGCTGATTGAAAAGTTCCCTTTTTCGTCTGCTACCGCCCATTGTTCCGAGGACGGTATTGACACAACGGCCATTGGTACAGGCCTTTTTCCAGAACTCTCAAGAACTCTTCCCGAAAGCCTGGAGCCTTGGGCACTCAAACTTGTGGAAAGAAGCGCAAGTATGAGGGCAAGTATGACACGTCTAAATAACATGGTTTCATTATGCGAATAGTACAAACTTACATAAAAATCTGCGATTTTTACGCCTGTCACATAAGAAAGAAACAGTTTTTTAGAGGAAATATATAATTAAGAAGCTGTTACTTTTGGGCGGAAAAACGCTTATAGACGAAGGAAAAGCCGTAAACAGGGAGTCTTCCGCACTCAAAAGTGCTTACAGCGAATGCAGGAAGCCGAAGGCGTGACTCCAGTTCTGGAAACCGAGGTCGGCCTTGCTCATCAGGATGTTGAAGTTGCCAGAGTCGTAGAACCGCATCTCAAGGTCATCATCCTCATCGAGTTGGAGAAGGTTGACCGCATCCGGGAACTCCTCGCGGATCTCCTCGAAGTACGGGCGGCCGAGAAGCTTGAATCCGTCGGCATCATCCTCACATTCGGCGAAGTCGATGGCCATTGCCTGCTCCGCAAGCTCCTGATCGTCATCGTCCACAAGGATGCACGAATTGAATGTCTCCATGTTGATCTGCTTGGCGTACTTGACCTTGACAGCCTTCTTCGGCCAGCGTCCGAGCGGAAAATGCTCGGGAGAGTCGTAGCCGATGAACTCATCGATCGCCGCAAAGAAATAGAGCATCCCCTCGTGTGGCAGAAGCCCCTCCTTGTCGAAAGGTGCGATGTCCTCGCAATCGATCTGACAGATGAAAGTTAGGGGATATTCAGATTCCGTTCCGTCCTCTTCCGTGACTTTCATCATCGGGTACTCCGCCTGGGGCGGAAGGTCAGGGTTTCCCCACCATTTGCTGCAGCAGAAAAGGTTGGATTCTGTCTTTCTTGGTTTTAAACTGATTGCCATATTATTTTGATTTCGATCTGATACGGTAGATAAGCAACGCCAGCAACACAATGGCTGTCAGAATGGAGGCCGTGAGTCTGTAGCCGATTATTTCCGAGCCCATTGAAATTCCGAATGGAATGATTCCGTTGATGAGACAGCATGTGTCCCAGATCGCCGACGCCATTGTAAGGCAAGTCATGAAAAACAACAGGTTGTTCATTCTGCTTTCAGCTTTCTTTTCCCGGTTGGCCTGCTCTTGGGAGATCATGTGATAAAGGGATTCCTTTTCCTCCTCGGTTTTCAGGCTGCCCTCTACACGATGGTTGAACATTTCCGGAAGAAAGTTGTAGGAAATGTTGTGGAAGCAACAACGGCGTTCAAAATCAACGGATTCACTTTCGAGGCATTCAACATTTTCCCTTTCGAAACGGAATCTTCTGTTGAGCCTGAACAAATAGTTCCTGCGGTACAATTGACAGATGTAAATCATTCCGAAATAGTCTTCCGTCCAGTTTTTCAGCAACCATTCCGGACAGTCTCCGCAGATAATGGTCGTGGTGTCGAACAAGAAAAGGGCTTTCCAGTTGTTGTACACGGACAAGGTGTCTCTTGACATCATCTCTTTGAAGAAAGTCCCTGACGGGGAATCCACTGATTTCCCGTCGTAGGAACCGATGGGTGCTGTGGTCCCGATTTCAAAAAGCAGTTGATCGACATTGTCCGAACTCCACCTGTCCTTGCCAAGACATGCTATCTGGAAGATTTTCAGTTTGTTGCCATTCTCTACAAGCCTCCTGTAATCGAACTTGGTGTCTTCGGCGGGCGATTCCATATTCATGGATCTGAATGCCTCGACGATAGGGGACAGGGCTGTTTCGCAATATTCCTCCAGACCTTCATTTTTGCAGCGGTTGATGTTCCGCATGACCGCTACGGCCGCTGTGATGTCATCATCCTTGTCCGTGTCAAGTTCAATTCGAATGGCAAATTGGGCCATCTTGAAAGGGAACATGAACAACAGCGTCTCCGGCGTTCTTACCACCACGGATCTGGACTTCTCTCGGCAGCCGACCGAAACATGGAACTCACCTTCTGTTTTCAAGGAATATCTGCCTACGGCATTGTCCTCCTTGGAACAGCCTCCGAAACAAAAATGAACGAAGTCCGGGAAGTAATATTGCTCATAACCACAAATCGTTTCTTTTGAATATTCTGACGGCTTCCAATCGGAACCAAGCCGTCCGGCGGAAACGAAGGCGTTGTCTTTAAGGGAAAAAACGCCACAAAGATAACCTATGTATTTCATTTTATGCCCTTTTGTGAATATAAATCCGGCGAGTTCGTTATGATGCCGTCAACCTTGGCGGCGAGGTCCGGGTCATAGTCATTCACGGTCCAGGCCTTGATCTGTTTTCCCCTGTCATGCACTTCTTTTATCAGGGAGTCTTTCAGCCAGCCTTTCCAGACATTGAATGATTTGACATGGGAGTAGTCGTCAAAACTGAATTTGTGCAGCCTTTCGTCAAAACACAGTCCGGTGTCCGGGAATATGAAAAAGAACAGTTTTTCAAGCGAGATGTCCGGATTCAGATCATGAACCTTTTTCAGCACGCTGTCGTCGAATGACTGAATTGTCACGAAACTTCCGGCCTGATGCTCTTCGATGCATTTCAAGCACATCTCCTCGATCCCTTTAAGGCTATGTTTGGAATATTTGATCTCAAGGAGCAGATGAGCTTTTCCTTTGATCAGATCCAGCACTTCGTCAAGGGTCGGGATATGTCCTTCACACAAATCGCCGTTTTTATCTTTCACCTTCAACTTACGTATGTCTTCGTAGGGCATCTGGCTGATCCAGCCTTTGCCGTTTGTGGTCCTGTCAACCGACGCGTCGTGACAGACCACGATCTTCCCGTCAGCGGAAAGATGGACGTCAATCTCTATCCAGTCCGCTCCGGCCGCAATGCCCTTGCCGATACACTCAAGAGTGTTTTCCGGTCCAAGATCCGCACCTCCTCTGTGCGCGACCACTATGATACTGTCGTTTTGTCCCATAATAACATTCCGATTCTTTTCCGCCTTGCAGGAAGCGCAGGAAAGCAGAATCACCGCAATATACAAAATTTTGGATAGGTGTGTTCTCATAATTTGACTCTGAATAGTTCCCTGAAGCCTTCTCTCACGGCATAATCATACCACTGAAAGCTGTCGGCGGTCTTTTCGGACATCTTTACGACTTTCACGGCGTAGGCCTTGAACGGTTCGAAATTGACAAGTGACCAGATCACGAAGTTCCCGAAGCTGTGGGTGAACAGGTCGGAAAGGCTTTCCCCGCTTGGATTGTAGCTCAGCACTTCCTCACGGTAGGTGGAGATGCCCTCGAAATCAAGTCCTACGATCTCCCGTTTAAGGAATTCGTCAACTTCTTCCGGAAAATAATTCTTCGCGGTGGAAAGAATATTCCCGATCGCCTGCACGAGACCGAGTCTGAAAAAGCCGTCGTCCCTGTCGGATGGAGCGGAATCTATTTCCTTCACTGCCGCGCTGTCGCCAAGAAGGCTCATTGTGTGGAACAGCAAAGCCAGGGCGGTCTTGATGAGACCATTGTCGGACACGAGTTCAGAGACATTATCCAAAAGATGCATCAAAAGCGTTCTGTCTCTGCGCGCGATCCCGTCCTCGATCAGTTTGTAGAAAATCGGCACGGCGGTGGTGTCACCCTCATGAGCCACATTGTCTCCGTAATGGGCACAATAAACATCACAGTACCAATTCATCACGTTACGTTTATAATAACCGGTCGTGTTGGCCTTGGAACTGTTGTGCCCCTTGAACCGGCCTTTGCAGCGCAAGGTCCAGTCCGCTGCCTCACGTGAAAAAATCTCCACTAATTCCGGAATATACCCGGATGCTTTCTTGTGGAGCTGGTAGAGAACGTAAAGCATTGACATTTGTGAGTAGTCAAACCATTCGTTACTGCGGTAACGGTCAGAAAAGAAGTCTCTTACAATTGGTGCGATGTTCTCCCAGTCGGAGATTCCGGCCACGATCATCAGCCTTTCCATCACGAAGTATGAGAAACTGTCTCCGCTGTAATATGCTTTCAGAATCCTGTCTTTTTCTTTTCTGAAGCTTTTGAACCCGTCATTCTTGCCTGTGATGAAACAGTCGGCGAGCTCACAGACATCATGTCTGCACCAACGGCCTTCTCCGCCGTCGGAGGCCGGTACGATGGTGTCATCCCAGAATGTCTGGTATTCAATGGCATTGTTGACGTACGCTGACTGGAATGTTATCTGCTTGCGAAGAATAGTGGAGAAGAATGGCATTATCAGCTTTATGATGCGGTAGTCCCAGGTAAGGTAGGAGACAAGTCCTCTGAGCTCGTCCATCAGCCGTGCCGCCTCCTTGTCCCTGCCCGCCAGCATCTCGTTGATCATCAGCATCACCGCTATCCGGCCTCCGGCTTCCACAAATGAGACGGATTTCGACCTCAAGACCTTGTTGCTTATGGTTTTCACCAACCCTTTCTCCTTTATCTCATCGAACATCCGGTGGACTATCCGCAATGTGATGTTCTCTTTGACCGGAGTGTGTGATCCAGTGAATTTTTTGTTGTGGAGATAATAGATGTACATGCAGGCGTCGTTGCACACATCGAGAAACCGGTTGTTCACAAGCGACCATAAAAGTTCGTATGGATCATTCCGGTAAAGGGATGAATTGTACCAATCGCTCAGGAACATTCCGTTGATGACGGTGATGGCGGCGCTTTCGGCAAGCCTGATTTCCGGCTTTAAGGCCATCTGCAACTCTTTGTGCCGTGAGATGACGTTCTCGTCCGCCTTGTTGGCATAGATGAGTTTTGTGATGGAATTGAATTCTTTGACCAATTCGGATGAAAGACCGTCACCTTTCATCAGCATCTTTCTGGTCAGAGAGAACAGAGTCTCCTCAAAATTCTCACTTACGAGTATGCTGAACAATTCGCTGACAAGCAGCGACGCTTCGAAATTACCTTCATGATCCTGTATCAAGGAAATGACTGTTGAGTTGTCATGTGTACGTAAACAATCCAGAATCAAGGCGTTGCGTAAAGTGCCCATGAAGACGACATTCCCGCTCTTGCCGCAAAGTGTCTTAATGTACGTCTCCGCCGGAATCATGCTGTCACCGGTAACGTGTTTGTCCACGAAGACCTTGGCCATCAGGAATTCCAGATACCTTTCGTAGATGAATTGGATTTCGGTGTGGCCGTCCGGACTCTGTACATGGCGAAGGATCGGACGCTCGGGCTTGTTCAGCAATTCTGTGCAGGCTACGGTGCGTACTCCGTTCTTGTAGATCAGCGAGGACAGCTTGTGCAGAGGAGACGAGGTGTCCGAGCAGGCCCTCTTGAGCTCAGAGGTCTCAATCCTGTCCGATGGCCTTCCGGCTTCATATTCACCCAGCATGTATGAAGCCATGGTAAGAAGGATCTCAAGCTGTTGTCTTCCCGCATAGGAATGTGAGATGATGTCGGTCATCTCCTCGAACAGAGCCACGGAGGTAAACTTCTCCAGCTCGTCAGGCAATGTCCGTCCGACATGATTTGTGCACGCTATTTTAAGCACGAGAGGATCCTTCAGGCGCACGAGTGACACTTTGGACAGCGTGTTGAAATCATTGCTCATCTGGTAAAGATTCTGATAGATTCTCCACGCTTCCTGCAGCTCGGCATCGTTGAATCCATGTACTTCGGCCCCTCCGTCTGGTTTGTACATGAACGCCTCGTCTCTACCCATCTGCTTATGGAACAAGTTCTTCCACGTGTAGTTGCGGCATGTGAACAGAACCTTGAAACGGGAATATTCAGGCTTTATGAACAAGTTTCTGAAAGACTCGTACAAGGCCACAGGACCGATCAGCTCCGAATTCTCCTCATAGTGAAGACACTCGTTTATGGCGTCAAAGAAAACATAGATTATCCGGCCTTCCTGAGCCGCACGCTCATGCATCTCCCTGACTATCCGTTCCGGATCTTTGCGCGGCGAAGTCCCGAAAACCCTTCTGAGCGTGGCCGGAAGTCCGTATTCCGAAAAATCAGAACTGCTGAAGATCAGCACGCCGTCGTAACTGGCAGAGATTTCCTCAGTCCAAAAACAAAGCTGGTTCGTCTTTCCTTGTCCGGCCTCACCAAGCAGGGGAAGCAATGTCTTGTCGCTTTCCGTGAAGTTCCTGAGCATGGAGCTTAGAGCCGTTCTTTCGACAAAGAGTTCCCGGTTATATTTTTTCTCCCTATAGACCCTGTCGAGAAACCGTGAGGATTCCTCTTTCATCATCTTTCTCATCTCCGGCCAGTTGATCTCCTGGCTGATGTCAAATGCCGGATCTGTGCGTTTGAGCAGAGCATCGAAGTCTGGGTTCAAGGTGTCATTGATCAGGGTGATCGCATTCACATCGGAGGAGATGTAGGAGATTTCCTCGTCCTTCAGCGATTGGAAGACATATTCATACCCTTCAGGACTTTTGAACACAAGAGGGTACAAATCTGTCTTATGCCCTTGCCTGTCCGCTATCACGCAATGGTTGTCTGAATATTCAAAATCCATTTCGATGAATGGCTCCATCGCTTTCAGCATGTTGATGACATGTGGTTCCAGTGTGCTGACGACCCCTTTGTAGATTTCGTTTGAAAGGGTGGTGCTGTGCCCTTTGTATTCATTTCTGATTCTGACCACACTTGGCTCGTTCTTCCCTCCCAACAGCCGGTTGTTCCCCCGATGAAACAAGACGGAGGATATCGACTGCACAAGAGGATTGCCGGGCATCTCTTTCTGCGCGATTCTCACAAGCGGATTGAATATGTCATTGACCCAGTCTCCGAATGACAGCGAACGTTTGGTGTCGATCTTTCTCACTATGGCTCCAAGGGGCCTTTGACTGGGTTCAAGGTTCAGTTCGACTTCCTGTAAAAGAACAAACAAGTAGCAGGAAACGTACTGTGTGCTGATTTCCAGAAAATCCAAGGCGTAGTTCATCGCTTGAGAGAACCCCTCGGCATCTATTTGTCTGGTTAGGGATTCCACCGGTCTGGCAAGAGTGCCGGGCAGCCCTTCGTAATGATAGTTTGTCATTCGGGTTGTTTTTTGTGTGTCAAATGTTCTGGATGTCCGCCACGATGGCCGTGACGTTGTCCACGCCTCCGTTCCGTTTCGCGGCGTCGATCAGGGCCGCGCAGCTTTCCTCCGTGGAGCCGGATGCCAGCAGCCGTTCGGTCTCATCATCGTCCAGCATGTCCGAAAGGCCGTCAGAGCAGACCAGAATTCTGTCTGATTCCATCAGACGGTCGCTGATGTCTTGGATGTAGGCCTCGGTGTCGCAACCGGCTCCGATGCAGTTGTACAATGCCTTACCGGCTGGAAGCGGAATCATGTCCCTCTCGTGAAGAGTCTGGTCAGAGGTCAGTTGCCTCAGCATTCCGTCCCTCAGACGGTACGTCCGGCTGTCACCCACGTTCACAAGCAGAGTCTTTCCCTGCATCCGGACGATTCCGGTCAAGGTGCAGCCCATGGCCTTGCCTTGATGCCGCTCGCTGGACATTATGTTGAGACAGGCGCTTATGTCTTTGATCTTCAATGCTAAATCCGACACAGGATTGTGATGCTCCAGAGACTTGTCCAACAGGAACGCCCTCAACGCCTCCAGGGTGAACTGGCTGGCGTATTCCCCGCTCTCGTGGCCGCCCATTCCGTCCGAGACGAGCAGACAAAAGCATTCATCTTCAGAGATTTCCTTTTCGATATTCAAAGAATTGTCCCTTATGAGGTACATCCCGACGGAGGCCATGTCCTCGTTGTTGTCCCGAACGCGGCCGACATCCGAGACGCAGCTGATTATCAGTTTCATAGGCTATTCAACAGTGAATTTCAAAGTGGCTATCTTAAGTTTCTGACCCTTTCGGAGGGGGTACCATTTGTCTTTCTCCAACTTCACTCCGTCTATGGCCGTGCCGTTGGTCGAACCCAGATCACAGATCTTCCACTCACCATCCTCGAAAGCGATCTTTCCGTGATGCCCGGAGACAAATTTACAACTTCCGAGTTCCGGGAATATTCCTCCGCTCCTTCCGAACCCACCTTCTTTGACATAGAGTGTCATATCTTCACCCTTCAAGGTCAGCAGGGCATCGAATATCTGGTTGAAATCAATTTTTTCCAATGGTTTAGGCTCAATATATCCAGACCGACCCGTTGGCTTTGACATCGAGGCTGATTCTGATTGGCCAGATGGTGATGACATAGGCTTTGGCGCAGCCGCCTGTCCCGAAGCGTTACCTTGATTATGCTCCGCAAAAAACTCTTCGGCGCTGATAAGCAACTCCCCGCACCGAGGGCAGGAAGTCCCTTTCTTGGGTTGACGGCACTCCGGACAGAACATCAGATGCTTCCCACAGAGATCGCAGTAACGGCTGTCGTCATCTATAACACCTTGGCAGAACGGACATTTCATAGCAGATCCTCCTTTGTTATCGTCTTTGGTTTGGAACCCTCGTAGGCGGCCTGACGGTCAGCGCCCTCAGCGATGAGTTCCTTCATTCTTGAATATGCCCGGCCGGCCACCGCTGACTTGACCTTGCCGAACAGGTTCCTCACGTCGCGACCGTTGCCGAAATCGAACGCCCTGTTGCCGTACATTTCCCGGAAGCGGTCCTCAAGGAGCGCTTCCGCTTCAGTGTCAATGGCATAGCCTTCCTTGCGGCAGTAAAGCCGGAATATGTCCATCAGCTCCTCGGGATTGTAGTCCTCGAATGTGATGGTCTTGGTGAAGCGGGACTTGAGGCCGGAATTGGAATCCAGGAACCGGCCCATCTCCCTCGTGTAGCCGGCGGCGATGCACACGAACCTGCCCTTGCGGTCCTCCAGCAGTTTCAGCAGCTCGGTCACGCTCTCGTTGCCGAACTCGTCGTGGTCGCCTTGGATCAATGAATATGCCTCGTCGATGAACAGGATTCCTCCCATCGCCCTGTCGATCGTCTCCCGTGTCTTCGGAGCTGTCTGGCCTTGGTACGGAGCCACCATGTCCGCCCTCGACACCTCGATCACATCCGGTCTCGCGATCACTCCGAGAGAGTACAGGATCCTGCCCATCAGCCTTGCTACAGTGGTCTTGCCGGTTCCCGGATTGCCGAGGAACAGATAGTGGTCAGGAACGATCGCGGTGAAGTCCCCGCCGGAAAGCTCGCTGTCCATCTTCTTCTGCCTCATCTCGTTGAGCATTGAACGGATCTCGTTCTTGACGCTTTCCAATCCGATCAGTGAATCCAGTTCCGCGAGGCACTCCTCCTCGGAAGCCACTTTCGGCTCTTCGAACGGAATGTCCTCCGGAAGGATGGTGAAGAAGGTTTCCTTGCCGACCTGGCTGTCAGGAAGCGCGTTGACCCTTGTTCCGATGTTCCCCAGCACGCTGTCGAGCATATTCCTTGCCTCACGGGCATTGCCGAAATCCTTCCCCGACTTTTCCGCCGAGAGCTTCCGGAACGCCTTGAGGGCTTTGTCCAGAGTGCCACCTGCAAAGGAGTAGCCCTGCCCTTCGGCCATCCTGCGGAAGATCTCCGTCAGTTCCTCCGGCGTGTAGTCGTCGATGTTTATCCTGTGCGTGAACCGGCTGGCGAACCCTTCGTTGGCTCTCATCAGGTTCCGCATCTTGTCCTTGTAGCCGGCGCAGACCACCACGAACTTGCCCCGGTCGTTCTCCATCCGGACCATAAGCCGTTCCAGAGCCTTGATCCCCTCGGAATCAGAGCAATGGCCGGTGTCGTCAAACGGAGCGAGCGCATAGGCCTCGTCTATGAAAAGGACTCCGCCCATCGCCTCGTTCACAGCCTTGTCCATGTTCTTGTCCGACTCGTTGGCGTAGGTGCTTACGATGTCCTTGCGGCTCTTCTCGATGACACGGTCTGTGGAGCATATTCCCATAGCCTTGAACAACTTGCCAAGCACTCTGGCCACGGATGTCTTTCCCGTTCCAGGGTTGCCGGTGAGGATTATGTTCACCGGACGGATGGTCGCCTTGCCTCCGAATTCCATTCTGCGTTGCTGGAAACGCATCTCTTCCGCGAGGTCCCTCAGGGCTTTCTTGACGGACTCCATTCCGACGAAAGAGTCCAGCTCCTTCATCACGCTTTCCACCGAGATCTCCTTCGTGCCGTCCGGCCCGGCGATGTCCTCCCAGGTCAGGACTTTGCCCGAGAGGGCATATTCATCATCACTCAGACCCGCCGTTCTGGTGCAGAGCCGCTCGAAGCAGCGGTCGAATGCGTTGCGCACCTCGCGGGCGTTGCCGAAGGTGTCGGTGCGGCTCAGGTACATCCGCTCAAAATATTTCCCCACCTTGCCCGCTGCCTCGTCCGAAAGGGACAACCCCTTCTTTTTCACCATATTCAGGAATATCTCGGTGAGTTCCTTGCCATTGTAGTCCTTGAACTCTATTTTCTTCTTGAATCTGGAATCGAGTCCAGAGTTGGAGCGCAGGAACATCGTCATCTCCTTGGTGTAGCCGGCGATTATGCAGACGAAGTCTCCGGCCCTGTTCTCAAGGTACGGCAGCAGGGTGTCTATGGCCTCTTGGCCGACCTTGTCGTCATCCCCCTGCTTCAGGGCATAGGCCTCGTCGATGAACAGGATTCCACCCATCGCGCTGTTGATGACCCGCTCGGTCTTCAGGGCCGTGTCGCCGACGTACTGTGAGACAAGGTCCTTGCGCATGACCTCGACCAGATGGCCGCTCGG